>Ga0208130_1000587_pt1 | contig 18638 bp, 12 predicted proteins | sample ETNtaG_31_FD_185771 | JGI IMG/M metagenome (GOLD analysis project Ga0208130, IMG submission 185771) | Marine microbial and viral communities from oxygen minimum zone, Eastern Pacific Ocean - ETNP201310SV78 (SPAdes) (version 2) | ecosystem: Environmental > Aquatic > Marine > Oceanic ...
TTTTTGCTTTTTTAGTTTTTTTATCGTCAGTCTCCTTACTTTCTTCAGCAACTGATGATTCTTTGGCATCCTTTGATTTTGCCTCTTTTTTAACTTCTTTTTTAGTTTCTGATTCTTCTTTAACTTCTTGTTTAGGAGCTGGAGCCTCTTCTGTCTTAGAATTATCTTCTTCTTTTTCTTTAGATGAGTTTCTTTCCTCTAAGCCTTCTAATACTGCCGCACCAACATGTTCTAAAATTTTTGAAATAGATTTTGAAGCATCGTCATTTGAAGGAATTACATAGTCGATACCTCTTGGATCACAATTTGTATCTACCATTGCAAAAATTGGAATATTTAACTTTTGAGCTTCCTTCACAGCAATCTTTTCTCTTAAAATATCTACAATAAATATTGCTCCAGGTAATCTTGTCATGTTTGAAATGGAACCTAAATTCTTTTCAAGTTTATCTCTAAGTCTTCCAATTTGCAGTTTTTCTTTTTTAGAAAGTGAATTAAAAGTACCATCTTGCTTCATTCGATCAATTGATGACATTTTTTTTACAGCTTTTCTAATTGTTACAAAATTTGTAAGCATTCCTCCAGGCCATCTTTCAGTAATGTAAGGCATGTTAATCTTTTTGGAAGATTCAGATACAATATCTTTAGCCTGCTTTTTTGTAGCTACAAATAAAATTTTTCTTCCAGAAGCTGCGATTTTTTTTAGAGCTTGAGATGCTTCATCTAATTTTGCAACTGTTTTGTAAAGGTTTATGATGTGAATTCCATTTCTTTCCATATAGATATATGGAGACATGTTAGGATTCCACTTTCTTGTTAGGTGACCGAAGTGTACACCTGCTTCTACTAATTCTTTTACTTGATTTTTACTCATTTTTTTTAGTTTACGTTCTTATTTTTAGCAATACTTAAGTGGTATAAATTTTATTTAAGCCTTAAGCATTTAGATGCTAAACTAATTTTAGTTAAAATTCTATCTCTTAGAGAATTGGAATTTTTTTCTTGCTTTCTTTTGTCCAAATTTCTTTCTCTCAACCATTCTAGGATCTCTTGTTAATAGACCTAATGGCTTAAGTAATGAACGATTGTTTTCATCAACTTCACATAAAGCTCTTGAAATAGCTAATCTAATAGCTTCAACTTGACCTGTCATCCCGCCCCCATAAACATTAACTGTCATATCAAACTTGTTTTCAACCTCACATACGTTAAAGGGTTGATTTAGTTTGAATTGATGTGCAGAAGTAGGAAAATAATCCTTCCAATCTTTTGTGTTAACGGTAAATTTACCTTTACCCTTTTTTAAATAAATTCTTGCAACTGAAGTTTTTCTCCTTCCAATTTTATGTATAACTGTATCCATTAATTTACTTTGTTTAGGTCAATAATTGAAGGTTTTTGAGCTTCAAATTTATGATCGTTATCAGAAAAAACATGTAAGTTTTTAAATAGCTTTGCTCCAAGTTTATTTTTTGGAAGCATACCTTTAACCGATTTTTCAATAATAGAATTTGGATTTTTTTGAAATTGCTCGGAAGCATTCAATGATCTTTGACCACCTGGATAACCGGTGTATCTAATGTATTTTTTTTGTTCCCACTTATTTCCAGTCAAATTGATTTTTTTAGAGTTAATAACAATAACATTATCTCCACAGTCAACGTGTGGAGTAAAGTTAGGTTTATGCTTTCCTCTAATTAAAATAGCAACTTTGGAAGCTAATCTTCCAAGATTTTGACCATCAGCATCAACTAAAACCCAGTTTTTTGTAACTGTATTCTTATTAGCTGAAATTGTTTTAAAACTTATTGTATCCAAAATTCAATTATTTAAATTTTCATCTCTTAAAAGAGCATGCAAATCTACAATTATATATTTTATTAGCAAATAGTTAAAGAAATTATTTTTTTAATCAGAAAACAAAGGCATTTAGTGGGCTTCTAGCCAATTTAAACCATAGTTCACATCAACGGTTAAAGGAACTTTTATTTGGAATGCATTTTCCATTTCATGTTTTACCATATCCATAAAATTATTTAATTCAGGTTTAAATACATCAAAAACCAGTTCGTCATGAACTTGAAGTAGCATTTTACTTTTAAATTCATTTTGATTTATTTTTTCTTGAATATTTATCATTGCCAACTTTATTATGTCAGCAGCGCTTCCCTGAACAGGAGCATTAACCGCATTTCTTTCCGAAGCACCTCTCACGATGCCATTTCTAGAATTAATATCTTTAAGATATCTCCTTCTCCCCAAAACGGTTTCTACATATCCCTTATTTCTTGCAAAAGAAATCTGATTTGAAATATACATTTTAAGTTTTGGATATTTTAGATAATATTTATCTATTAATTCTTTGGCTTCCTTTCGATTTAAATTGGTTTGGTTACTTAATCCAAATGCAGAAACCCCATAAATTATTCCAAAATTTACAACTTTTGCATTAGATCTTTGTTCCCTGCTTACCTCTTTAATAGGAACGTTGAAAACTGCAGCAGCTGTTGATGTATGTATGTCTTCATTATTTTTAAAAGCATTTATCATATTTTCCTCTTCACTTAGGGATGCAATTATTCTAAGTTCGATCTGAGAATAATCCGCTGCCAAAATAAAATAATCTTTGTTTTTTGGGATAAAGGCTTTTCTTATTTCCCTCCCTCTATTTGTTCGGATTGGAATATTTTGAAGATTAGGATTTATACTACTCAGTCTTCCTGTAGATGCCACTGTTTGAATATACTGAGTATGAATTCTGTTAGTTCTGCTAGAAATTTGCTTTGGAAGAGAATCTATGTATGTATTTAAAAGCTTAGAAATGCTCCTATATTCTAAAATTAATTTAACAAATGAATTTTCCTTAGCGAGCTCTGAAAGAACTTCTTCAGATGTTGAATATTGACCTGTTTTGGTTTTTTTAGGATTTTTACTGATTTTCATTTGGTCAAATAAAATTTCTCCAAGCTGCTTTGGAGAAGAAATATTAAACTCTGCTCCAGCTTCCTTATAAATTTTTTCAGCTAAGTCATTAACCTCAGTTTTAGTTTTTTCAGAAAGCTTATCTAAAAACTTTATATCCAAATTTATGCCTTCATTTTCCATTAGGGCTAAAGTTTTTAAAAGTGGAATCTCAATTCTGTTATATAAATCAATTTGATTGTATTTTTCAAGATCTTTTTCCAGCAAAGGTTTTAATTGATATGCTAGTTCTGAAATTTCACTACTTTTTAAATCACTAGATTTAATATTTAAGGAAATATTTAAATAATTTTTAGAGAGATTTACAATATCATGATTTATATCTGGATTGATCAGATAATGGGCTAGCTTTATGTCAAAAACACCACCATGAACTTTAATATTTTTTTTGGAAAGTAGTTTAATATCTTGTTTGATATCATTTGAAATTTTAGTTATGTTTTTATCTTCAAAAAAAATCTTCAATATTTTATCAAAGTCTCTATTTTCATCATTAATTGAATATGAAAGGTTGTTTTCCCAGCTAAAGGATATATTTTTAATTTCAAGATTTGCAAAATTGATTCCTTCGGTTAAAAAACTATAGCTGACATTCTTCTGCTTTTTTAATCTATTTAGAAATAATACAAGAGATGTATTTGAAATGATCTCTTGATCGATAACTTTTTTTTCAGATACCACATTTATTTCCTGGGTATTTTCAAATAAATTAAACTGACCATGCCCCGCATTTTCTATTATCTCTTCAGTTTTATTCTGAATTTCTGGATTTGGTTTTTCTACATTTGAAAAAATTGAATTTATGGAACTACTTAACCTTCTAAATTCTAAAAAATCAAAAATTTCACGAATTTTTTCTAAATTTTTGACATCTAACTTAAATTCATTGATCTCAAAATCTATCGGCACATTTGTTATTATAGTAGCCAATTTCTTCGATAGAATTCCTAATTCTTTATTAGCCTCAATCTTTTCTTTTATTTTTCCTTTTAAATCTGATGTATTTTCCAATAAATTTTCAAGTGATCCGTATTCCTTTAAAAATTTTTTTGCAGTTTTATCTCCAACTCCTGGCAATCCGGGAATATTATCCACTGAATCGCCCTTCATTGCTAAAAAATCAATGACCTGAGATGTTTTAGATATTTCAAACTTATCTAATACCTCTTTTACCCCCCATGTTTCATATCCACCTCCAAATACAGGACGATACATATAAATATCTTCTTCAACAAGTTGAGCGAAATCCTTGTCTGGGGTTACCATATAAGTTTCAAAATTTTGTGTTTTGGCCTTTTTTGCAATAGTTCCGATTATGTCATCAGCTTCATAACCTTCCTTAACAAGAATTGAGATATTCAAAGAATTTAAAATATCCTCAATGATTGGTACAGCAATTTTAATTCCTTCTGGTGTTTCTTCTCTATTTGCCTTATAATCTTCGAATATTTCATTTCTGTCTTGACTTCCACCTTTGTCAAAACAAACTGCCATATAATCTGGCTTTTCTCGTTTTATAACATCAAAAAGTGAATTTGTAAAACCTAAAATAGCAGACGTATCTAGCCCTTTTGAATTGATTCTAGGATTTTTTATAAATGCATAATATCCACGAAAAATTAAAGCGTATGCATCTATTAGAAAAAGGCGTTTTTTGTCACTCATTTATATTTTTTTGTCAAAAAATAAAGAACTAATATTTTCATTACCATTCTTATCATATTTTGTCATACTAAAGCCTTTCTGGATTGCATAAGAACCCGTATCTCCGTTCTTGTTAATGGCGATATAACCAACCTGAAAATTTTGATAATTACTTCCTGGTTTATTTACAATTCTATGTATAGCAGTTTTGCAGGCTTCTTCAGGTGAATAACCTTGTCTCATTAGTTCTACCACAAGAAAGCTTCCAACTGTCTTTATCACTTCTTCACCTAAACCTGTTGCTACAGCACCACCAATTTCATTGTCAATATATAGTCCTGAACCTATGATAGGCGAGTCACCAACTCTTCCCTGCATTTTATAAGCTAAACCACTTGTTGTACATCCACCACTTATGTTGTTGTTTTTATCAATGGCCAACATTCCAATAGTATCGTGATTTTCAATATTGATTATTGGATTATATTTTTCATTTTTTTTCCAATTAACCCAATCAGCTTTAGATTTTTCAGTCAGAAGATTTTCTTCTTTAAATCCCATTGAAATAGCAAACTTTTTTGCTCCATCTCCAGCCAGCATAACATGCGGAGTTTTTTCCATAACTAATCTGGCAACAGAAATGGCATGCTTTATATTTTTGAGATAAACAACTGAACCACAATTTCCTTTGTAATCCATTATACATGCATCTAGGCTTACGTTACCTTCTCTGTCCGGAAGACCACCAATTCCAACGGATTGACCTTTTTCATTGGCTTCTTCAATTCTACAACCTTGTTCAATTGCATCTAAAGAATCTCCATTTTTTAATAGAATTTCCCAAGCTTTTTGGGTTGCCTTCTTAACGTCCCAGGTTGCAATTACAACTGGGTGGGTAATACCATTTTTGGTTTTCGAAAAAGTTTTATGATAGTTTAATCCAATTCCTAAGGAAGCTACCCCGGTTCTTTTAATAAAACTTCTCCTATCCATCTATTTAAATTAATTTTTGACCACTCAAAATTCTTTTTGTAGTTATTGAATATATTAATAGAAAAACAAAACATAGTACTGCTACCCAGTAAGAAGTTATCATTCCAAAAATATCCGCAAGCTTTCCTTGCAGAGGAGGTATGATTGCACCACCTAAAATCATCATAACTAAAAATGACGAGCCCTGGGATGTGTATTTTCCTAACCCCGTAATACTCAAAGAAAATATACATGGCCACATGATAGAACAAAATAAACCACCAGTCAGGAAGGCAAATAATGCAATTTCTCCTGACCCAAATATCCCTATTAACATAGCAACAACTCCAAGAGCACTAAAAATTGTCATGATTTTTATAGCATTATCCTTAGCTAGGTAAAATCCGATAATTTGAATAACGATCAAAAGAGAAAAAATACCAATCTCAGAAGCAGTCAAGGGATTACTGAGTGCATTTACTCCAATTACAACTCCAAAAGCTATAAAGGGTGTAATAAAAAGTAAGATTTGTTTCAAGGATTTTGAGATGTCAAATGCTCCAATCGATCCTGTCCATCTACCAATCATTAACCCACCCCAGTAGAGGGCAATATATTTTGCACTCTGAGCTTCATCTAAAACAGGAAGACCTATAGCATTTAGTCCTTCCCCAATATCTGCTTTTAATAACTCCCCAAGGTTACTTTGAATTGTAACTTCAACACCTACATATGTAAAAATGGCTAACATACCCCAAGCAAGCTGTGGATATTTTAGCGCTCCCCAATCTTGAGAATTTTTACGAGCTGATGCATTTGCAAGTAGTATTAAAGCAAATACAAAAATCAGACAAACACTTGTTAAAATTAACCTAGTCATTTCTAAGGATTCAACAGGCTCATTTTCAAAAGCAGGAGTATAAGTATAAAAGATCCATCCAAAACATAAAGTCATAACGACAGTCATTGAAATAAGCATATTTTTCGCTTTTGAAGCCGACTCAAAAGGCTCATCATTTTTAGCATCAGGAAGATTTTTAGAAACATAGAAAAATATTGCAACTAACAAAAATGCTACTGCTACCGCAATATAAAGCCCTTGGACAGAACTTAACTCTATAATATCCCAATTAACTTCTGTGGCAGAACCAAATAAAACAAATGCGATTAGAATTGGGCCTATAGCTGTTCCAAATGAATTTACTCCTCCTGCAAGGTTTAACCTATTCGAACCTGTTGAAGGATCTCCCAAGGAGACAGCAAATGGATTTGCCGCAGTTTGTTGTAAAGAAAAACCAAGACCAATAATAAATAAAGCCAAAAGAACATAGTAAAAAACTTGAGTATCCCCTTGTTCTGCTCCATTAACCGAAGGATACATAATTAATGCACCAAAAATTGATATAATCAATCCGTAAATTATACCTTTTTTATATCCCCAATTATTTAAAATATCTTTTTTTGAATAACTTGACCAGATAAACAGTATTAACGCGCCAATAAAATACGCACCATAGAAAGCAAATTCGACAAGCTGAGCTTGAAATTGGTCAATTTTGAAATATGTTTTACAAAAGGGAATAAATACACCATTTGATGCACCAAAGAATCCCCAAAAAAAGAAAACAGTGATTAATGTATATAAAGCAGAATTATTATTTTGATTTTTCATGAATTTTATTAGGTTAGTTAAAGAGTTCTAAAATAATAAAAAACAAGTTTATTATTTACCTATGGTTTTTAAAGATTTTAACAAATTCGTATAATTAATTGATTAACATCGTTTTAGCAGTAATTTTTTATAAAATCAGTATCTTTAAAAAATAAATAAGCTTTATTTATGGCCAGATTTGGAGATTTAATTGATATCGAAGTTCCGGTTTTATTAGAATTCTATATTAAACAGGATGAAATTTCTAACACAATGTACCCTGTGCTTAAGGATGTAGCCAATGCTTTGGGTAAAAAGGCAAAAGTTATCAAAATTGATTTAGAAAAAAATAACAAACTAGCCGAAGCTTTAAGAATAAAAGGCGCTCCAACTTTAATGATTTATAAAAGAGGAGAAATGAAATGGAGACAAAGTGGAGATGAAGATGCAAATTCTTTAATCGACAGATTGAAAGACTTTTGTGAAAATTAAAGGAATAAATCTAAATAATCGTTGAATTCTTTCATTCTTGTTTCTAAATATTCACCTTCTTCGTGATTCAAAATAACATCTACTAATGACCTGTATCTTTCAATATCTATGTAGATATCTTCTGCGTATCTATTTTTATTAGAATTTGAAACGGTGCTAAAATAAAATAAACTTTCTTGATATTTTACTGCGATATCGTCAAATATTTTTCTTGCTTTTTTAGGTTTGTTAATCATGTAGTAAGCATTCAAAAACGGTTCTAAAAGAGTGTAATATCCATATTCATTTACCGGCATTTTTTCCATACATATGTCCAAAATATTTTCTGCTTCATCTATTTTATTTTCTAAAATTAATTGATCTATTAATCTAGATATATTGCCTCTATAGGTAATGCTATTTTTTCTAGACTCTACATCTAAATAAATCTCATTTGAATCCTTAGAACCCCATTCCCAATTTTTAACTATTGATAGCATTTTTTGTGAATCTACCATACCCATTTCATATGGATTAGATTCATCAACTTCGGTTTTTATAGGAATCAGTTTATAACACATTCCATCTAATTGTAAATAATCTTTCATCCAAATATAATCTTCATCTCCAAATGCGCCCCCAGTAAAATAAATAGGTCGCCTCCATTCATTTTGCGCAATTATATCTAACATAATCAGTCTGTTTTTATATAGTGCTTGAGATTTTATATTAATAATTATTTCATTTTCTATCAAGTCAGATTTGTCTTTATTTACAATATTATATTTTAATACATTTTCGATATTCACTGGAATTTTTATATTTTCAGTAGGGAGAAAATTGGCATTTAAATCTTGACTTCTGAGTCCAGAAATATCGTAACCTTGTCTTTTAAGAATTTCACCGTATTTATATTCTTTTTCATCTTGTGTAATAAAATCTAGAAAAACATCAACATCTATTGTATCCTTGGTTATTGCTTCTTTTATTATATAATCTCTTGTACCATGCCTGTATTTATCGTGGGTTAAACTTGACGGAATAGGTTCACTTTCATATGCCTGTCTTTTCATTTGATCAATATACCAGTCCGTACTTAACAAGCTTGTGTTAACAACCCTAACATCTGTTCTAATTCCTTCAATTTCTTGTGCATACCAAAGCGGAAAAGTATCGTTGTCACCTATTGTAAATAAAATTGCATTTTTATCACAGGAATTCAAATAATTTACAGCCATTGAATAAGCGGTATACCTACCGCTTCTGTCGTGATCATCCCAATTATTTACCGCAAGGTTAACAGGTACAATTAGTAAGCACATCAACGTAGTTAAAATGGAGCTCTTTTTTAATTTTATCTTTTCTAATAATGTTGATAGGTAGAAACTCCCTAATCCTATTGCCATCGAAAAAACATAAAAAGAGCCTACTACTGAATAATCTCTTTCTCTTGGTTCAAATGGACGCACGTTTGTGTAAACTTGTATTGCAACCCCCGTAAAAACAAAAAATACAAGAAGAATCCAAAAATATTCTTTATTTAAATTATATAAAAAATACAAACCAATAAGGCCTAAAAGTAGAGGCAATAGGTAATATGTATTTCTTGCTTTATTGTTTAAAACATCTCCAGGAAGATTTTTTTGTGAAACACCTATATTCCATTCGTCAATAAAATTAATCCCACTTAGCCAATTACCGTTTAAATTCATCTTTCCTTGAATATCGTCTTGTCTTCCAGCAAAATTCCACATGAAATATCTTAGATACATATACCCAATTTGATAGTCAAATAAATAATATAGATTACTAAACAATGATGGTTTTTGAATTTCTAAAAATTGACCATATTGTTTTAGAAATTTTTCAAAATCCTCATAATCAACTTCACCTTCATTTATTTTATTTTTAAAGTCAGAAACAAAATCTTTAATTCCAGGTTCGTTTAGATATCTTGATTTTATTTTGAAGTTAAGGTATCCTGTATAATTCAAATAGTTTTTGGCATGTTCTGAGCTCCACATTCTTGGAAGAATTGAAGCGTGCTCAGAATTGTAGTTTTGAATTGCATTTTCATAATCATTTACAATAACATATTTATTATTATCCAAATCTTTCTCATATTTTGGATTGTCATTTTTGTAAGGATTCTCCTTGTCTAGTCCAGAATACTGGTCGGTAAATAGTGGGCCATAAAAGAGATATGTTTTTGGGTATTGTTCTAGATTATAGTAGGCTAAAAGTTCTCTTGCGTTTGATGGATTATTTTCATTAACCACAACATTTGCATTTGATCTAATAGGAAGAATTAACCACGACGAGAAGCCAATGAAAATAAATAAGAAACAGAGCACCAACGTGTTGATTGTTACTAAGTTTTTTTTCGCGGTGTAATTTATTAAATAATAGAAGGATAGAGCGATGATTATAAATGCAGCAATAGATCCAGAATTGAAAGGTAAATTAAAGTTATTTACAAATAACAACTCAATCATACTAAAAAACTTTAATGTATATGGAAGGATCAATTTAAAAATTCCCATAAGAATTAATAGTCCTAAAATATTTGCAAACAAGAACCCGTATAAAGAATTTATTTTTAAGCTACTTTGAATTGTTTTTTGGTTTTTAAAATAAAAGATCAGAACAATGGCAGGAATTGTTAAAAGCCCCATAAAATGCACTCCAAACGATAATCCGATAACAAAACAAATAAGTAATAACCATTTATTACCTCTAGGTTTATTCATATCAGCCTCCCACCGCAAGCCTAAATAAAATAATATTGACATTATTAAAGTAGCCATGGCATAAACCTCTGCTTCCACAGCGTTAAACCAAAAACTATCTGTGAATGAAAAACTCAATGCACCGACCAATCCTGCTCCAGAAATTGCAAGTTGCCTGTTTAATGTAAATTTATCAGTACTGATTATTTTTAAGAGAATTAAAACAATACTCCAGTACATAAAAGCTATTGTCAATGCACTACTAAATCCGCTCATTAAATTCATCGTAAAACCAATATTCTCTTTATCAATTGCAAAAACAGAGAATATTGCTCCAAGCATTTGATATAGCGGGGCACCGGGAGGATGACCTACTTGTAGCTTTGAAGATGTAGTAATATATTCCCCTGTATCCCAGAAACTAACCGTTGGCTCAGCAGTGGAGAAATAGACACAAAAAGATATTAAAAAACATATCCATCCAAGAAGTAAATTAAGTTTTTTAAAATCGTCTAATTTCATATTTTTTTTTTCAAATTTATTAATTAAATATTCTTTAGAATAGTAAATATTAAACATAATTAATGAAATTATATTGCTGATATAAAAATTATTATAAATTTGCATCCTCAATGGCCTATGGTGTAACTGGTAACACGTCTGGTTTTGGTCCAGAAGAGTCTAGGTTCGAGCCCTAGTAGGCCAACTAAATGCAAATGGCTAATCAATAAATATTTTATTGTATATTTGCATCACTGATTAATATTAAAAAATTAAGAGGGGACTAAGAGTCCCCTCTTTTTATAGAACATGTTGAAGGAAAAAATAGAATTATTGTTAATTGACTGTTTTGATCAAAGAAGCGATCTTTTTCTTATTGATTTATCCGTTTCGGAAAGCAACGAAATAAAGGTTATAATAGACGGAGATAACGGAGTTAAAGTTGAAGATTGCATGTTTATAAGTCGAGCAATTGAGGGAAATTTAGACAGAGAAGAATTAGATTTTTCTTTAGAAGTGGCATCCTGTGGAGCGACTTCTCCTTTGCTTATTGCTAGACAATATTCTAAGCATTGTGGAAGAATTTTATCGGTTAAAACAGATAATGAATTTTATGAAGGAAGACTTACTGGTACTGACGATAAGTCGATTAATCTTGTATGGAAAGAAAGACAACCAAAACCGATAGGTAAGGGTAAAGTCACTGTAGAAAAATCAATTGATATTGATTTCAAAAAAATTAAAGAAGCAAAAGTTAAAGTAAAATTTTAGAATATGGATAATCTAACACTAATTGAATCGTTTTCAGAATTTAAAGATGATAAATTAATTGACAGAGTCACACTAATGGCGATTCTTGAGGAAGTTTTTAGATCAACTCTAAGGAGAAAATACGGAGATGATGAAAATTTTGATGTAATTATTAATCCTGACAAGGGAGATTTAGAAATATGGAGAAATAGAATTGTTGTCGAGGATGACAATGTTGAAGATGATAATATAGAAATTGCCCTCACTGAAGCAAGAAAGATTGAACCAGATTTTGAAGTTGGTGAGGATGTTTCTGAAGAAGTTAAGTTAGTTGATCTTGGAAGACGATCTATTTTAGCTCTAAGACAAAATTTAACTGCAAAATTACATGAGCACGATAACACAAATGTTTATAAGAAGTTTAAGGAATTAGAAGGTGAAATATATACGGCTGAAGTACATCACATTAGACATAAGGCTATTATTTTACTTGATGATGAAGGCAATGAAATCGTTATGCCTAAAGACAAACAGATACCCTCTGATTTTTTTAGAAAAGGCGATAATATTAGAGGAGTAATCGAAAGTGTTGAATTAATAGGAACAAAACCATCGATCATACTTTCCAGAACCTCTCCGATATTTTTAGAAAAATTGTTCGAACAGGAAATTCCTGAAGTTTTTGATGGACTAATTTCAATAAAAAAAGTTGTAAGAATTCCTGGAGAAAAAGCAAAAGTTGCTGTTGACTCTTATGATGACCGAATTGATCCAGTTGGAGCTTGTGTCGGAATGAAAGGGTCAAGAATTCATGGTATTGTTAGGGAACTTGGAAATGAAAACATCGATGTTATTAATTATACTAATAACCTTCAACTATTTATAACCAGAGCACTTAATCCGGCAAGGGTGAATTCAATGAAAATTGATGAAGACAATAATAGAGTTGAAGTGATTTTAAATCCCGAGGAAGTTAGTAAAGCAATTGGTAGGGGAGGTCATAACATAAGACTTGCTGGACAATTGACAGGTTACGAAATTGATGTATTTAGAGAGGGAGCCGAAGAAGACGTTGAATTAACAGAATTCTCGGATGAAATAGATTCGTGGATTATTGATGAGCTTGCAAAAGCAGGTCTTGATACAGCAAAAAGTGTTCTTGAACAGGATGCAGCAGACTTGGTTAAGAGAACCGATCTTGAGGAAGAAACGATTAATGATGTTCTTAAAATATTAAAAGAAGAATTTGAAGATTAAAAACTGACAATTATATGGCAGATACAATAAGGTTAAATAAAGTTTTAAGGGAATTAAATATTTCAATTGACAGAGTCGCGGAGTTTTTAGAGTCCAAGGGTCACGTTATTGAGAAAAGACCTACAACTAAAATCTCTACAGATCTATATAACTTATTGTGTGATGAGTTTCAAATTGATGCAGACAAAAAGCTAGCTTCTAAAGAAGCAGTTGAGGCAAAAAATAAAGAAAAGGAAGAGATCAGGGAAAAACAAGAAAAAGAACAAAATTCAGTTATTTCAAACTCAAACGAAGTTATTAAAGCTTCTTCTAAGGTTGTTCAATTTAAAAAAGTTGGCAAAATAGATCTTGAGCCTAAAAAAGAAATTAAAGTTGAAAAAGTTGATTCTAAACCTCAAAAAGAGCCTACAACCGAAGTAAAAGAACAATCACCTTCAAGCCCCGACGAATCAGGTGATGATTCTGTCAAAAAAGATAATTACAAAAAATTAACTGGCTTAAAATCCACTGGTGAAAAAATAGATCTTAATCAATTTAAAAAACCAGAAACTGATTCTTCTGAAGCAAAATCAAAAAAGAAAAGGAAAAGAATTGTTTCCAATAAAGGCAATGCACCTCAAAATAATTTTGGAAACACAAAATTTAAACAAAAAGGTAGGCCAAACAGGGTTGTTAAAGAAGAACCTAGTGAAGAGGAAGTTCAAAAACAAATTAAAGAAACCCTTGAAAAGCTCCAGGGAAAATCATCAAAAGGAAAAGCTGCAAAATACAGAAAAGATAAAAGAGATCAACATAAGCAAAAGTCAGAAGAGGAGATAGCAGCTCAGGAACAGGAAAGTAAAATTTTAAAGGTTACTGAGTTTGTTACAGCTAATGAAATTGCAACCATGATGGATGTTTCTACAACCGAAATTATTTCTGCATGTATGACCTTAGGAATGATGGTGACCTTAAATCAAAGATTAGATGCTGAAACTCTCTCGATTGTGGCAGAAGAATTTGGTTATAAAGTTGAATTTGTAACTGCTGAAATTGAGGAAGAAGCTGAAGAAATAGAGGATTCTCCTGAAGATTTAATGCCGAGACCTCCAATAGTCACTGTAATGGGACATGTTGATCATGGAAAAACATCCCTATTAGATTACATAAGAAAAGAAAATGTAATTGCTGGTGAATCGGGAGGAATCACACAGCATATAGGAGCTTATGCTGTTGAACTTCAAGACGGTCAAAAAATTACTTTTTTAGATACACCTGGTCACGAAGCATTTACAGCAATGAGGGCAAGAGGTGCACAGGTAACTGATTTAGTTATTATTGTGATTGCGGCAGATGATGATATAATGCCTCAAACAAAAGAGGCTATTTCGCATGCTCAAGCTGCGTCTGTTCCGATTGTATTTGCGATAAATAAAATTGACAAACCCAATTCAAATCCTGATAAGATAAAAGAAAGTCTTTCTAATATGAATTTATTGGTAGAAGATTGGGGAGGTAAAATTCAGTCCCACGACATTTCTGCCTTAAAGGGGGATGGTGTCAATGAACTCTTAGAAAAAGTTCTGTTAGAAGCTGAAATTTTAGAATTAAAAGCAAATCCTAATAAGGATGCTGTAGGTAGTGTAGTTGAGGCATTTTTAGATAAGGGTAGAGGTTATGTTTCTACCATTCTTGTACAGGCAGGAACTTTAAAAGTCGGAGATTTTGTTTTAGCTGGAAAGACAAGTGGTAAGGTTAAAGCTATGCATGATGAAAGAGGCAATGAAATCAAAGAAGCAGGCCCTTCAACTCCAATTTCTATTCTTGGTCTTGATGGTGCTCCTCAGGCAGGAGATAAGTTTTCTGTTTATTCTGACGAAAGAGAGGCAAAACAAATTGCGAATAAGAGAAATCAATTACAAAGAGAACAATCGGTAAGAACCCAAAAACATATTACGCTGGATGAAATTGGAAGAAGAATTGCATTGGGAGAATTTAAAGAACTTAACATTATTCTGAAAGGGGATGTTGATGGATCTGTAGAAGCACTTACAGATTCTCTGCAAAAACTTTCAACCGAAGAAATCCAGGTAAATATTATACACAAGGCTGTTGGCGCAATTACCGAAAGTGATGTTTTATTAGCATCAGCATCTGATGCTATTGTCGTTGGTTTTAATGTTAGACCGATGGGTAATGCAAGACAAATTGCCGACAAGGAACAAATTGATATTAGAACATATTCGATAATTTATTCAGCAATTAATGACGTTAAAGATGCAATGGAAGGCATGTTGTCACCAGACTTCAAAGAGGAGATTACAGGTCTCTGTGAAGTTAGAGAAACGTTTAAAATTTCAAAAATTGGGACCATTGCCGGATGTATGGTAACAAAAGGAAAAATTGTTAGAAATTCAGAAATTAGATTAATTAGAGAGGGTGTTGTGATTTATACTGGTGTTTTATCATCATTAAAAAGATTTAAAGATGATGCAAAAGAAGTAACTAAGGGTTATGATTGTGGTCTCCAAATTAAAGATTACAATGACATTAAAGTTGGAGATGAAATTGAAGGATATATTAATGTTGCTATAAAAAAGAAAATCTAATTAATTTCTTCATTTGTTTCTTCCTCTTTGGTTTCTTCTTCAAATTCCATTTCATAATATTCTGGTCTAAATATAAAAGCACTTTTATATTTTTTTCTAATTTTTAAAAGACTTTTATCCGCTTCAAGGCGAGTAAAGAAATTACCAATCCACACTTTGTAATTTGGAGTTTCGTAAATCACCATTGCGGTCGAGTCATCAAACAATTTTACATATTCTTCTTTAATTATTTCTGCTTGATCTCTATTGCCATTATAAATTTGAATTTTTAAGTTTTGAATCTTTTTATTTAGCTCTTTTTTTAGAAATATTATTTTTTCAAGTTTTTCACTTTTATTTATTTGAACTTCTCCATTTTGACTTAATCCTGATAAAAATGAAAGAAGTAGAATTAGAGATATTATGTTAATTTTTGTTGTCAAAATTTAGAAAATTTATAATATTAATTAAGGCCTGATTAATATAAATTATTTTTTTTTATTTAGAATGAATATAAATTAGTATTTTACACTTAATATTTAGCGAATTTATGAATAAAAAAAACATTTTAGATGTTATTTTTGTGCTTGATTTTTAACAGGCGATTTCTGAATGGATCAAAAAGAACTTAGAAGACAATTTTCATTATTTAAGTCTAGCCGACTATCTAACCTAAAAACGAAAATATTTGGTCCACTTTTGCTCGCCCTATTTTTTACTTCAACTATAACAATTTTTGCTCAAGATGGTGATCCAGTTGCTGGAAAAGCATTGTTTAATACTAACTGTGCTTCATGCCACAAGTTAGACAGAAAAATGACTGGTCCTGCATTAAGGAATGTTGAAACTAGGCTATTAGAAGACGAAGGCCTTGACAGAGAATGGTTGTATGCCTGGATAAGAAACAGCTCTGCTTTAATAAAATCTGGAGATGCTTACGCAAATAAGATATACGAAGAGTATAACAAGTCAGCCATGACTGCTTATCCCCAGCTGACGGACTCTGATCTTAATAATATTTTAGCCTACACTGCTCAGGAAAAAGTAGTGCCTGTTGCAGTAGCTGCTGCTACCCAAGTTTCAAATGTACCATCCAACGATCTTGGATTATCTGATCAAATCATACTTGGTGTTTTTGCTATTTTATTTCTCTTATTAAGTATTGGCCTGGTCTTAGTTGCAAAAACGTTAAAAAATCTTGCTGAATTAAAAGGGGTAAAAATTGAAGAAAAGAAAAAAGGCAAACCAATTTGGAAGGCATATTTGGAGAACCAGTTTTTGATGCTTTGCACTGCAGTAATTTTCCTATTGGTCAGTGCATATGGTTTTTACGGATGGACAATGCAGGTTGGTGTTAACCAAGGTTATATGCCTGTTCAGCCAATTCACTATTCACACAAAATTCATTCTGGGGATAATAAAATAGATTGTAATTATTGCCATTCGTCTGCAAGAGTAAGTAAACATTCAGGAATACCTTCCTTAAATATTTGTATGAATTGTCACAAAAGTATTTATGAGTATAACGGAGAAACTACCGAAGAATACTCCAAAGAATTTTACGATGGAGAAATAAAAAAATTATATAAAGCTGTTGGTTGGGATGACGAAGCTCAGGAGTATACAGGGGTTACATATCCAGTTAAATGGGTAAGAATACATAACCTACCAGACTTTGCTTATTTTAATCACTCACAGCATGTTTCTGTTGCCGGTATTGACTGTCAAACATGTCATGGTCCTGTAGAAGAAATGGAGATAATGTATCAACATTCTCCTCTTACCATGGGGTGGTGTATTAATTGTCATAGAGAAACAAATGTCAATATTAAAGACAATGAATATTACGATAGAATTCACAAAGAATTATCAAAAAAATACGGAGTTGAGGAGTTAACAGCTGCTCAGATGGGTGGTTTAGAATGTGGTAAATGTCATTATTAAATTAGATCAAACTTATATATGTCTAAAAATAAAAAATACTGGAAAAATTTAGCAGAATTAAATTCTGATAATAATGACGTGTTTGACAAGTTACAAAACAAAGAGTTTGTAGAAGAAATTCCTGTTGATGAATTTTTATCTGATAAGGATAATCTAACAGACAGTTCTACATCAAGAAGGGACTTTCTAAAATATATTGGATTCAGCACTGCCGCTGCCACACTAGCTGCATGTGAGGGACCAGTCGTAAAGTCTATTCCATATGTTGTTCAGCCTAAAGAAATTATCCCTGGAGTAGCTAATTACTATGCTACAACTATTGGAAACGGATATGACTTTGCCAATATTCTTATTAAAAATAGGGAAGGAAGGCCGATTAAAGTTGAAAAAAATAAATTGGCTCCTGACTCTATGGCTGCAAATGCAAGAGTTCACGCTTCTGTATTAGATCTTTATGATAATGCAAGATTGGCTCAACCCACAAAAGCTAATATGCCAATTTCTTGGTTTGGTTTTGAATATGAAACCAAGGCAAAATTGGATGAAATTTCTAGAACATCTAAAGAGATTGTTTTACTGACTCAAACATTAGCTAGTCCGTCAACATTAAAATTAATTCGAGATTTTAAAGCAAAATATAATAATGTTAAACACGTAATTTACGATGCAATTTCTGAATCTAAGGCTCTTGATGCTTTTGAGTCTAGATACGGAACTCGTGGTTTGGCAAATTATGATTTTTCAAATTCTGAACTGATTGTTTCTGTTGGAGCAGATTTCTTGGGAGATTGGCAAGGTGGAGGATTTGATTGTTCTTATGCAAAGGGAAGAATTCCTGATAATGGAAAAATGTCGAGACACATTCAGTTTGAATCAAACATGACACTTTCTGGCGCAAATGCTGACCTTAGAGTCCCACTTAAACTAAATGAACAAAAACTTGTTTTATTAGAAATATATAAATCTTTATTAGGTTCAAATAATATAAATATCAAATCTGATATATCAATCTCCGACAAGATTAACAAAATAGTTAAGCAAACAATTGCTGAAATAAAATCCAGCAAACAAGGAGCTGTAATTATTTCAGGTATAAAAGACGAAAAATACCAATCTCTTGTTCTAGAGATTAATGAAAAAATAAAAAGTAAATCCTTTTTACCACATCAA
>Ga0208130_1000588_pt1 | contig 18573 bp, 17 predicted proteins | sample ETNtaG_31_FD_185771 | JGI IMG/M metagenome (GOLD analysis project Ga0208130, IMG submission 185771) | Marine microbial and viral communities from oxygen minimum zone, Eastern Pacific Ocean - ETNP201310SV78 (SPAdes) (version 2) | ecosystem: Environmental > Aquatic > Marine > Oceanic ...
TTATGATGCATTAGATCATGAACAATTACTTTGGGTTCATGCTTGTTTGCAAATTTCCTCAATTTATTTTTATGAAAAAACTGTGAAAAAACTTAGTGACGAAGAAAAAAATCAATACCATGTAGAAAACATGAAGTCAGCTGAGCTTGTCTTGGTAGATATTAAAAAAATGCCCAAAACACATGGCGAGTTAAAAAATTGGGTAATTAATAAATCTAGAGAACCAAGATATTTAATGCACACAGACGTTGCTAAAGATGTACAAGACATAATCGCTGGAGGTCCTGTACCAACTCACATTAAACCAATCTGGCCATTTATTGCTTTTACAGCATTTAATACTCTTCCGAAAGAATTTAAGTCACTTTATGGCATAAAAGAGACCAGATTGAAAAATGTCATTTTAGAATTTAATTTAAAATTCTTAAAATATACAAGACCTTTTTTACCACCATTTTTCCGTTTAATCGCTCCTGCTAGATGGGCTAAGCAAAGAATCGTAAGAAATCCGGATCTTAAATTTAAAGATAAGACAAACTTTTAATCGTTAATATACTATTTAATTATGGATGAAGAAAATAATTGGAAAGAATTTTCAGATGATATATCTAAGATATCAAAAAAAATCAAATCAAGTATTACAGATGAAGAAAATATTGAAGACTTAAAAGAATCTTTGAAATCTACTAAAGAATCTATTTCAAATAATTTTAATAATCTTGCAAAAATTGTTGAAAATACCGTAAAAGATGAAGAAATAAAAGAAGATGCCTTAAATCTTGTCAATAATTTGAAACATGAAATGTCAAATTTTATCGATACAGCAAAAGAAAAAGGATCAGAAGTTTTAAACCTTAATAGTTTAGAAGAAGAATAATTTAAATTTAATATACCAAATAGTGTATTATTCAATGAGAAACGGGGTCGGTAGCTCAATCGGCAGAGCAGGAGCCTTTTAAGCTCAAGGTCGTGGGTTCGATTCCCACCCGACCCACAAGTTTATGTTAAGAAAAACGTTTAAAATATCATCAGTATCGGGATTTAATTTCTTAGTCAAAAATATTTTAGTTTTTCTTATTTTTGATATTTTCAATAATCCAAATAGAAGTTTTTACATATTTATTCTTATTTATTTATTTTTTCAAAGTTATTTTTTACACTTGAAATTTACTTTAAAAAAAAGTCTGGGATTTAATTCTTTTTTTATATTTTCAAGAATAAATTTAGTTCTCATAATCATTGATTATGTAATATTTAGCTTAATTAATAAGTATTTTTCTTTTGTTGTAATATCTACATTGTTAATAACTATTTTTGTACATGCCATTAGAGTAATTTTGTTTGCTAAGGAAATGGATTGAAGAGCTTATCTGTTGTAACAATATTTTTTATCTTGTTATCATTTCCACAATTTCAAAATGATACATCGAACATACCTAGAGAAGGTGATGAGATTCAGTATTGGCAAATTGGATATGGGATTTATAAATCTGGTGAATACAGAAGAATTCCCATTTCGAACTCTTATACTGAACAAGAAGAGGTTGAACTTGGATACAGAAGAGGAGAACCGGTTTATCCTTTTTTAATATATATAGCTTTAAAAACTTTTAACTTTAATAATTCAATAGATGTAAGTAATTGTACATCGATAAAGTGTGAGGTGTTTAATGAAGAAATTTTCGCATTGTCAATATTTCTTTATTTTCTAAAATTTTTATGCATTCTGATGGTTTATAAAACTCTTAAATTGCAATACTCCAATTCATTCAGTTTATTACTTTCATTAGCTGTAATATTAATTCTTCCATATGAGTTTAAGGATTTAATAACATCGATTTTTCTTACATTTGGATTGTATTACTTTGAAAGAAATAAATATTTTAGTGCGGTCTTTTTTGGATTACTTCCACTAAGTAATGCTGTCTTTTTATATGTTCTTCCAGTTATTTTACTGCTTTTTTATCTTGTAAGAAAAAAAAGGATAAAAGAATTTTTTATCATGTTGTTCGTCTTTGTTTTGCCATCGTTTATTTGGATGACGAGAAATTATGTTAATGTCGATGAATTCTCTATTACTGGTAGAGGGGCTGAAGTATTAGCTTTAAGGGCAGAATACAGTACTTTGACATATGAGCAAATTGGGCATGGATTTATATATTATACTCCTGGAAAACCATTTGTTTTAGGCGCTATCCAGGGGAGGCTCTGGCCAAAAGTTACAAGCGCTGGATCTGATATTATATATAACAGAATGGACCCAAATTCTGCCTATAAAAAAGGGAAAAACCTTACAGGCAATGTTGGGGAGAGATTCAATAAAATTTCCAATGCCAATGATACTTACATTGAAGAGCAAAAAAAATTGCATTACGTATCAATCAATACAATTAAGGAAAATATTGACAAACATTTGCTTTTATCGTTTGTTTTTGGTTACAGAGGACTATTTCCTCCTATTAACTATGAATTTATAAACTATTTTGAGTTGAATAAACCAGTTACATTTGCATTAAAAGAAATTTTTTCAATTTTAAGATTAATAATTATTCCTTACAGTTTGTTCCTTTCTTTTAAATCAATTATTAATAAAAATATATCTTTTAGTTTATTGCTAATGCTTTTTACTTGGGCTTTTTATTCCTCTGCAACTCACTTTATTCCAAGGTATGCAACAAATTTAGTAATTCCTGCAATTTTTTGTTTATCTAATATTCATAGAAATACTAATAAAAATATTTTTAACAAGTAAATATTCTTTACAACTAATTGATACAAAAAGACTAAGATTAGGTAGAATTAATTTTTCGGGGGCGTGGTGAAGTCTGGAGTTCACGCCTGCCTGTCACGCAGGAGGTCGCGGGTTCGAATCCCGTCGTCCCCGCAGAAAAGGCCAGATAGCTCAGTCGGTAGAGCACTTGTCTGAAAAACAAGGGGTCGGCAGTTCGATTCTGCCTCTGGCCACTAGGTTTTTTCCTATCAATACAAAAAATATTAATTGAAGGTGTTGTAAATTTTTAAACTGCATCAAAATTGAAGCATACTCACTAAAGAAGTGTATTTATTTTATTTTTAATACTATAAGCTGATTTACTCCAAATAGAAATCTCTTAAACTTAATAACTTCAAGATTTGTTTTTTTGGCAAAGATGAAAAGATCCTTTTTGTTAAACATAATATTATGTTCATCTGCTGCGTGTTGACTAAAAAGCCCCAGATTTGCTCCAAAATGGTGAAGTTTATCAAAATATTTATTTGGTGTTGTAATTACCAAAACCCCCTTTTGATTACTAAAAAATAAATTTTTTAGTAATTCAACTGTTCCTTCTGGGTCATCAAGGTGTTCTATCACGGCAATCATAGCTATAGTGTCAATTTTTAAATCTTGTGATTCTTCAATTGAAGATATGAATTTTTTATTGCTGTATGTTTTCTTTGCGTCAGATATGGAATCGTGATCAGGTTCGTAACCTATATACTTATCATATTCAAAATATTCCGAAAAAGATCCATCACCAGATCCAAAATCTAGAACTGACCCCTTGCAATATTTTGACGATATTGTTTGTCTTTTTTTTCTTAAATATCCTGAAAAAATTCCTTCATTTTGTAATGGCATTATAAAATTTATAATACATCTTACTTAAATTATTACTAAGCTTTTTAACATACAATATTATAAAAATTGTCTTTTAATGGAAGAAAGAAAAACAAAAGTAATTCGAATCGTTGTAGGTACTTTAATTCCAATTTTTTATACAATTATCTATATTCCACCAGATGTGAGTACAGGACAAGTTCTTTCTGCCTTAATAATTTTTTTAGTAATTCTATATTTTGCTATTAAAGCTTTGAAATATTATCAAATTATATAGTATCTGATATGAAAATATAGTTCCCAATCTTGTCTTTTGACTCAACCAAGGGCTTAAATTTATTACTTTCTAGGAAATCATAAATAAGTTTTTTTTGTGAATCTATTATTTCAATAAATAATAGATTGCAATATTTTAAATGTTTTTCAATTGCATAAAGAACGTCTAACTCGCTCCCCTCAACATCAATTTTTATAATTTCAAATTTTGAATTCTTGAACTCAGAAACCTGAGTAGTGTCAACGATTATTGTTTCAAACGGAATATTTTTTTCTTCAAGTAATTGTTTCTCACTAGTTCCATAACTAAAATCATCGCCTTTTGGAACATAAAACTCAATATTTAGCTTTTGTTGAGAAACAAATTTATTTATAACTTTATGATTAGAATTAAACTCCTGTAAATTATTTAAATTTTTATTTAATATTTTAAAAATTGCTGGATTTGCTTCAATACTCAATGATGAAATGTTAGGATTCAATTTTATTGCAAATAAGGTGTACAGACCTATTCCTGCACCTATATCTAAAAAAGAGTTAGAGTTTTTTATTACTTCGATAAACTTACTAAATATTTCCTCCTCTTTTTTTGTGACTCCATATATACAAAGATCCCTACTGACTGCATCAGAATTGCTATTAAATATATCAATATTACTTTTAAAGATATTATTGAAACCATTCAGCTGAATTAGATTTCTAAACCTTCTTGAAATTAATTTTTTTCTTAATAAAAAGATTATAAAATTTTTTATTTTTTTAATATAAAAGATTTTTCTTAACAAAGATTTTATTTTGTTGTTCATAATAAAATTCTAAACTAAAATATTTTTGATTTCTGTAATGATATCATCACCAAAGTTACTTGCAGGTTTAGGATCTACATCAATAAAATTATCTAGAAAGTAAGTAATATCTTCACCTAAACTCGCAATAAGCCTATCTCCCACTCCACTAGATATTTTTGATAATTCAGGATTAAAATATGAACATACATTAGCTGGTCCTGTCTCACTGATAGTAACAACAGGTAAAGAACTGTAAAGAGCTTCAGAAACTAAAAGAGATGCACTATCTCGAATATATGGTGCAATTAATAAATTAGAGGAGCTCATATCTTTAATAAGTTCATCTTGTGAGACATGCCCTTTAAAATTAAATTTCGATGACAGATTGTACTTATCAATGCAGTTTTTTATATGATTTTCTCTTGGACCGTCTCCATATATGTTTACAATAAATTCTCTATCTACTCTACCTAGTGCTTCAATTGCAATTTCGTATCCTTTAATATCTGTGAACCTTCCTGCAAGAATTATTGTCGGGGTTTTAGGTTTGATTCTATCAATTTTGTCTACTTCAATACTTAAGGAATGAGATAAATTTATATATTTATCATTATTAAAAATATTCTTGTCGCCACCGACAAAAACATGGGTGTCTGATTTTAAAATTCTCGATTTATTTATAAATGCATAGGGTGATTTGATAACAATTAATCTAACCATTTCAAAAATCTTAGAGGGAAAATTCAAGTATTTCCATAATCCTCTACGGGGCATTCGGTATCCCATCAAAGGACCGAGAAGTGTTGGTCTAACTTGATTGATTAAACCATTGTATGACCAGAAAGAAGAGGGGTTAATTTGGTAGTAGAGATCAAAATTAGTAGTATTTTTTCTTAAATATCTTTTTAGATTTAATGCCCATAATATATTGGATATATATTGGGAATACTTAGTAGGATCAGGTTTAAAAATATTTAGTAAAAAAGAGTACTCAAAATCTATAAAGTGAAGATTGCTTGGGTAGTCTTTTGAATAAAAACTTTTTATAGCTGTTCTATTTTCTACAGGTGTAAATAAATATAAATCAAAATTATCTTCTTTTAGTAATTTATTTATTATATAAAATCCAATATGGTTTTCTGAACCAAAATTAGGCAAGGCTTGATATACAGATATGAATATTTTATTTTTCATAGACTTTATATAAATAATACAACGAAACAACTAATGAAATAATAGATGAATAAGTATGGTGAAGTATTGCATGATATAAATTTGTTACTGGATCAAAAAGAAACAAACAAACTAACAAAACAGCACCTAATAGATAAATAATGAAAATTTCTTTACCCATTTTTAAAGCTCTAAATATTGTCGATATACATAACCAAAATATCCCAGACACTGTATATAAGAGGATTAATAAGTATGCTGAAGAATCAAAATTATAAATAGGAAACAACAAGTTATAGATTTGTTTTTGAAAAAACCAAAAAATTATAAAATAAACAGAAATAAATAAGAAAACTCTTGAAAAATAATTTTTGAGTAAGTGTCTGTTTATATTATTAATTTTTACAATATAAACATTATGTATTACTGGATGAATAGCTAATCCAATTGATGAAATCATAAAGTAAGTTTTTAATTGAGCAATCTCAAGAGAAGGTAAATATATAATCCCCAGTGATAAATATATATTTGCAAGTATCCATCCAGAAGGAACTGTAAGCAAGTCAAATAATCTATAGTTTCTTATTAATCCTCTGAATTCTGGTGAAAAAGATTTAATAAAGAAATTAAATTGCTTTTTTGAAATTATAAATGTACTTGCAAATGCTGCAATAGAAATAAAAAGATAAAAGAGTCCTGGAAAAGTGTTGATATTATCAGTGAAGAAATTAACAAAAAGAAGTGAAATAATTAAATATGATGAAGAAAGATATACACTCTTTTGTTTATGGTTAGTTAAGTACATAATTCTTCTGGAAAGTAAAAGTGTTGAAGTTGATATACCTGACAACCATAAAAGAAGTAAATATGCAACTATCTCAAATACAGAATTTAAAAGTGTACTTAAAATTAAAGCAGAGTACGCTAATGAAAAAATCTGGACTACATAAGACTCTCTAATTGAAGTTTTTAGATTGCTTACTAATAACTGATTTTGCATCTTTTCATCTAAGTTGTTCCAATGAGTAATTACAGGTTCAACTAAATAAGCTTGATAAGAACTATTGAACAAAACATTAATTGTATAGGTACTGCTTAAAAGAGCAAAAGTCGTAATTTCAGTATTTGCACTAAGCATTAAAAATAAAAGAAATGGCGAAGCGGAATAAATAATTTGATCAATCAGTGATATGTTTATATTTTTCATTAAAATTTAATGATAATAAGAATTTAAAATGAGATTTAGGAAAAAAATTGAATTCAGTCTCCACGATAATCCCAGTACATAAATACACTCAAATAACAAAAGAAGCCATTTTATCGGCCGTTAATCAGAATTTTGTTAATCACAAAATACACGTAATAGTTAATTCTGTTGAAAAAAATTTAGAAAAACTAATTTTTAAAGACTTTGGTCAAAAAATTGAAATAACTAAGATTGACGACCTTGGAGTATCGTTTGCTCGTAATAAAGGAATTGAATTAAGCAATTCAGAGTATATTGCTTTTCTTGATTCTGACGATCTATGGTTTACAGATAAATTATCAAAACAAATAAATTACATGATAGAAAATAATTATTCTATTTGTGGCACTTTAATGAACTATCAAACTAATAGAAATAAATCTAATATTACAGTTGGTAATAAATCAAATAAACAAAATTTGATAAAGGAAGCAAGATATATGCCTTTTCCAATTTCAACACTAGTAATAAAAAAGTCTTGCTTAGAAAATAAATATTTTTTTAGTGAAAATCTTGGAACTGCAAAGTATGGACAAATAGAAGATCTGGAATTTATTTCAAGACTAGCTCATAAGTTTACAATTTCAATAATGCCGTTCTCTACAGGATCTTATTTAATTAATTCTGAAGGAGCAACCTCAAAGGAATTTGTAAAACAACGAAGTGCGAGTCATGAATTAAGTAAGCTACGTATTAGTGGAAATGTTGATTTGATAAATGATTTTAATTTCAATATAAAATCAACAAATACAATTAAACACGAAAAGCTGAGATTAAAGTTAATTAGTAATTTTATTGATAGAAGGTATTTTAAAACTTTAATCTATGGTCTGCTGTTGCTTTTTACTAATCCATATTTAACTTTTAAAAAAATAAATCAACGATTTTAACTTCTAAGCACTTTTATTTTTAATCATAGCAATTGGGGTTCTAAGAATAATTATTAAGTCTTTTAAAAAAGATTGGGTCTCTATGTAATTTAAATCTAATCTTATTCGTTCATCAAAATCGGTAGATAGTCTATCTGTTAGTTGCCACGGCCCAGTTATCCCTGGCCTTACAGATAATCTTTTTCTATGCCAGTTTTCATACCTATCTATTTCATCAAATACAGCTGGTCTTGGACCGACTATTGACATTTCTCCAGTTAAAACATTTATAAACTGAGGGATTTCATCAACTGAATATTTCCTTAAAAAATTTCCAAACTTGGTTACCCGTGGATCATTATGTAACTTAAACCCTATTCCTTCTAAATCATTCTTATCAAGAAGTTCCGATCTTTCATCATCAGCACCTACCCTCATGGTGCGAAATTTGTAGATTTTAAATTTCTTTGCATTTAAGCCTCCTCTTGTCTGTGTAAAGAATATTGGGAAGCCCGAATCAAGTATGATAAATATTGAAACAATTATTGAAATCGGTAAAAATATAAAGCTAATTAATAATGTAAAAATGATATCGAATATTCGTTTGAAAAAATACTGATTTGATTCAAGGTAAGATGTCGAATATGAAATAAAATTTTGACCATCAATAATTTCAAATTTAGGGATTATCGTTGTTTTAATTTCAAACAAATTATCGACCTTGACACTGAGGCCTAGTTCAACAATATGATTTATCAAAATATTAATTTGGTTAGGATCTTCAAATTTTGATCCTATTATCCAGACCTCATCATAGGAGTTGTTTAATATTTCTTCATTAATTAATTTTAGGTCTGAACTCGATATTGTATTTATTATATTATTACCAGGCACTGTTTTAATAAAATTTTTACTTAAATTTGAATCAAGATTTATCAATAATATATCTTTAATATGATATTTTGATCTAATTTTCTCAAAGAGTTTTGCAAGCAATATAAAGAAAAGGAATCGCAAAATAGTAGCAGTTAAAATTGTTAATCTACTGAAATCTGTAATTCTCAAAACCCAAAAAATTACGATAAGTGATGTTGAAAATTTTAATTCCTGCAATAAGAAAATTTGCAATTGATTAAATTGATTTTCTGAATTAAAAATTCCTCTAAAAATATTAAAAGAGAAAATTACAAGAAAAAAAACAAAAAATAATATTAAATATAAATTTGAGAATGAAGCAAAAATAGTTGTGGAAAATATTTCAGATAATCTTTTTGCAACTAAGTTAAAGTTTTTTAAATAATCTTGTGGAATAATTATAAAACTGGCAATTAAATAAGAAATTACAGTTGTTACAGAAAACACAAATCTGAATATTCTATCAAGTAACATAATTCATTTTAACCTAAATGATTTTGCATTCTCATCGAGACTAGTTAGATAGTCCTTAATATTGTTAGACATACTATTTTTAGGTAGTGCTTCTTTGCCCCTTTTTACTCTAAAAATTGGAGTTATTGCATTTAAATTTGAAATTGTACTTTGCAAACTACCAGCCAAAAATGAAGATTTTTTAATAAAATTCTCTATGTTTGTTTGAGAATTTTTTGGTATTAAATAAGTGAAATATCTTAATAATTTTTTATAATCAGTAAACGAAATTGACTCTTTATAGTTGTAGTTAAGTTCTGCTGAAATTTCCCAATTTAATTTGGTAAATGAAACTAAGTCTAACCACGTAGAGAGTTCCTTATTATATAAATTATTTACTTTCAGTTGACTTGCTGTTAATAATTCACTTGCAATATCGTATGTTGTGGTTATATCAGACAAAAAATCAAAATCGTGTTTATCAATCTTTATTTGAGTCAACAAAGCAAGAGATTTTAAGAATATACTATCATTGCCAATATAATTACCAATCCTAATCACTCTTGTGGGAATATCTTTTTTAGCTATATAACTTTCTTGAACGCTTTTTGCTAGTGTATAAAAGTCGTCCCAGGAATAATTCTGAATTATTTTATCATTAGGGTTTGACCCATAGCCACCAACAGCTGTTGTACTAATATGCACTACTTCATCAAATTGTTTTGTGTTGTTGTACAAATTATCCATTATTAATGTATTATCTTTAATTACAGTATTAGCAAAGTTTCCAAGGGAAAATGCCAAGTTAATTATTAAATTTGATTCGTTATTAGATTTGATATATTTTTCAAGTTTCCAATTACCATCATCAAGTAAATCTTGTTCAATATAATTTGTATTTGGATAAAGTTTTTTCACTATGCGTTCTGATTTTTTCCCTAAAACAAAAATATCTTGATCTGTTGTTCTTTTGAAGTGCGCCTCTAAATTTCTGCCTACATTTCCCAAACCGCCGATTAATAAGATCATGATTTAATCTTTTCATTTATGGCATCTATGACTCTTAATGTATTTTGAAATTTTAAAAGATTGTATTTATCAACATTAAGTTTTGAAAAGTTTTCCATATAATGTATAACTTCTGAGAACACTCCAACAGTTGATTGTTTGTTACCATTATTTAAGGTACGGATATTGTTCTTTTTGATCTTAAATATTTCACCATTTAAATTTGTATTTAAATGATAAGACACTCCATTTTCAAAATTGATATTTATTTGATTTATCAATTGTCTTGTCCTCGAATATTGAATATCCACATTGATAGAATTTATTAAAGATTCTACAGATATCTCCTTAAAAGCATCGTTATTGATTTTTTTAATTTGTAGTTCTAAATTGGTTTCCTCCATACCTGTTGTAAACAAAATTGAATCAACTAAGTGCGTAAATTCATCATCTAATATACTTTCTAATTTTTGTGGATTCCAATTATAGGGGTTTCCTTCACGAGCTGATATAGATTTAATTTTAGACTCTTTCATTTCATTCAAAATAAATTCTTTAAAACAGAGATAGTTTGAAAAAAATCTTCTTGAATGACCTCCTGCGATTTTACTATCTTTTATTTCACCTAAAATTATTTCATATTCTATTAGCGAAGAAAAGGTAGGTTTTTCAACATAAAAACTTTTACCGATTGAGTTAAGGTCTTTAATTAATTGGAAGTGAGTGCTTGGTGGTGTAAGTATATATATTGTTTCATATGTTTTGTTCTTATCAAGTTCATTGATCAATTGATTTTTAAAATTTAGCAATAATTCAGAAGGATTATTATCAAAGAATTCATAATTTGATTTATTTTTTAAATTTGGATAGTAATAATCTTTGAAAACTTTTCCAGTTCCAATTATTAAATTCATATAAAAATATTCTAATTTATAAATTGATTTCTACTAATCAATAGATGATTTCATGGTTTGAATTGAGATTGCAATAATATAGCAAAATAGAAATGCATTTGAAAACAGTATTAGATTATCAGATTTCAAGTTGTTTATAAGTATTAGTGCTGTAATTAACGGAAATAATATTTCGTAATTCTTTTTTCTAGATAGTTTATTTATTAACGTAAAAAGAATATATAAATACAAGAATACACCAACTAACCCAAATGAATAAACCATAACAAAAAGATAGGAGTGTGGATTGTGTTGTGTACCGTGATAAGCCCATGATTCTGATATTGAACCTATTGAGTTGCCAATTATTATCTCTACAAAATCAGGATTGTAAGATTCAAAAAACCCAGACCATGGAATTTCTCTGTTTATTAAATAACTTGTACTAGACAAAGATATTCTTAATGGCTCTATAGAGTGGATAAATTGTGAAGATGAAGATTCGGATACCGCTATTCTCTCATCAAATATCTCAGAAGTTGGCAAAATTAAACTAGAGATTAATAGAAGCAAGATTATAAGCAGTAATGTAAATTTATTAATTTTAATTTCAATATTTTCATTAATAACAAGATAAAACACTCCGATAATAGTCAAAATAATTGATGAGCTTGAAGATGTTAACAGCAGACCATATATTGAAAATAATAGTGAAAGTAATAAAATAAATTTATTATTTTGTTCTGATTTAGACTTCAAGCTATAAACTCCACATAATGTAAAAATCATAAATAATTCTCCTGCACCTTCTGCACTATAAAATAATCCTCGCCAATCAGTACTAAAAATTTCTGGAATTGCTTCTACTTTTCTTAAAGAACCTGTAATTATTGTTAAATTATTATTTAAAAATTCATTTATACCCAAAAAGAAAGAAGTTGCAACTGTAATAATTCCTCCGTAGGAAAGAAGTTGAGAAATTTTATTAATATTAGATTTATTTAATTCACCTTTTGAATAATTTAATACAAAAGCCAGCAATGACAAATGCACTAAAGCAATGATTAAACTAGCTAAAATATCTGGAGATTTTGATAAAAATAGTAAATTTTTAAGTGGAAAAGCTGAACCCCCAATTCTCATTGAGAAATTATGAATTTGGTAATAAGAGAGTTCTTGATTATCTCGATTAATAGAGTTTAATTCCTGACTACTCAAATAAGTTGGCGTATCACTTTCTAACTCAGACACATAAAACAAATTTGAAAATATTCCTTGATTATTAAAATTGTTGTTGAGCTCAACAGATGTTGGGTTATTTAATGAAACAGCTGGAATAACAAGAAAAATAAAAACAATTTGAAAAAATCTATTTTTCATAATTTCCTTATTGATGTAAGAAATTAAAAACATAAACCAGACTGAAATTTGTGAATTAAATATTGTAAGTGGAAAAATAAATGAAAGGAAGAAAATATAAGGAAACTTTTCTATATTGATTTCTTTCTGTCTATTTTGAATTAAATATAGACATATAGAATATATGAGTATGTTTAATATTGTAAAACTTTCGTAAATAAAAATTGGTAAAGAAAATAAATAAGGAAAATAATTAAACTTATCTTCTGTAGATTCTTTTTTGGACACATTTTTTGTAAAAAATAAAAATAGAAGAGTATAGAAAATAAGTACTAAGTTTTTTCCTGATGTATTATCGAATCCATAATTTACTGTTACTTTTTCGTTATCAATGTAGGCACCTTGAGCAGTTGAGGTAGAATGCATTCTTAAGAAACAAGTGCTATCTGCCAAAATTGGTTTGAAATAAAAATACGAATTTGTTGATTTTTCAAGTGAGTTAGCCATGTAAAGCATGTCCGTAAACCCATACTGGCAATCAGTAGTAATTGGAGGCATTTGTCCTCCTTCTAAATCAAAATATTCATAGTTGAATGGATTTTCAAGTGAAGGAATAAATGTTGAGATCATTAGTGAAATCAACAAATATACCAATAAAATTATTGTTATGATTTTATTTTTAGTTTTCAATAATTTAATTATAGGTGAAAAAAAGAATCCAAAATTGTTAAGGATGTAATAAATAAATCTTTCAAGACTTAATGAAGAGGTGGGGTTCTAGGTTGAAAATTTAAGAGATTTTTAATCTTCTCTATTCTCCATTGATGAGATATATTGCTTGTAATTGCTTTCCTTTTGTTTAGAATTTTTTCAATTAATACAGAATAATTTTTGTAATAATTCAAAATTTCAATTGAATAATCCGTCATTCCATATAAATCAGCCAAACATGCAGCTTTAATAATTTCTTCATTTGATTTTTGTTTAGAAGTAAATTTTTCAATAGTTTCAAAATATAGTAAATCAAGCTGTCCTATTTGGCCAAGAAATAAAGTAGAATTCGATACAATTTTTCTTCTGTAATAACCACCTTTATTTAAATCTGCTAAAAAATAACCGTTTTCATCCATAATTTTCATGACATCATAAGATAATTTTTGATTCTTATGGAATGGGTAAGACCATGTCTCTAGCAAAACTCCAAATAGTCCTCCTGCTAGTGTTTCTTTAGATCCCTCGAGAATTTCATACTCAGAACCTTGAGTATCAATCTTTAAAAAGTCAGCATTAAACGAATTTTTGTTTATGACGCTATCAAGTTTGATAGTTTGTAGGTCGACTGTTTTTTGTGTCTGTCTACTTACCCAATTTTCATCACTAAATTTTTTTATTAAATCTATATTTGGAGGATGAACTGAAGATTGGCTTTTTTCTTTAGCAATGTGAAATTTAATTTGTTTTTCATCATTCCATAACACATTAGTTATATTGATTTTTGTAGCTTTAGAATCAGAAATGTTCGTCTCTTTATTAGGTTCAAAGCACAATATGTGTAGATTTTCTTCCCAAACATTTTCAATATAATTGAAGGGTTCAAATAAATTAAATGATGATCCGACATCAATTAAGTTAATTTGTGTAAGTCCTTGTTCTTGTAAAAATTTTTTTTCAAAAATTATTGATTTTTTTAAATACGAAATATTAGCTCCTAATTTATAATCTTATTTTCACAAAAAATATCAATCTAAAACTCCAGAAATTTGTCATTGTTTCATGACTTTCCAAATATCAAAAACAGTATATTTACTGTTTGAATGCAGATGATGAGAACCTAAAATTTTATTTGAATAAAAAGATTTATAAGACACTAGTTCTTCTTCATTATAAGAATCTTCAGTGAGCTTTGAGATTTGTCTAATTGAAATGCCTTCTCCATATTTGTGATTAAAACCATATTTTTGTGCAACTCTGAATAAATTCTTATCTTTAGTCAGTAATCCTGCGTTTCTTCCATAATCAGGGTTCATTAAAATTGGATTTTTTTCATGAGGCTTCCAAGTATCACTTAATAAATCTTCAGAATAGTAAATGTTTAACTGATAATTATGATCGCCTAGAAATAGTTCATCTACATTAGTCATCATCCACCAAAGCTTATTGTGATAAAAAACCATAGTATCCGATGCATCAATATTATCTTTTAAAACTTTTTCTAATTCCCACTTAAGTGGAAATTCAATACATTTGTAAAGTCTTATGTCTTTATTTTTAGAGCTTTCGGGAATCATATAAAGAATTCCATTATGACTTAATAGATACGGAAAGGAAAGATGGAAGTCTTCTTCAATCGCAGTTCCTATTTGTTGATAATCAGATTTGTCTAATCTATATACATCGATCGTACCCTTGTCTTTTTCATAATCGTAAGCTTCAAGAAAACAATAGTGTTGATTTTCAACCTCAATTACAAAAGGGTCTGCCAAGAATTTATTTTTTGGGTTTTTAATTAATGTTGCTTTTCTATACTCTAAGTTTCCCCAATCTGTATTCTGAAAACCTACTAAATACCTATTATTTGCATTCTTAAATTTTCTGGAGTCTTTTCTATTTTTATATTTTTTAAATATGTACTGAAACATTTGAATAATTGTAGGATCGGTGTTTAAGAGAAAAGGGAATGGATAATTATCTAAGAAATTTGGGAGTTGTTTTTTATTAGATATTTGTAATAAAATTTTTTTTAAATTATGAAAAGATCTCAAATTTAATTCTGCTTTATTTAACAGCCATGATCTCTGAGTGGGAATAAATCCACGAAACAATATATTTCCATTATCTAATTTTTCGGTTAACTTTTGAATTATATACCCTGACTTTGAATCACCATTGTAGACTTCCCAAAATCCAGCTGGTCCACCCCTGTAGTTAAAATCACTTCCATGGTGCATAGAAATTATGCCATATTTAGTTATATTGAGTAGCTCTCCTCTTATAATTTTTTTATTAAATCTTAGAAGAATATCAAAATCAAGATCTTTTATAGCTTTTAAAGATTCCTCAGAAACAATGAGTGATAGATTTGACTTAGATTCTATTTCTTCATATTCAACTTTGTCCAAGTCCTCTTTGTCGATTTTGAATTTCTGCATGGAATCATGGTGTATTCTATTGTGTTTCAAATTTCTATTTTTTTCTGTTTTGAGAATAAAATTTTTAAGACGCCTTTTAGGTAAAGTTTTCCATGCATTCAATGACAATATCTTTTGGGATTTTGATTTTTTTACATTATTGGGATTTTGTATTTTTGGAACTAGGTAGTGTGAAATTTCTATATCTGAAGTTGATTTAGACCATCTAATCAAATCAACTACATATTTGCTTACATAAAGGTCATCTAAGATTAAGCCAATTTTTAAAGATTTGTTCATAGATGAAATAATTCTAATCAAATTAAATGTAATTTGAACTTCATCATAGTTAAATTAAAAAATATCACTTTATACTTAATTTATGACAAATATCTTCAGAACATCAATAGGGTTTTTGATTCTCATTAGGGTTTGGTTCTTGCAAATAGCATTAAAATCAAAAAATATTTATTTAACTAAGGACTCTGATCATTACATTGAACTTTCAAAGGATATTAATTATTTTTTCTTCAACGACAACCTTATTGATTATTGGCTAAGTACTTTCAGACTTCCCGGTTACCCAGTTGTTTTAAACATTTTTTCAAACTTTTTAGACATAAAATATGCTGTTTATATAAATTTTGTTGCAGATTTAGTTACCTTGTTTTTACTTTACAAATTACTTTCCATGTATTTTGAAAGTAATTTTACTTATATTGGATGCATTATTTTTCTAACAAATACAAATATATTGATGAGTTCAACCCAAATAATGACAGAAAGCCTAAGTACAATGCTTTTGGTTGCTTCTTATTATTACTTCAAAAATAAAAAATATTTTTTTTCTGGAATATTTATAGCTTTATTGTCAATATTTAAACCACTGGGAATTTATTTAATTCTAATATATGTTTTATTGCTGATTTTTGAAAATAAAAATTTTACAAAGAAAATATTAAAATTGATAATATTGCCAGTAATTCTTATTAGTGGAATTTATGTTAACAATTTAATACAATATGAATCTGGATTTTATTCTACTAGCAGCTATTTTCATCTTCAATGGTTTAATAATGCTAGCGAGTCAATATGTAAAAACTATGATTTCAATAATCTAAATGTTTCAGAACCAGGTTATGCCTTTGAAAACTGGTTGGAAATGGAAGGCTTATCAAAAACATCTGAGTCAAAAATCTTAATTGAAAGTTTGAAGACTGATGCAAACAACAATCTTTTCAAGAATATACATTGTAAAGCAATTTCTATGATCAGAAGCAGCATTTGGAACATGTTTGGAATAAGAAGTTCCAATTGGAATAATTTCGATTTTAATAATTTTTCTCTAATGATAATTAAAGGATTTTCATTAATTTATGCAATTTTGATGAACCTGTCATTTTTAAAAACTTTTTTACATAAAAACAAAGAACAAATAGTATTTCAAATTCTATTAATTACATTATTTTATATTCTGGTAACTTCTACTTTACCTTTTGGTAATTCAAGAACAAGAGTCTTAATTGAGCCAATGTTGGTATTTTTATTCATAGATAATTTGTCTAAATTAAAAATTAAAAATTAATTTTTAAAACTATATGGAGTTGAATTCTTACCCAGGTAGCTTTTCCCCGCATTCCAGCTTTGTATTTGTGACTCGATTTCTATTCCTACAGATGAAGACCATTTATCTATAAGATAATTGTAAATGCTACCTTTCTTACGAAATTCAAGTTTATGGTCATTAATTTTATAACAGGGAATCATACAAAAAGGAGTTGCGGTAAAAAAAGCCTCTGTAAAATTAGGGATGTCTTCTTTAGTAATATCTTCTTCAAAAACTTTAATCCCATTATCTTTGGCAAGCTCAATTAAATACTGCCTCGAAATCCCTCTAAGCATATTTTTTGGTTTTGGTGTAAAAAGTTCTTGATCTTTTACAAAAAAAACATTCGAACCCGTACCTTCACAAATATTACCCTCGGGATCTTCTAACAAAGCCCAAGCTCTCTCTAAATTCATTTTAGAAACATCGATATTTGCCATCATATAATGAAGTCTGCTTCTATTTTTCACAGCAGCATTAAGTAAGTCATCTGGAATCATTTTTTGATTGGAAATTACAGCATGAATGCCCTTATTAAAATATTCAGACATTCCGGAAACAGTCCATTTCAATGGGAAGTCTGCAATTGTTAAGACAGGTCCTTTTAATGCAAAATCAACATTATCTTCGTAAATGCCTAGCAATCCTCTTGACAAATTAATCATCAATCTGTGTTCATCGTCTGAATCGAATACTTCATTATGATAATTTGTTACCATATCCACAGCTTCATATATTTCATTTTCTGAGTATGGAATATTGATTTCAACAAACTCAGCTGATTCTATTAATCTCTCAATATGGTTATTAAGTAAAAAATGGTTTTTATTGAAAGATCTTGTCATTTCAAAGACCATATCACCAAACATTAAAGCTGAATCATATATAGGAACCACTGCTTCAGATTCCGGTACTAATTTACCATTAATCCATACTTTTCTATTACTCATTGTATATTCCATCCACTAATTTAATTTTAGATAAATCCTTGCATAACTCTAAGTCTTCATGACTATCAATTTCAAATACTTGCCAAGATTCCATTTTGTAATGGTCAATCTTTCCAAACAATCTAACTTTATTTTTCTTAAATAATTCCTTATCGAATATATAAAATGATCCATTCTCGATAATTTGTAAATTTTTTGATTGCCTGAGAGTTCGCTTGTTATTTTGAAAGTTAACTTCTTCAAGTATGCCTTGATTATTTAATCCCCATATTAAGTAATCTAAAGCGTCGTTTGAAGAAAATAAAGAATCT
>Ga0208130_1000589_pt1 | contig 18569 bp, 20 predicted proteins | sample ETNtaG_31_FD_185771 | JGI IMG/M metagenome (GOLD analysis project Ga0208130, IMG submission 185771) | Marine microbial and viral communities from oxygen minimum zone, Eastern Pacific Ocean - ETNP201310SV78 (SPAdes) (version 2) | ecosystem: Environmental > Aquatic > Marine > Oceanic ...
CCCCTCTGAATATGAAGGCTTTTCCTCTTGAGCCTTATATATTAGCCACCAAATGCTTCCTTGATGACCCAGATACAAGAACCAAGCTGAAGCCCTTGTGAGCCATGTTGGATCACTCAATTGCCACTTATACCAGAACGCAACACCCTCTGGCCTTGGCAGTAAATCAGGCTGAGAGAACCAGTAAGTGTCAGCAAAAAATATCAATCCAGTAAATATTAAGCTAAATAAAACCCCAATTTTGAGTGCTGAATTTGAATCGATTTTATTTATTTTATCGAGGTAATTATTCATGAAGACTATGAGTTCACAATTATCATTATTTTATATATCATCGAAATATAGATCATTTTGAGAAAAAAGTGTCAGACTTCTTTAAATTTTTCAAATCAGATTCACCAGAAACAAAAGTTGATGATGATGTCAATGCAGTTGAAATGGCTGCAGCTGTTCTGTTGATCGAAATGGCAAGAGCTGATTTCGAACAAGAAGATATCGAAAATAAAATGATCATAGAACTCTTGAAAGAATACTTTCTGCTCAATGTTGAAGATGCAGATGATCTGTTTCTTGAAGCAGAGAAGATTGCTGATAACTCAGTATCATTACATGAATTCACTCGTACTCTTCATGAGACACTCAATGAAAAAGCCAAGAATGAAATCATTGAGATGCTTTGGCGTCTTGCCCTTGTTGATGATTCATTGGATCGTTACGAAGACTATCTGGTTAGAAAAATTGCTGATCTTCTTTATGTATCAAATTCCAATGTTCTAAGAATCAAACATGAGCTAACCAGCAATTAAAGTCGACTTAATTTTTTCAACCAAAGGTCCAATATCTTCAAATATGGGGTTTAACACGGGTATGGTAAGTTCTTCTTTCAAATGAGACGAATCAAATGACTCGTTCGCATTGATTGCGATCCCAATCACTTCTTTCCCATAATGTCCGATCAATGCAATTTCATTCTGTATGCTTGGAATAATGGCCTCAGCCGCTTCGCAGTTATCAAAATATATTCTCTCCGCTGGATGAGCCAGAATAACCGCATCCACATCTCCAGAAAGTAAGATTTCTGACCCACAAGGACCCGATGGATTCCTAAGGGAAGATTGCCCTTCGATCAGTATTAAATCTGGCTGCTCTTCGTTTGCACATTCAATGATTGCTTTTTCAAGCTCACCCGAAACAAAATCATTCAGAGTTGAATCAAGGATTAGGCCATGCTTGAAGCCCTGAAGAAAGCCTGTTTGACCTGTATAAATCACCTCTGTTTTTATGCCAGATTCTCTTAAAGCCTGAACCAAGAATTGACACGTTGTCCTTTTTCCCGTGGCACAATCTGTTCCAAGAACAGCCACTTTTGGGATTCTTATTTTTTTTATATCTCCAGTCCAAAATCTCAATTCTTCTGCTTTTTTTGGTTTTCTGATGTCATGAATTTTTGCACCATTCCTTTCGGCAAGTTCTGCTAGCTCTGAATCTTCTGATAAGAGTTGATGCAGTCCACAAACCACGTCCATACCATGATTCAGTGAATCCTCTACAATTGATCGATGTTCTTTTGGAAGCATTCCACCTCCAAATGCGACGCCCATCACAAGGTACTTTGGTTTCTCTGTTAATTTCTCTAGTGCAGCAGATAAATCTTTATATATCTCAACATTATCTTTGCAATGTTCTACGTGATCTGAACTCATTGAACCATGAAACTTTGGATCTATGAGGCCCGCTAACTGAAATCGATCTGAGTATCTCAATAACCCATGTGCTGTTTTGGCATGGATATCATCCAGCAGTCCTCCGCTGTATATTAACGCTGTACCAAAAATATCTTTCATTAAGAGACTCCCAGACCTGATTTATCTAGAGTACTCATGATTCCATTGTCACAATGATAACCACCTTCTATTAGATCCCATCCTAAATCAAAAAAGCCATCCAAATCGATGTATCGTGTGTTATCACATGAGAGTGCAGCATGAAGAGCTGCTGAGATGCTCACTTTACTCTCATCAAAGCATCCCCACATAAGTTTTATACCGTTTTCATGAGCCAAATCTGCTATTTTTTTTGCGGCTGAAACACCACCACATTTCATTAGCTTGATGTTAAAGACTCCAAAAGGTCTTGGCTCTTGAACAAGGCATATCGCATCATCAAAGATTTGTAGACTCTCATCTGCAACGCAAATCTTTCTGATCTCCTCAGGGAAATAGAGCATCTCATTATTTTGATCAACCTCCATTGGTTGTTCGATTAATTCAAGCCCAAGATCAAATGTTTGATCATAAAATTTGATCAACTCTTCTTTTGAGTAGCCCCTATTGGCATCAACTCGAATTTTTATTTTCTCAGGCTTCAATGCAAATAATGCTTTCATACGCTCGATGTCTTCATCAACACAATCACCAATTTTAATTTTTAAGATTGAGAATCCATTTTCTATATGCTTCTCAGCCAACTCTATAGTTCTTTCCAGAGAGGAAACACCAACTGTGATGGACGTATCGAAACTCTGATGCTTCATGCCCAATGCATGAGTGAGCGATTCTTTTCTTCTTTTAGCCCATAAATCATGAATCGCAATGTCAATCGCAGCATTTGCTTCTGTGCTTGAAGTCAATTCTGATGCAATCCAATTGAATGTTTCTTCATTTGGACTAAGATCTTTTTCAATCAAAGATAATGAGAAGGAATCTAGAATCTCAAAGCATTTCTTCACAGATTCTTCTGAATCGTTCTTTGTGGCACATGACCCAATCCCAATATTTCCATCCGAGTCCTCTAAGGTGATGAAAGTATTCTTAATTGAATCATGAACATGTCCTGCAATCGCATAGGGTTCTTTCAACTGCATGTTATGTGTTTCAACTTTTACATTTTTAATAATCATCAATTGATTTTAAACCAGATGTTGAAAATTGGTACAAACAATTCCATTAAGCAGAAGTTTTGCAGTTATGTTTTCATTTATGAGTAGAGAAAATGACTGTATCAAGACAATTGCAACAAAAGGTGAGAAATCAAGGCCAGCTGGGACCGGCAAGTTTCTTCGGATAGGGTTCAGAACAGGAACAACCAATTGTCTGATGAAGTCTGAAGGACTGCTGTGCTGATTGGGCATAAGCCAAGTGATTATTGCATGCATAATTATTGAGAAAAAGAAAATGGTCAATACAAGATCAAGAATCTTCAATCCAGAGAATAGAAATAAATTAAGAACACCAGGGCCTTTAATACAGTTCATACCAAATAAGATAAGTCCAGAAAGAAACTCAATCATTATAGCCAGCATGATTGAGACGATTGCTAGCCTTTGAGGATTAGATGAATGACCAAGAGGGGAGAGCAATGGATCAGTCATTATCCTTATTGCTTTGTTGATTTGATTGTATTCACTTACCCATCGTGATGAAAAAATTCTGATCACAAGCAGTAACAAGACTACATCAATGAGTGTAGTAAAGAGAAATAGGGCCAGATCAGTCATGTGTTAAAGCTGAGGAACTATTTATTTTGACCAAGCTCAATCGATCTAATTTTTGCAGCTTCGATCGCTTCATCCCAAACCTGATCCAAATCATTTCTATCAAGTGAGTTAAATGCAGCTTCAGTTGTGCCTCCTGGAGACATCACTTTCTTCTTCAATGTAACGAGATCATCTGCACTGTTGAGCGCAAGTTGACTGGATCCGATTGCTGTTTGTATAGAGAGTGTCTCAGCAATATCTTCTGGGATCCCAGCTTTCATCGCGGCTTTTTTTAGAAGATCCATCATATGAAAAAAATAAGCAGGACCGCTTCCTGAGACAGCTGTAATCGCATGCATCCACTCTTCATTTTGAACCCATATTGTTTTACCAACAGAATTAAAAATATATGTTGCCAGTACGATTTCACTTTCCGTCAGATTGGACTGAATCAAAGCCGAAATTCCTCTCCCTACCAGACATGGTGTATTGGGCATAACCCGACAAACTTTCGAGTTTTTTCCAAAGAGTGACATCATGGACTCAATCTCAATACCAGCGGCCACAGAAATGATCATTTTTTCGTTGCTGTCATTTGCAAATGATTCTGCAGCATCTTTAAAAACTTGAGGTTTCACACAGATGATTAGAACATCTGATTGATCAGAGACTTCTTGATTCTGATCGTGAATATTGAGCTTCTTATTGAGAATGGAGAGTATATTTCTTCTGTCTTCACTAGGGTCCGAAACAAATATTCTTGATGCGTCATGACCATGCAGTATAAGACCTCTGATGATTGCTTCAGCAACCATTCCACCTCCAATAAAGCCAATGTTTTTGTTCTCATGCATATCAAAAATCTCTCTTACCAAACAATAATGTGCCTATTCTAATCATATTTGACCCATTTTGAATGGCTATCTTGTAATCATCTGACATTCCCATAGATAGTGTGTCTATTTCACTGCCCTCAATTTTTAATGCTTTGTAAAGCTCAAATAGCTTTATGAAGTCTTCTCTTTTCTTTTCTGGATTTGAATTAGGAGTAGAGATTCCCATTAAACCTCTTACTCTAATCTTTTCTAAATTCTTCATGTCATCAAGCAGAATTCTCACTTCGCTGGTATCTACAGATTCTCTTTCATCGTCATCATCGATTTTAACTTGAATGCATACATTCAATGGATCCACACAAGTTCTTTGATTATTCAATCGTTCTGCAATTCTCAAGCGTGTAATTGAGTGCGCCCAATCAAAATGATTGGCAATTAGTTTTGTTTTATTTGACTGAATATTGCCAATGAAATGCCAGACGGCATCTAATTCGAGTTGAACAATTTTTTCAACTGCCTCTTGTGCAAAGTTTTCAGCAAAATTTCGAATACCCAGTGCATGTAAGGCCCTTATTTTTTGAATGGATTGTTTTTTTGAAACAGCAATGATTTTTGGTTTTCCATTTGGGCAATCCATTGCTTTAATTTCAGAATGGATCAATGAAAGATTATTCTCAAGATCCTCCATTAAAAATATATTTGCTCAGACTTGAATACGGGCCCATCCACGCAAACACGTTTCATTCTCTCATCACCGTTTTCATTAATCATAACCGTGCAACCTGCACATCCCCCTATTGCACATGCCATATGCTCTTCAAGTGAGAGTTCGCAGTCCATTTGTTTTTCCTTTGCCAATAAAGCGACAGCTTTGAGCATACTCTCTGGTCCGCATGCATAGATGACTGTTTGATTCTTTTCTTCATCTGAGAGTGTCTCTATAAAATTGATTGCCAATTCGGTTACAAAACCTGAGTGGCAACCTTTGTATCCTGCCTGACTGGATAGTCGACATGCTATTCCCAGGCTTTCCATATCATAAAGTGTTGTATTAATGGAATCATCAATACCTGGCATGATCAGTTCAGAGGCAGTAGTTTGAAATGGAAAAGGTATTTCAGAGCCAAAAAAAGCAACCAAATTGATGTCTTCATTTGTTTTCTTTAACTCTTCGCCCAAAAATAACACAGGAGGAATACCAACACCTCCGCCGATGAGAATTGCAGATTTCTTTTCTAATGCGTGCTCAAACCCATTGCCAATCGGGCCCATTACTTTAATTACGTCACCTTTTTTCATTTGACTCAAAGACTCAAGGCCTTGACCGACAGTTTTGTACATAAACTCCACTGTCTGATTCTCTTTTGACGAACGCAGGTAAGAAAGAGGTCTTCTCAGAAGTGTATTACCTCCACATTCAACAAATGCAAATTGCCCCGGTTTAGCAGTTTGTGATGATTTTTCTGCTTTCACAACCGTGATAAATTGATCTGCATCAAATCGTATTTGCTCAACGATTTCTGACTTTTCTTCAAAAATGATGTTTTTATTTGTCATTTTGTTGTTTCAATATTTCAGAAAGGACAGCCATCCGAACGGCCACTCCATTTTCTACCTGTTTCAAGATAACTGATTGCTCTCCGTCAGCAACTTCATTTGAAATTTCAATACCTCGATTCATCGGACCAGGATGCATAACGATTGCATCAGACTTAGATAATGCCAGCTTGTCTTGAGATAGTTGGTATTCATTTGAGTATTCCTCAAGGGATAGACTATTTTCATCGGATTCTATGCGCTCTTTTTGAACGCGAAGGGTAACAATGACATCAGCATCACGTAGGCCTTCACTTGGGTCTTTTTTGAATTGAGTATTTGGAAAATTGGTCATATCAGGTTTGAATTCTTCTGGTGAGACCAATGTTATATTTCCGGTACCCATAATTTTAAGCCCTTCAGTCAGTGACCTTGCGACCCTCGAATGTGATATATCTCCCATGATTACAACCTTTAGATCTTCAAAAGATCTTTTTTCTTGCCTAATGGTTAATAGGTCTAGTAAACCCTGTGTGGGATGGGATATAGAAGACTCGCCTGCACTAATCAGATGCGTATGAGGTCCAATTTCATCTATCAAAGGACCAAATAAATTTATATCTCCTGTTCGTATGACGAAAGCATTAACGCCCATTGCCTCAAGATTTCGGATTGTATCCAGTACTGTCTCACCCTTGGTTGCAGAAGATGTGTTCTCATCAATCACAATAGTTTCTGCCCCCAATCGTTTTGCAGCAACTTGAAAAGATGCGCTTGTTCTAGTGCTGGGTTCAAAAAAGAGACTGGCGATCGATTGATTTTTTAGGAGATTTCCAAATTCGTTTTGTTCATTTGAATTTAGGTAATGGTCAGATAGATCAAGAATTTGATTGATTACATCTTTACTGTGTTGTTTGAGATACAGTAAGTTCTTCAATCGAGCCACCCTTTTATTTGCGATAAGCTCATTATCTACCTCTGGTTCATCCAATCCTGCAAAAAGATTGCGGCAGCCATGCTATCAGTTTGACCTTTCATGATTTTTCGCGAAAGGATACCTTCTTGTCTCTGCAGTTTCAATTTCTCTTTGGCATCCTCTGTTGTTAAATCTTCACAAGCCCACTCAACTTTTTGATTGAAATCACTTTCTAGGCTTGTTTTAAAGATTTCAATTTTTTTCATTAATGCCTCTGAACTTTCATTGGTGACCTTGGGTTTGCCAAGGATAATTGTTGTTGGATTATACTCTTTTATGATCTGCTCCAGGAGATTCCAGTCTGGATGACCATTTTTTATTACCATTGGGTCAAGCGGCGAAGCAGTATTTGTTATATTTTGCCCAATCGCAACACCCATTTTTTTCATACCAAAATCGAAAGCAATGAAAGTAGAGGACATAATTGAATCTATCTATATTTTATGCATGACCAACTTGATCAGTGATATTGATGCTTTTTATTCCCAACGAATCAATGCTCTTTTCCCATCTAGATTCAGTATCCACATCAAATATAATTGAAGGATCATATGGTGCACTTATCCATGAATTGGTCATTAGCTCAGATTCCAATTGCCCCGGCCCCCATCCTGAGTAACCCACAATAAATAGTGAATGATTCGGGCCATGACCATCAATGATGTCATCGATGATGTCTCTGGAACTGGTGATAAAAGTATCTTCGTTGATTTCAGTGGTATTTTTCCACGCTCCTGAATTATGGATTACAAAGCCTCTGTCTAAACCAACTGGACCACCCTGCAAAAAACTGATTTCACCTGTATCAATTTGATTCAGGTTCATTTCATTGATCACATCATCCAAATCATGATCCAAAGGTTTATTGATGATCAATCCCAGTGATCCAGATTCATTTTGTTCACAAACCAGTGTCACTGTTTTTTCAAAATTGGGATCTTTCAGGCTAGGGCTTGCAATCAAGAAATGACCAACGAGTGATTTGTTAATTTTCATATCAATTTGTTTTTTGTAGCGCCTCAAAGAAGCAATCAGAGACATTCACTTCAGAATTTTTTGATATCTCTCTCATTCCAGTGGGACTGGTGATATTTATCTCACTTAGATAATCACCGATTACATCAATGCCTGCGAAGTAGACACCAGCTTTTAATAATGTTTCACCGATCGCATTACATATTTCTATATCACGCTTTGTAAGCTTTCTTACTTCTCCAACTGCACCCATCACCAGATTTCCTCGATGATCTTCTTCAGATGGAATTCTTGCCAATGCCATATCTACATGATTTCCAAATACGAGATGTATGCGCTTATCGCCATCTTTAATCTCTGGAATATATTTTTGTGCCATGATGGTTCTGCTATTGTTTTTTGTCATTTCCTCAAAAATAGTGTTGGTATTTAGATCACCTCGTTCAACGATAAAAATTGAACGGCCTCCCATGCCATCGAGCGGTTTCACTACAATTTTATTCTCTTGAATTAAAAAAGATTCTAGGTCGCTTTGATTGGATGTCACCAAGGTAGGTGGCGTGACACTTGGGAACATGGTAATTGAGACTTTTTCATTTAAATTTCTGATTGCAGAGGGCTCGTTGATCACTTTAGCCCCACCCATTTTCGCCAGATCTAGAATATATGTGACATATATATATTCCATATCAAATGGAGGATCCTTCCTCATGAGTATCACATCAAAGTCGCTGAGGCAGAATTCATTTTCTATGCCATATGAAAACCAATTTTCTATATCATCACTTACCGTGATTGACCGCCCAATACCCAAGGGTTTTCCGTCAATTATTTTGAGTCCATCTGAGTGAAATCGTGTCAGTTCATAACCAAATGTCTGAGCTGAAAGCAATAAGTCGAGTGTTCCATCTTTCTCTGGCTTGATCTGCTCAATAGGATCCATTACAACAGCTAGTTTCATAAATTACCCTCTTTAAATTCCCATTCTAGATCAATTCGATAGATCACCATAGAGATATTGCAGGATACTCAAAGCCATGATCGGCGCTGTTTCAGTTCTCATTAATCTTGGACCCGATTGAATGACTGAGTATCCATTATCAATTGCCATTGTCTTTTCAACATCTGTAAAGCCTCCTTCTGGCCCGATGGCCACGGTGATCTCTTTAGGATTTCCATCACCATATGAGTCCTGACCAGTGGTGTCATAAAAGATTGAAAGATCACTCTTGTACTCTTTTAGGCACTTTGAATTGAGTTTAATTGGACTCATCAATTCAGGAAGCTTGGTTCTTCCAGACTGTTCAGATGCACTGATCAATATATTTCTCCAGTGATTGAGCTTTTTATCAATTTTGTCCTCTTTCATCTTGACGACTGTATTCATTGAAAATACTGGAACAATTTTTGAGACACCCAATTCAGTTGACTTTTGCATCACAAGATCCATTCTTTGACTTCTAGAAATGCTCTGTATCAGAGTAATATTTATTGGAGATTCTCTATCAGGAATGCTCTTTTCCTCCAATTCAAGCAGCAATCGATTTTTCTTTGTATCAATGATTTTCGACGTCCACTCTGATCCTGATCCATCGAAAAGAATCATTTGATCACCAGCTTGGAGTCTCAGCACTCTGAGAACGTAATGGCATTGCTCACCAATGATTTCTATATGAGATGCAGAGTCCTCAACCCTTTCTATAAGAAACCTTTGAATTCTTTTCTTCCTCATTACACAAATATTATTTACTTCGTCTATTGAAAACTTCTTCCTTATTGTAAATGATATTACCCTTATTTACTTAAACCCTAGGAGCTTTGGATGAGCAAAATGAAACATAAAAATATCAGAGGAAAATTGGCGTACACCTCAAAGAAGCCTGAAATGCTAGACCAATCAAGGGGACATGAATTATTTCATATTACAAAACACACCGATGGCCAGATGACACTGAGAGCACATTGCGAAATAGAAGAACCAGAACCAACAGTCATGAGAGATGTCGTATTAACTTTAAATGATAAGAACCATCCAATGGATTGCTTCATTCGATTAACAGTGGGGGATGAATTTATGGGCTCGGGTTTATTCATTTTTAATTTAGATGAAGATCAAAATGGAACAATTGAGTGTGAATCTTATGGACCATCAATAGATCGTCTTTCTCAAAAAAAGGAAACATTGGGTTCTTTTGATGCATTTGGTACCCATCCAATTGTTGGAGATGGGTGGAACTGCAGATCAATTGACATATCAAAAGGTCCAGGAATTTCTAAGATGAGAGCCTTCATGCCCTCTTTAGATCACCGTGGTGCTACTCCCCCCATGATTTCTGAATTAACCATAGATGTTGAGTATCACGGATTGGAAGAAGTCACAGTCCAGGCTGGAAGATTTAGTTGTCATCACTTTAGTTATATTGACGATGTCGGTTTCAATGAAGGAGTGAAGCATCCTCCCTATGACATATGGGTCACAGAAGAGGATTATGTTTGTGTGAAGGCAGAAGTGACAGGATACATGATGACTTATTATGAACTTGTATCGATTGAATTTGATTAGTAGGCCAATTAAAAAACCTCTTTTATCGCATCTTTAACAACTTCAATTGGATCTTCATTCGCTTGAAAGCGAATGGCTTTCCCCCCGCTGTTTTGCCAATCTTCAATATTGTGTGGCCTGTCATCGATCAAAATATTTGTTCTTCCTTGGTATAGAGCAAGCTCTCCTTTTTCTCTTTTTATGAAAATTTCATTTGGCTTTAATAAGAGTTGTTCTTCAATCCAAACTTTTTTCCAATGAGCACAATTGGTTTCATCACCTTCTAGGGGAGAGGATAAGATCGAATAGCCACCAGCGACACTCGATATATATTCAATCAACTCATCGCAACACCAGGTTTTAGGTATTTTTGAAAAAAAATCAGTTCCCTTGATCGAGTCAATCTTTTGCATGAGTACATCGTCTTCTAATTCTTTCCAATGATTCACACCACAATAGCTCGAGAAGGCGCCGAAGAAATCAGCCAAAACGCCATCCATATCCAAGAAGATTATTGGAGGTTGATTCACTGGGTTTAAATTTTTGATAATTTCTGGCCAAGCAATCTTGACAAAGCAATGATCGGTCGCCACTGCCACGGAAGGATGTATGTTTTCTTTCCAGCCTGAATTGCTTTGATCATTTTTCTTGCAGCAACATCAGTATCCATTAAAAAAGGCATTTTGAATTCATTGACATCAGTCATTTCACTCTTTATGTAACCTGGGCAGATGGTTGTGACATCAATTTTGTATTTCTTCAAAGACCTTCTCCAGCTGTCTCCCAATCTTCTTACAGCGACTTTTGATGCGGCATAACCACCAAAGTAGGGTGGTGCAGTGAAACTTGCAATCGATGAAATAATGACAAGTGAACCTGATTTTTGATCTTTCATAGAAGGAACAAAAGGGATAATTGTATTGGATACACCAAGTATATTAATGGCAAGTGTTTGATTGATTTGTTTTGGGTCACCAGAGGAAAGGCTATCAGAGAATGCAACGCCAGCATTCGCGATCACCACATCAATGCCTTCTCTTTTTAAATTCATAAAATCTTTCGCGACACTCATAGATTCTTCTTCATTGGTCACATCTAGATTATAGGTCTTAACTTCTTGTGCACCCAATGATTCACAACTTGATTTTATTTGCTCTAATTTTTCCTGCCTTCTCGCAGCCAAACCAATGATTGCGCCTTGTTTGGCATATTCTTCTGCTAGGGCTGACCCTATTCCACTGCTCGCACCTGTAATAAATACTTTCAATTTTGATTCCATTTGCTGTCCTTAATAAAAAATTTAATTTAGCTTAATTCATTCTGGTCTGCATCATTTTAATTCGCTCTTCAATAAGCCAAATACGATCTTGGCCCCAAACAACCAGTTCTTCTTTTCCTTCTTTATTTTTGAGAATTATTGTTGGAGGGCCCCATTTACCCAATCTAAACAGCCTTTCTTTATTTTTTTCGACCTCATTTTTCCAGCTGTCTGTATCCAGCTCTTTCTCAGCATCAATCCAGCTTAATCCTATGGATTCGATAATGTTCTTTAGATTCTTTTTCAAATAGCCATGCTGCCCATTTGCCCATACGGACTCAGCAAAAGCCCATAAATATTCTTCTTCTTTGCCATGACGCTTAGTAAAAGCATAAAGTGAGTAACAACGCTCAACTGCATATCCCAGTGGATCAACTATGTTTCCAAATGGAATGTTGTTTTGATCAGCAATTCTTTTACAATCCTTCGTAATATATGTTCTCTTTTCAAGACTTACTTTCATGCCCCTCATCACCATCGGCAGAATGATTTTGTAATTTATTTTTAGATGATATTTTTTTGCCAGACCTGACAATGGTTTCATTGCCAGATAACTATAAGGACTTCTTGCTGACCAGAGCACATCTATTTCCAAATCCAAATTTTTGATCTCTTTTATATCTTTAGATTTCCTGTACACCACATCAGGCCGATCATTTTTTTTCAAACCGAGTTTCTTTAACCTTCTTTCAAGAAGTGGCAATCGATCAATTCCCCAATAGCATTCTCCTTCATAAACAAAGATGCCACCCAGATAATGTCCAAATTTCTTCCTTGATTCAGCATTTGAAGAAAGCACATCGTCGACTCTTTCATCACTGGGCATTGAGGTGATCATGTTTTGAATGCCTGATTGATTATTCGCCCATAAAAAATTCCCTATTTTAATCAGATCATCAGACGAGTGATCTTTTCTTGATATGAGGGCTGATTGAGCCATTCTAATGACCTCATTATTTGGCAAGTCGGTTGTTGAAGGAAATTGCAAACCATAGTGAGGTGCAATCATTTTTGCATCATCAAGGCTATGCCTCCTCAATAAGTCTGGTTCTGGTGCTGCCTCTTTTGTTGGCGGAGGCACAAGAAATGTTTTCAACTCAATTTCATAATTCTCTTTCAATGATGAGAGTGTTTGAGCGCACAAATGAGAGTATGGATCGTCGACTTGATGAAAATAGAAGATTTCATGACTCCTTCCTTCCCGCAATCTTTTTTGCTCTCTTTTTTTCTTGGCTCTCTTATCTCTCTCTGTATCAAGAAGTATACGAGTTAGAATTCTTTTGAGTTCAAGCCCAAGCCATTTAAATGGATTTGGAATCATTGCTTTAGGGCAGGTAAAACCTGTTCGCCAATCATCTTAAGACCATCCCAAGGGTCATCAAATAATCGGATTGACAAATCAGTGATTCCTCCTTCTTTGAATTGATAAAAACGCTCCAATTCTTTATCAATGTCACTCATGTCACCAGCTGAACTGAGATCATCGATTAATTTATTAACAAGGTCTTCAGGAACATTTTCAATGACACCTGAACGACTGATGTATGCTTTTGCAAATTCATTACTTGGCCCAGCATTGTAATTATCAATAACAATTTGTGCTTCTTCCTCTGTTAAAAAATGATGCAAAGAAAATGGAGGCAAAAGCGATCCTCTAAATATCAATTCTCTCCGAGCCTCTTTCATCGACTCTTCTCTATCTTTTTTGATGTGCCATGCCCAAAAGTTACCAATCCTAAAATCATCAATTTCTGACTCTCTTTTGGAAATGCCATCTTTGATATTTTGCATGGCTTCACCAAGCATAGGTATTGCGACATCACTCATTTGCAAACCATCGGCGAGCCTCCCACCCAGTCTCAACATTTGAGGTTCAGTGGAGCAAGTGTAAACTTTTGGCGGGCTTGCTTTAGCCCAAGTAAATCCTTGCATATATGGTCTGGTTATTTTGAAGATATCACCATCAAAACTCATGTTAAATTTTTTGCTGGAAGCATTATTTAAAACTTCTACAGCTTCTTTTACTGCCCTGATGATCTTGAATGGCGATAAGCCTGGACAAGAATCCTTAACACATGAGTACTTCATTGCTCCAAGCGTACCCCCACCCCCACCGACTGCGATGATTGCTCTGCCATCAGCCAGTTCGTTAAGGGTTAATATCGAATTTGCCATCTTTAGCGGGTGCATCTCAAAAGGGCTTACTGCGAGTGGACCAAGTAGAATTTTACTTGTTTTTTGAGCCGCTGGAACCAAGCTAATGAATGCATCCCAATTTTGATGATAGTTTGATGACCAGAGTGCTCTGATTCCATATTCTTCAGCTTTTACAGCAATTTCAGCTATTTCATTTGGATGCAGATCAGGCTCAAGTATGATCTCAATATCCATGATTATTCTTTTCTGGTTCTGTCATGCTTCCAGAGCTGCTCCTCTGTTGATGATTCTCTGGCCAATAGTCTTGCGATTACAAAAAAAGCATCTGAGAGTCTGTTTAGGTATTTCAATGCAAATGAATTCACTTCTCTTTCTTTTGATAATTTCACCATTGATCTCTCAGCTCTTCTACAAATGGCTCTTGCCATATGTGTTTGAGCAGATCTGATCTCTTCTCCAGGTACAACAAATTCCTTTAGTGGCGGTAAATTTTCATTGATTTGGTCGATGAAGTCTTCAACAGAAACAACTTTATCTTCATCCAACGATTTAAATTCAGGAGCGGATAACTCACCTGCTATATTGAACATTTCTTGCTGAGCAGATTGAAGGAAATTCTGAATATCAGATGGAATACTTTCTTGGCAAGTAATGAGGCCAATAGCCGCACTGAGTTCATCTAAATCTCCGTAAACAACAATTTGTGAGTCAAACTTTTCTACTCTGTTGTTGCCTCCAAGATCAGTTGTGCCGTCATCACCTTTTTTAGTGAATATTTTTGTCAGTCGATTACCCATGATATTTATACTAACCAGATTGATGCATTCGAGCCAATGGTTTTAGTTCATAGTGTAATTAAAACCAAGATAGATTTTCCTTTCAGGTGTGTTGTAACCATTGGCAAGAACATATTTCTCATCCAATGCGTTATTGAAGGAAGCATTGATTACAAGCTGTTGGTTGATTTGCCATCGTATTGAGGCATTCATCAATGTATACGCATCGAGTTCTAATCCACCAAAATCATATCTTTTTGACTCTCTTCTGATATTCAAATTCACTGTCAAATTATCAATTGTTCTGGCCATTGTCATACCGTAAGAATTCTTAGGTCTTCTGAGTAATTGACTCTTGCTGGAAAGATTTTTAGGATCTTGGATAGTTGCATTCAATGCCAGATCCCATTCAATGAGCTTTGTTCTCATATTGAGATCAAAACCACTGGTTTCAGCCTCTTCAATGTTATACAGCTTGTAATCCACATAACTGAATGCGATAAGATCATTAATCTTGTTGTCAAAATATCTCACATCCAAGTGAGTAGACTCACTTAAGTTTGTTGAAAAACCAATCCCTAACTTTTTTGATTTCTCTGGAACAAGTGAAATATTCCCACCGAAACCATAAAGATCAAAAGCGGATGGATTTCTATAAGCGGAACCACCTAAGATCATCACTCTTAAATGGGGATTAATTCTGTAACCATATTCAAAATTCCACGCATCTTTGTCTTCGGTAAAATTACTATTACTCTTTCTAAGGGCAATCAGTGCCTGATGCTTTGATTTTGAAAAAAGATGCTCGAGAAACATGGCTTTATTCTTAAAATCCACATTCACTCCAACACCATAATTGCTTGCTTTGAATTTTTCATCATTAACGATGATGCCTAGAACTGTCTTGTTGGATTCATTGACCTGGAAGCGATTGGTCCATTCAAAATCAGTTCGCTTGCTGTGATTGAAGTCATTGCTATTATTCTGATCTAGAAAGTCCTTATTGTATTTTGCCTCAATACTATAGGACCATCTCTCATTGACTTCATGATTGAGAGCAAGATTCATCGTAGAATTATGGAAATCTTGGCTGATGGAAGACAAGAAGAAATCTTTATAGCTTGTTTCACCTTGGCTATTCCAAATACCAGCTTCAATTGTTAGGACTTCAAGATCTTTCTTAATAAAAGCATTGAGAGATCGATTTTTATGCAAGTCATTGAGGTCACTGCCGACTTTACTTGGATAACCGTCTGTATCAAACAATGTTGCAGACAAACCATAATGCATAGAATCACTGTGTACCACTTTTGATAGCGATATTTCTTTTGTTTGATCTGAGCCGATTGTCAGAGAGTAGTCTTCACGTTCAGTGCTCTTTTTTGTAAATATACTCACAACACCACCCACAGCATTTGATCCATAGAGCGTCGCTCTGGGAGATTTCACAATCTCAATTTTTTCAATCATGGAAATGGGTATATTTTGAATGGCAGATATTCCTGTAGCCAAATCATTGATCGCAACACCATCTACCAATACAAGAACATGGTTGCTATTTGATCCCTGCATAAATACTGATGTAAGTTGACCAATACCTCCATTTTGAGAAATGTTGATACCACTCAAGCTATGGAGAAGATCAGTGACTGATCTGAATCCACTTTCAGCAATTTCACTCTCAGTGATCAGTATTGCCGGTGTAATGACATCTTCTAATTTCTGTTCATTTTTTGAAGCGCTGACTATTATGTTTTCAATCGTTTCATTTTCTTGTGCGTCTATTGTGTTCTGAAAAACTGAAAATAAAGCTAACACAATTATGTATTTTGACCGCATATCTAACTCCCTTAAATAGCGGCAGATTGGAGAAATCAATTGGATTAATGATGACCCGTACCCACCGTACATTATTATTTTTTGACGAGTCGGTCTCCGGACTAACAAGTATTCTCTGATCTTTACCTTCCCATCTTATTGACAGTGGTTGGGATTTTTTCCCAAAAGATCAGCTCACTTGATCACCGTTGCGGGGGCAGTGTTGGATTATTCACCAACTTCCCAAACAGCAATTTGCTGAACTCGACGTAACTGATTAAAGCCTACTTCTGAATAAAAGTAAACTAGGGTTGGATTCTGACAGAGTTCCAATTCATTTCAGCATCAATTTTTCCATTTTCAATTGTTATTTTGCGTTTGAATTTTAATCGATCATGAAAGCGATTATTCTGATTTTTCCAGAGTTCAATCTCTTCAATCCACATATCATAACCACCCCAAAAATCTGGCCTTGGAACCTTTATTTCTTTCGCTTCTTCTAAATCATTTATTTGGAATTTATTCATAATTTCTTGATAGGAGTCTTTCATCTTTCCAAGTGATTCAATTTCCTTGCTCTGATCGCTTGTCCAAGCAGCAATTTGACTGCCAATGTCTCGTGATGAAAAGTACTCGTCATTCTTGGAATCACTACATCTTTTAACAAAACCTTTCAAACGTGCTTGCAGTCCAAATTTATCCCAATGAAATAGCGCGGAGCATTTCGCATTATTTTTAAGCTCTTCAGATTTAATGGAGTAATAATGGGTATAAAAAGTCAAATATCCTTTATGAGCATCTAATTCTTTGCAAAGAACCATGCGTGAATTTGGCGAACCATTTGAATCAACCGTTGCGATAGACATGCAGTTTGGATTGGGTTGAGTATTTGATTCTCTGACTTCATTCATCCAGTCATCAAGTGTATCCAATGGATTCAAGATATTTTCTTTTCTGAGATTAGTGTTCATCAATAGCCGCTTTAGTTTTTGTTATAATTATTCTTCGATTATCGCGTTTTTTCAGATTATTAGTATAGTCGCTATTAGAATTACATGACATTAGATTAGAAGAGCCACAATGAAGGACATAGAAACATTAAGAAAGGAATTGAGCGAACTTGATTTAAAGATCATTGAATTGGTTCATAGGCGCCAAGTATTGTCTGAGGAAGTTGGCGCCATCAAACGAAAAAAAGGGCGTCCCACAAGAGATTATCAAAGAGAAAAATTGGTGATTGAACTCGCCAAGTCTCATGCCAAAGAATTGGATGTTGACCCATTAATGGTTGTCGATCTTATGCAGCTATTGATTCAATCTTCACTCAAAACACAAGAAAGTGCACGTGTAAAAGAAGAGGGACAAGGAAATGGCAAAAGAGTCTTAGTTATTGGAGGCCTTGGAAGGATGGGTGCTTGGTTTTCTGAGTTCATGAGTATGCAAGGCTATGAGGTTCATATTGCTGATATTCATCTTGATAAAGAAGATGAATCCCATTTTATAAACTGGAGTGACACAAATGATGATTACGACATAACTGTAATAGCCACTCCACTTAGACAATCAATTGAGATTCTAGAAAAAATTCTCGAGACGGGAAGGAGCGGCATACTCTTTGATATTGCATCTATAAAATCACCCATCAAAGAGATACTCTCAAAAATATCTGAAAAAGGAATGAGGGTTACATCTATACACCCAATGTTTGGACCTGATACAGATCTATTGACCGGGAAACATGTGGTTTTTATGAATCTAGATGAACATGAAACGCATCTTGAAATCATGAAGCTTTTCGAATCAACCACTGCTCAATTGATTGAGATGTCTATCGATTCTCACGACTATGCGATCTCCTATGTTCTGGGTTTATCCCACATTATTAATATCGCTTTTTCAAAAGTTCTTCATGATAGTGGTGAAAAGAAAGAAGAATTTTCAAAAGTTTCAAGCACAACATTTAAAGATCAAATTGAAGTTGCCACAAGGGTTTCGCAAGAAAATCCTAATCTCTATTATGAGATTCAACACTTGAATACACACAGCATGAAAACCATTGAAGAGTTGAATAATGTGATCAAGGAAATCACAGATGCCATAAAAATGGGCAGCGAGGAAAATTTTGTTGAAATCATGCATGCTGGTAAAGAATATTTTGAG
>Ga0208130_1000590_pt1 | contig 18554 bp, 14 predicted proteins | sample ETNtaG_31_FD_185771 | JGI IMG/M metagenome (GOLD analysis project Ga0208130, IMG submission 185771) | Marine microbial and viral communities from oxygen minimum zone, Eastern Pacific Ocean - ETNP201310SV78 (SPAdes) (version 2) | ecosystem: Environmental > Aquatic > Marine > Oceanic ...
ATAACCGTTTTATTGTTTTAGTAGCGAGGGCAGGACTCGAACCTGCGACCTTTGGGTTATGAGCCCAACGAGCTACCTACTGCTCTACCTCGCGATTTGGAGGCCAAAGATACATCAATTATTTTTTTTGAACAAAATATAAGAACATTGATATACCTTTGTTATGTGAAAGTAAAAAAACATCAATCTGGTTTTATTACGATTATGGGTAACCCTAATGTTGGAAAATCAACCCTGATGAATTCATTAATGGGTCTTGATTTATCTATAATTACTCATAAAGCACAAACAACAAGGCATAGGATTTTAGGAATTGTTAGTGGTGATAATTACCAAATGGTTTTATCGGATACCCCAGGGATTATTAAACCAGCTTATGAAATGCAAAATTCTATGATGAATTTTGTTAAAGAGGCTTTAGATGATGCAGATGTATTAATCTACATGGTTTCAATCGGTGAAACAAAGATTAAGGATGAGATGCTTTTAAAAAAAATTCAAAACAGTAAGATTCCAGTTATTGTATTGATAAACAAAATAGATATTTCTAATCAGGATGAAGTCACAGCATTTTTAAAACATTGGGAAAAATTAATACCTAATTCATCTATTTATTCTATTTCAGCTTTAACTGGCTTTTTTATACCTGAGCTCATTGATATTTTAAAAAGCCATTTACCAGAAGGGCCTGAATATTTTCCAAAAGATCAAATTACTGACAAACCAGAACGTTTTTTTGTGAATGAAGCTATTCGATCTCAAATTTTAGAACACTACACTAAAGAAATTCCTTATTCTGTAGAAGTTGAAACTGAGGAGTTTTTTGAAGAAGAAAAAATAATCAAAATAAGATCTGTAATTCTTGTCGAAAGAGAAAGCCAAAAAGGTATTTTAATTGGACACAAAGGAAAAAAATTAAAAACAGTTGGAGTTGGGGCTAGAAAATCACTACAATCTTTTTTTGGAAAAAAAATTCATTTAGAAACACATGTAAAAGTATCAAAAAACTGGAGATCAAACATCCATCAATTAAAAAGGTTTGGTTACCAGAATTAGTTACTTACTTTTATTGAATTAAAAAAGATTACTTTTGCTCAAAATTTATAAAATTGGGAAATATAGTAGCCATAGTAGGTAGGCCAAATGTAGGTAAATCAACATTTTTTAACAGAATGATTCAAAAGCGTGAGGCTATTGTTGATGCTCAAAGTGGGGTTACTAGAGATAGACATTATGGAAAATCTGACTGGAATGGTAGAGATTTTACTCTCATCGATACTGGTGGGTATGTAGAAAATAGTGATGATGTTTTTCAAAAAGAGATAGACAAGCAGGTTACTTTGGCAATTGAGGAAGCAGATAATATAATTTTCATGGTTGATGTAGAAGATGGGATTACGGGAATGGATGAAGTAATATCAAAACTTTTAAGAAAGTCACAAAAACCTGTTTTTATTGCAGTAAATAAGACTGATAACAGTAAAAGACTTGAAAATTCTCTTGAGTTTTATCGTTTAGGATTCGAACATATTTTTCCTATTTCAGCTATAAATGGCAGTGGAAGTGGTGAGCTTTTAGATAAGCTTATCGAGTCTTTTCCAGACAAATTACCTGAAGATCAAAGTTTACTTCCAAGATTTGCAGTTGTTGGTAGGCCAAACGCTGGAAAGTCATCATTTATAAATGCTTTAATTGGAAAAGAGCGTTATATAGTCACTGATGTAGCGGGAACTACAAGAGACAGTATCGACACAAAATATAACCGTTTTGGATTTGAATTTAATTTAATAGATACTGCTGGGATTCGAAGAAAATCTAAGGTAAAGGAAGATCTTGAATTTTATTCTGTTATGCGCTCGGTAAGAGCTATAGAAAATAGTGATGTATGTATTTTAATTCTTGATGCTGAAAGAGGGTTTGATGGTCAAGTTCAAAATATTTTTTGGCTTGCTGAAAGAAATAGTAAAGGGATTGTAATATTAGTAAATAAATGGGATCTTATAGAAAAATCAACAAATTCAGCTAAAGATTATGAATCTGAAATTCGTAAGGAAATTTCTCCATTTGAAGATGTGCCGATTTTATTTATATCTACCCTTAATAAACAGAGAATTTATAAAGCAATTGAACTTGCAGTTGATGTATATAAGAATCGTTCAAATAAGATAGTTACAAGAAAGCTTAATGATTTATTGTTACCAATTATAGAAAACTATCCTCCTCCATCCGTAAAAGGAAAGTACATTAAAATAAAATTCTGTACTCAGTTACCCACTCCTCATCCACAATTCGCTTTTTTTTGTAATCATCCTAAGTTAGTTAAGGAACCTTACAAAAGATTTTTAGAAAATCAACTACGAAAAAATTTTGATTTTAGTGGAGTTCCAATTTCAATATTTATAAGAAAAAAATAGTCAAAGTTGATCAGAAATTTTCTTTAATTCAGATTTTATTTCCTCAAGTTTGATTAAAATATCTTGTTGACTAACTAATTTACTCTTTTGATTTATTTGTTTTTTCGCACCCTCTAAAGTCATTCCTTTTTCTTTGACTAAAAGATAAATTAACTGGATTGTTTCAACATTTTTTGGAGTGTATTTTCTCGTTCCAGATTTGTTCTTTTTGGGGCTAAGAACCTCAAACTCATTTTCCCAAAATCTTAATAAGGATGTTTTAACATCGAAAGCTTCAGCAATTTCCCCAATACTATAATAAAGCTTATCAGGAAGGTTAACTAACATTAATCAAGGGATTGGTTTTCTTGATTGGCTAAGTTTAATAAAATATCAAATTCTTCAGCAGATAAATTTCCATAATAAAAATTCAATGGATTAATTTTTTTGCCATCCTTAAAAATCTCATAGTGAAGATGCGGGCCTGCAGATCTTCCTGTATTTCCGACATAACCAATAATTTCTCCTCGTTTTACTTTTTGACCCCGTTTGACTTTGTATTTACTCATGTGAGCATATAAACTAACATAACCAAATCCATGATCGATTCTTATATGCTTGCCAAATCCAGCAGCACGATTATCTGCTCTTTTCACTATTCCATCTCCTGTGGCATAAATTGGAGTACCTCTTGGAGCTGTAAAATCCATTCCCCAATGCATTCTTGGTTTTTTTGTAAATGGATCTTTTCTGTATCCATAACCAGAAGCCACGCGTTTCAGATCTTTATTTCTGATGGGCTGAATGGATGGTATTGCAGCTAAAAGATCAACTTTATTAGAAGCTAAATATTCAATTTCATCAAGGGACTTAGATTGAACAACAAGCTGCTTACTTAAAACATCAAGTCTTTTACTAGCATCAACAATAATTTTTGAATTTTGATATCCTTCAAGGTCTTTATATCTATTTACACCTCCAAATCCAGCAGTTCTTTGTGATTGAGGAATTGGACTTGCTTCAAAATATACTCTGTATAGGTTATTGTCACGTTCTTGGACATTTTCTAAAACATTTTCAATTTGCTTTAGTTTTAAATTCATTAAATCATATTGAAGAACCAAATTTTCTAATTCTCTTTGTTGAATTATTTCTTTTGGAGTAGATATAATATTTGAGGTTAATAAAATAAATAAAGAAAAAACACCAAAAATGATTGCAGATAATATGAATAAAATAAAATTTGAAACTTGGAGTGTTCTTGATTTTACAATTGGTTTGTAGGAAAGAGATTCAGAATCAAAATAGTATTTAGTCTTTGCCATATAAATTTAACTTATTGCATTTTAGAATAAATATTAAACAAATATAATAAAAGCATACTAAATCCTACTTTCCCTAATAGTCGTTTCCATTCAGATACTTACATTTGTACTAAATTTATTTTGAACATTTAATATGAAATCTGCATTAGTACGTAAAAAGTTTTTAGATTTTTTTGCTTCGAAAGAACATAAAGTTGTAAAATCGGCACCTATGGTGATCAAAGACGATCCAACATTAATGTTTACAAATGCTGGAATGAATCAATTTAAAGAGTTTTTTTTAGGAAATGGTAATCCTAAAAGCTCAAGAATTGCTGATACACAAAAATGTTTGAGAGTCTCAGGAAAACATAACGACCTCGAGGAAGTGGGGATTGATACTTATCATCATACGTTCTTTGAAATGCTGGGTAATTGGAGTTTTGGTGATTATTTCAAAAAAGATGCTATTAATTGGGCATGGGAACTTCTTACTGAAGTTTATAAAATAGATAAAAACAAGCTATATGTAACTATTTTTCAAGGGGATAAAACTGAAAATCTCGAAAGAGATAATGAAGCATATGAATATTGGAGTAAAATTTTACCAGATGATAGAATTCTTAATGGGAATAAAAAAGATAACTTTTGGGAGATGGGTGATCAGGGTCCTTGTGGTCCATGCTCAGAAATTCATATAGATATTCGTTCTGAGAAAGAAAAAGAATCTATTCCAGGTTCAGAGTTGGTTAATCAAGATCACCCTCAAGTTATAGAAGTATGGAATTTGGTTTTTATGGAATTTAATAGAAAATCAGATGGTTCTCTGGAAAAACTTCCATCTAAACATGTCGATACAGGAATGGGTTTTGAAAGACTTTGTATGGTTCTTCAAGGAGTAAAATCTAATTATGATACTGATGTTTTTAAGCCTCTTATTATTGAAATTCAAACGCTTACCAACACTTCATATGGTAATAATCAAAAGATTGACCGTGCAATAAGAGTTGTTGCTGACCACGTCAGAACAGTGTATTTTGCAATTGCAGATGGACAGCTACCTAGTAATACCGGAGCGGGCTATGTAATTCGAAGAATTCTTAGAAGAGCTATTCGATATGGATATACTTTTTTAAATCAAAAAAAACCATTTATAAATCAATTGATCAATACCTTAAGTATACAAATGAGTGATGTTTTTCCTGAACTAAAAAAACAACAAAAGTTAGCAGAAAATGTAATCAGAGAAGAGGAGATTTCATTTCTTAAAACTCTTGATCAAGGTTTAATTATGCTTAATTCTATGTTAAAAAACAGTTCTGATAATAAAGTGTTATCAGGAATAAAAATTTTTGAATTATATGACACTTACGGTTTTCCATTGGATTTAACCGCGTTAATAGCTAGAGAGAATAATTTTAAGATTGATGAAAACGGCTTTAATGATGAGATGAGCAAACAAAAAAACAGGTCAAGAGCTGCTGCTATTTCATCTGCTGGTGATTGGATAAATGTTTTGGAAGATGATGTTGAGGAGTTTGTTGGGTATGATATTTTAGAGACTGACATAAAAATTACTCGTTATAGAGAACTCAATAATAAAAAAGAAGGTAGATTTTTTCAAATTGTTTTTAACTTAACTCCATTTTATCCTGAAGGTGGAGGTCAAGTTGGTGATAAGGGATATCTTCAAGAAAGTAATGGAACAATTCATTACATAACAGACACTAAAAAGGAAAATAATTTAATAATTCATTTTTCAAAAACTATCCCAAATAAACTTCGAAGCACATACAAAGCAGTTGTAGATCATAAGCAAAGAAAAAGGTCAGCTTCCAACCACACAGCAACTCATTTAATGCATCAGGCATTAAGAGAGGTTTTAGGCTCTCATGTAGAGCAAAAAGGCTCTATGGTGCATTCGGGAGTATTTAGATTTGATTTTTCACATTTTTCAAAAGTTACCGATGAACAAATAATGCAAGTTGAAGCATTTGTTAATTCTCGAATTAAAGAACAATTACCTCTTGAGGAAGAAAGAAATGTTCCATATCAGCATGCAATAGATCAGGGCGCAATAGCTCTTTTTGGGGAAAAATACGGAGACACAGTTAGAACTATTCGTTTTGGAAAGTCAATTGAACTTTGCGGTGGTTGTCATGTAAATAATACTTCAGAAATATGGTATTTTAAAATTATAAGTGAAGGAGCTGTTGCATCAGGGATTAGAAGAATAGAAGCTATAACAGGTGACGCAGTAACTAGTTATTTTGAAGATCAGAGTAAATTATTAACTGAAATAAAAGTTTTAATAAAACATCAACAAGATCCCTTAAAGGCATACAAAACTCTAATTAAAGAAAATAACGAACTGAAAAAGGAAATAACTAGTTTAAGTAAGTTAAAATTGAACGCAGTTAAATTGGAACTAAAACAAAATATTATCAAACAAAACAATGTTAATTTTATAGCTTTTGAGGTTGATTTAGATGCAAAAAACATCAAAGATTTGGCATTTGAAATGGGGAATGAATTAGAAAATTTATTTTTAGTTTTGGCTTCTAAGAAAAATAACAAACCATCAGTTAGCTGCTATATTTCCAAGGATTTAGTTAAATTAAAAAAATACAATGCTTCAAAAATTGTTAAAGGATTGAGTGTACATATTGATGGAAGTGGAGGAGGACAGGAGTTTTTTGCAACAGCAGGTGGAAAAAAAATTAATGGTATTGGAAAACTATTAAAAATGGCTCAATCATATCTTTAATCTCTTCCTAATCCATAAATGAAACCAGTCACTGAATTTATCACAAAAATTGAAGATTGCAAGCTATTTATGAGGAGGTTAGATCTTTTTGGTGAAGGAGTAACTGGTAATAAATATTATAAACTTAAATATAATATTTTGAAAGCAAAAAAAAATAAATCCAAAGGATTAATAACTTTTGGTGGCCCTTTTTCTAATCACCTATATGCGACAGCTCTTGCAGGTAAGATTAATGGATTTAAAACCATAGGAATTGTTAGAGGTGATGAGTGGAGTTCCAAAACAAATGAGAGTTCAACACTTTCCAGTTGTATAAAAAATGGAATGAAATTATTCTTTATTTCAAGAAGCTTGTATAAACAAAAGAACAGTGTTTATTTTTGGAATCTAATAAATTTTTCTTCAAATATGTATTATGTTATACCCGAAGGAGGAACAAATAAATTAGCTGTAAAAGGAACTTCTGAAATTATCCAAAAAAATGATTTTGTTTATGATTCTTTATGTTGTCCTGTTGCTACAGGAGGTACAATAGCAGGTTTAATTAAAAGTTCAAATTTGAATCAAAACGTCGTAGGTTTTTCTTCTTTAAATCATAAAGATTTGAAAAATGAAGTTGACAACTTGATAATTCCTAAAAAATGGAATCTTGTAAATAATTATACATTTGGAGGCTATGCTAAAACAAAACCTGAGCTCATTTCATTTATTAATAAGTTTAAACGAGAGCATTCAATTCAGCTGGATCCTATTTATTCTGGAAAAATGGTTTTTGGTATTTTTGATTTAATAAAAACAAAAAAATGGTTTTTTGGAAAAAATATTTTAATTTTTCATACGGGAGGCATCCAATCAATACATGGATTTAATCAAAGACAGAAAAAAAAAGGATTATCATGCATCTTAAATTAAAATTTTTAATTGTATTAACTGTCTTTACCGTAACATATGGTTGTGGATCAGCTAGAAGGTTGAAGAGTAAACCAGTATCAAAAATCAATAAAACTCAACCAGTCCAAAAGACAAAAACAACCTTCAAAAAAAATATTAATTTGAATAATAAATCTGGATTAGATAGAGCCAATGATTATATTTTAAAGTTTTCTTCTGTAGCCCAAGAAGAAATGCGAAAATTCAAAATACCCGCAAGCATCACTTTAGCTCAGGGAATTCTTGAGTCAGGTGTTGGCTATGGGAGATTAGCCAAGGAGGCAAATAATCATTTTGGAATAAAATGCCACAAAGATTGGAAAGGGAAAAAAATTTTTCATGATGATGATCAAAAAGGTGAGTGTTTTAGAGTTTATATGAATCCAAATAACTCTTATAGGGATCACTCTAATTTTTTATCCAATCGCTCTAGGTATGATTTTTTATTTGATTTAAAGATCACAAATTATAAAGCTTGGGCAAAAGGATTAAAAAAGGCTGGTTATGCAACAGATCCAAATTATCCTAAAAAGCTAATTGATATTATTGAAAGGTATCAACTTTATAAGTTTGATAATTTTAAATTATCAAAAAATATAAATAAAAACAATAAAGCTATTACATACCATAAAGTTGAAAAAGGAGACACATTATATTCTATTTCAAAAAAATATGCAATTACAGTAAATGATATAATTATCAAAAATAAGTTGATTAATAATAAAATTTTTTTGGGTCAAATTTTAGAAATTCCCTTTTCAAATAATTAATATGATTTATAAAAGAAGCAGTGAGTTGTTTAAACTTGCAAAACTTAGTATCCCCGGAGGTGTAAATTCACCAGTAAGAGCATTTGGAGCGGTTGGTGGTTCTCCTATTTTTGTTAAAAAAGCTAAGGGAGCTTATTTATATGATGAAGATGATAATAAATTTATAGATTATATTTCAAGCTGGGGGCCTATGATATTAGGTCACGCATTTGATCCAGTTCTAAATTCTATATCACAAACTTCGAGAAAGGGAATATCATTTGGTATTCCAACTGCATTGGAGACTGAATTTGCAGAGTTAATAATTTCCTCAATACCTAATATAGATAAAATTCGATTTGTGAACTCAGGAACTGAAGCATGCATGAGTGCTGTAAGATTAGCAAGAGGATACACTAATCGAGACAAAATAATTAAATTTTCAGGATGTTATCATGGACACTCAGATTCTTTCCTGATTCAAGCTGGAAGTGGAGCTATAACTTTTGGAAGCCCAAACAGTCCTGGAGTTACACAGGGAACTGCAACAGATACTTTAATTTCAGATTATAATGATTTTGAAAGTGTTAAAGTTCAATTTAAAAATCACCCTAATAAAATAGCTGCCATCATAATTGAGCCTGTTGCAGGAAATATGGGATGTGTTCCACCTGAACCAGGTTTTTTAGAAGCTTTAAGAAAAATTTGTGATGAAAATCAGTCTCTTTTAATTTTTGATGAAGTTATGACAGGTTTTAGACTTTCTCTAGGAGGAGCTCAAGAGGCACTTGGTGTAAATGCAGATATAGTCACATATGGAAAGGTGATTGGTGGTGGGCTACCTGTAGGAGCTTTTGCTTCAAGTAATGAAATAATGAAAAAATTAGCTCCTGAAGGGCCTGTTTATCAGGCTGGAACATTAAGTGGAAATCCATTGGCAATGTCTGCAGGTTTTACCACAATAAAATCTTTAACTGAAGATCTAAGTATTTACAATCGTCTTGAAGAAAAAACTAAATTTCTTCATGAGGAAATGGAGAAGTGTCTAAAAAAGAGAAAAATATCATATCAAATCAATCGATTTGGATCAATGATTTCATTACATTTTACTGACTCGAAAGTTTATGATTTTAAATCTTCAACTAAAGGAGATAATATTTTTTTTAAAAAATACTTTCATGGAATGTTATCTGAAGGAATTTATCTTCCTCCTAGTGCATTCGAAAGTTATTTTTTAAATGATGCATTAACATTTGAAGACATTAATTATACTATTAACGCCTTTGATAAAGTTTTAAAATCATTATAAAATTTCTACAAAAAGAATACTATCTTGTTTAGAAACTTTAGCAAACTTATGAGTAACAAGACCCTTTATCCCTTTGTCCCAACCCTTATTACTTAGATTGGATATTTTTTTTAACTCTTCCAAATTAATTTTTTTATGCTTTTTGAGAATATCTAAAATTAGTTGCTCATTTTCTGTTAACTCTATCTGTTTTTTTTCAATTTTCATCTGAGGAAAAAATAAAACCTCCTGAATTGATGTATTATTTGTTAAAAGCATAACTAGTCTGTCAAGACCAATCCCAATTCCAGACGTTGGAGGCATCCCGTACTCTAGAGCTCTGAGAAAATCTTGATCTATAAACATAGCCTCATCATCTCCTTTTTCACTAAGTTTTAATTGTTCTTCAAATCTAGCTCTTTGTTCAATTGGATCATTTAATTCTGAGTATGCATTGGCTAATTCAGTGCCATTTACTAGAAGCTCAAAACGCTCTGTTAGTTTATCATTATTTCTATGTTCTTTAGTGAGTGGACTCATTTCTTTGGGATAATCAGTAATGAAGGTCGGTTGAATATAATGATGTTCACATTTTTCACTAAAAATCTCATCAATTATTTTACCACTACCCATTGATTCAGTTATTTCAATTCCAATTTTTTTTGCAGTACTTTTAAGGGTTTTTTCGTCCATATTTGAAATATCATACCCTGTGTGAATTTTAATTGCTTCAATTATTGGCACCCTAGGATAAGGAGCTTTAAAGTCAATATTACAGTCACCCATTTTTATCATTGTGCTTCCGGTACTTTCAACAGCTACAGTTTCAAGTAATTTTTCAGTCATTTCCATCATCCAGAAATAATCTTTGTATGCAACATAAAGTTCCATGATAGTAAATTCAGGGTTGTGGGTTCTATCCATTCCTTCATTTCTGAAGTCTTTAGAAAATTCATAAACACCATCAAATCCACCAACAATTAACCTCTTTAAATACAGCTCATTTGCGATCCTTAGATACAGAGGCATGTTAAGTGCATTATGATGAGTTGTAAAAGGTCTTGCTGTAGCTCCTCCTGGTATTGATTGTAAAATTGGTGTTTCTACCTCTAAATAACTCTTTTCATTAAGAAAATTCCTAATACTGTTAATTATTTTAGTTCTTCTAATGAAAGTATCTTTGATTTTTGGATTTACAATTAAATCAACATATCTCTGTCTATATCTTAATTCAGGATCAGTAAATTCGTCGTATATATTTCCATCATTATCTGACTTTGGGATGGGTAATGGTTTCAATGATTTGGTTAAAACAGTAAATTTTTTTACTAAAACTGTTTTTTCACCAACTTTAGTTGTGAAAAGCTTGCCCTCAATACCAATTATATCTCCTATATCAAGAAGTTTTTTATACACCTCATTATATAATTTTTTATCATCTCCCGGACATATTTCATCTCTGTTTAAATAAATTTGAATTTTGCCTTTTCCATCCTGTAACTCAGCAAAGCTAGCCTTCCCTTGAATTCTTCTTGACATAATTCTTCCAGCAATAATTACATTTTTACCTTCTTCAAAATTAGTTTTGATACTCTTTGAATTATTATTGATGGGGTATAATGGAGCAGGGTAAGGATTTATTTTTAAACTCCTCAGATTTTCAAGTTTTCTTCGTCTTATTAATTCTTGCTCGGAGTGAGATGACATACGTTTAAAGATTTATACAAAGATAACTAATGTTATTTATTGAGCTGTCAAAATTTGTATCTTTGAAACACCTCCATAGTTTATGTCATTTTTTAGAGTTTTATTATCGATAATTTTTCCTCCTTTGTCAGTTATTGATAGAGGTTGTGGCTCTTTTATAATTGTTTTTATACTTACTATTTGTGGTTGGGTACCAGGTGTGATTGCTGCTTTAGTTATTTTGAACAAAAATAATGAATAGTAAATGGGAATAAATAAAAAAATATTTTTTCAAAACTGGGGAATTAAAAGTTATAAAACAGCCTGGAAAAAACAAGAAAGCCTACTCAATTCAATTATTAAAATCAAAAGGTTAAATAGATTACAAAATCGTATTATTAATACTCCTAATTATCTAATTTTTTTGGAGCATTACCCAGTATATAGTATTGGAAAAAGTGGAAATCAGAATAACTTATTGATAGACAAATCAATTCTTCATAACAAAAAAATTGATTATATAAAATCGAATAGAGGGGGAGATATTACATTTCATGGTCCAGGTCAATTAGTTGTTTATCCAATTCTTGATTTGGATAATTTTTTTACTGATATTCATAAATACTTAAGAACTTTAGAAGATGTTGTGATAAGAACTTTATTAGATTTTGATATTGTTGGAGAAAGAAGCTCAGGGGAAACAGGAGTATGGTTAGATTCAGAAACTCCTTATGCCAGAAAAATATGTGCAATTGGAATTAGAGCTAGTAGGTGGGTAACGATGCACGGATTTGCTTTAAATATAAATACAAACCTTGATTATTTTCAAAATATTATTCCTTGCGGTATAGAAGGTAAGAGTGTTACTTCAATGGAAAAAGAACTTGGAGAAAGAATATCAGTGGAGGAAGTAGGCTTAAGAATTAAATATCATTTTCAAAAAAAATTTAAAGCAGAATTAATAATTTAATTTATTTGATAAATTATAATTCCGTTAGATTCAGATTGAACTATCATTTCTAATGAATTTTTATTATTAGAATTAACAATATCAGCACTATCAGAGCCATAAACAGGGAAACCATTTACAAGCTTACCATTACTTAGATATAAATAAACTTTTTGGGAGTCGGTATCTGTTGTGGATACATAAATTGTGTTATTTAAATAAAAGATTTTAGGTTTTGTGTAATTACCATAAGGAAGCTTAACCGGAATTCCTTTAATCGTCAAGATGTTTTCTGAGAGACTAACTAAAGTTTTCGTTGTCATTTCTATAAAGTGTCCTGGGGCTAGATTTTCAGGAGTTTTAATTACATTACCCTTTGTGTCTATTTGAACCAGATTCCCATAAACATCTGATGTTGTGAACGTATTTAAGTAGGAATAAATTGAATTCTTTGAAAGTGAAAGGTTTGATTTCAATTTAATTATATTTTTACCTCTTCTATTAAGTATATTAATAACTCCATTCTCTTCTTGGATTATGATAAAATCTTTACCTTTAATTCTTATGTGTTTTGGTTGATTAGATATTTCACTTTTTGTATTTTCAAATTTAAACCCTTTAACTTTTTTCCCTTTTGGGTCTAACATCATCACATTCTTGTCCTGAGCAATTAAAAACCTGTAATCTCTGCTATTATCGTAATCAAAAACTGAAAGAGGTATTGGATTTGAACTTGATTTAATTTTTTTATTAAAAGGTTTCACAATTTTTCCATTTCTATCAAGAACCATAAAATGATTCTTTGTTCTAAAAGCCATTTGTAGTTTCTTGTTTTTAAACAAATCAACTTGCAATATTTCTCCAATTATTTTTTCAGGTAATTCTTTTTTCCAAAAAAGATTGCCTTTATTTGAATATAGGAACAAGGTATTATCTTCATCTTGAAAAGCTATATCATAACCTTTAGATCTGTGATTTTTTAGCCATTTTGGTTTAATTGCAATGGGGAAATTAGAACTTATATTTCCTTGATTTATAACACTATTTTTTTTATTGTCGGTTACGTCCAATCCAAACCTTAAGTGTAAATGAGAAATATCCTCATCTCCCACCCATTGCATTGCCACAAGAGGATATTTAGTTGAATTAAATTTTTCATCTGACATATCAAAAAATGATTCAGTCTTGGAAACCCAAATACCTGAACTAAAATCAGACAAATCATCAATTATGGATAGATAATTATCACTGTAATTAATAGTTTTATTGTCTTTATAACTACTAATTACAGTTTTTATTAAGGATTCATTATCTGTTAAAACATAATAATCGTCGATTAACGAAGAAAAATTTACTTTAAAATCAACATTAAAAAAATTTAGAATTGTATTTAAAGCTTCTGGGTTTCTATCAATTTTACCGTAGGAAACATTTCTAAACGATTTATCAAAAATTTCTAAATTAATTATAGGTTGGTTTTTATTAGTTCGATGAATTATTAAGCCTTTTCCTTCTTTATGATTAAATAAAGTTACCTCATCGACTGAATTAAAGCCCGATAAGGGCTTATTTTTAATTGCTAAATTATGATAACTGGCATACTTTTTTAAGTTATCCTCGAATTGAGGGATATTTTCAATTGGAAAGCTTAAAAAAGAATAAAAGTTTTGAGGTATTATAATATCATTTTTTATTTTTTTGGGTTCTAAGTTTCTATAAACTCCTATTCTTGAAGGTATTGAGTCTTTTGTTAATACAATTCCATCAAGACCAACAAGTGGTGTTTTAAAATCTCCATCCAAGGCAATCCAATTTTCATTAAAATCTGGAAATAAATTTGTTTTTGGTAAAAATTGATTTAAAAATAAATTTGAGTTTTTGTTTATAATAATATTAAAAACTGATTTTTCTTCAATATTCTTAATTAATTGAAAAAAAACTTTATCAGATATCCCTGGCTGATTATTTTGAAAGTTTCTAATTATATTTTCAACCATTAATTTAGACGAAGACACTATATTGATTTTATTAATTTTTGCTGAATAAAATTCTATCCCTTCAATTGTATCTTGAATTATATTCACGCCAGAATACTTTTCATTCTTAGAATATTTTTTAATTGAATCAGAACTTATTATTTGGATTAGAATTGTAGATAATTTTTCTTTTCCTACTGGGGAAAAACATAGTAAAGATTTTCTTTCTAGATTTTGATCATTTAATGAAATTAAAATTTCAGTTTCCTTGTTTGAAGGACTTATGCATTTTAAAGAGTGATTTTTTTTCCATACTTCCTTAAAAATACTTCCTTCATTAATTTGAAGAACTAATTTTGTGTCTTGAGGTATAAACTGATATAGATTGATTTTGTTTTCTGTATCTTCAGAACAATTGTAAAACAAAATAAAACAAATAAATAATAATTTTATTTTTTTCATATTTAACAAAAATATGACTTATAAATTTAAGACCAACTGTTTGTTAAACAATCGGAACGATTTTCTATGATGCTCTGAAGTACCATAAATTTTAATTGCATTTTTATGTTCTAGTGTTCCATATCCTTTATTTTTTTTCCATCCATATTTATCGAATTTTGAATCAAGATTTATCATGAGTTTATCTCGATAGGTTTTTGCTAAAATAGAGGCAGCAGCAATATTTTGATACTTACTATCTCCTTTAATAATACATTTATGAGGAATGTCTTCATATCTAGTAAAATAATTTCCATCGATCAAAAGGTGATTAGGTTTTATTTTTAATGATTTAATCGCATCATGCATTGCTTTCATTGTTGCTTTTAAAATATTAATTCTGTCTATTGTTTTAGAATCAATACTTACTACAGAAAAAGCTAAAGCTTTTTTTTCGATCTCGTTTTTAAGTATCTCTCTTTTATTTTTTGTTAGCTTTTTTGAGTCATTAAGTTCAGGCAAATTGGTTCCAGGCCTAAAAATTACTGCAGCAGCTGTTACTGGCCCAGCTAGGCTTCCTCTTCCGGCCTCATCCAAACCTGCTTCAAGTGAATCAAAAAGACTTAAATGTAATCTCACAAATTTTAATTTAAATTCAGTGTTTAATTTAAAAAAATTAAAGCTAAAAAGACATAGAACCTTTAACTTCGCATTGAAATTAATAAAATGCGTTTAATCTTTATTACAATATTACTTAATTGTTACCTTATGAGTGCTCAAAATATAGAGCTTTCAAATGATACAATTTCAAAAAATAAATTGGTTAATAAAATTGACTCTACCTTAATCAATGCATCAACAAATGTAAAAATTGATACAATTGTAAATTTAGGTGAAAATGTTTCAACGTTTAAATTGAAATCAAAGAATGACATATTCAAACAAGACAGTCTAATCGCAGAGGCTAAAAAGAAAAAAATTTTTCGCTATCGTAAAATTGAGATGGATACGGTTCTTGTAAGAAATTATAAAATATTTGATCATAAAGGAGTAGAGACATTTATTGATTCTTCACTAACAATTGAAAAAGAATATAAATTCAATTACTTAAGAAAAGATTATTTTGAAATTTTACCCCTTCCTAATGTTGGACAAGGATTTAACAAAATGGGATATGATTTTACAAAAGAAAAAATAAGTCCACAGCTTGGGGCAATTGGAAGAAATTCTGGTTATATAGAATCAGAAGATGTCCAATATTATGAGGTTCCAACACCTTTCTCAGAATTATTTTTCAAAACGACTTATAACCAAGGACAATTAATTGATGCATTAATATCAGTTAATACTTCACCAAATTTAAATTTAACTTTTGCTCATAAAGGTTTAAGGTCTCTGGGGAACTATGTCAATTCTAAAACAAACGCAACAAATTTAAGATTTACAACTCAATACAAAAATCATAATGAAAGATATCAATTAAATGCACATATTGTCTCTCAAAAACTTTCTTCAGAAGAAAATGGAGGTATTGACAGCTTATCGGTTTATTTTTTTGAAAAAGCTATAGAAGATCTTGATTATGATGGTTACCTAGATCGCTCAAGATTGGTTACAAACTTAAATGCAAAAAGTTCAGTACAAGGTAAAAGGTATTATGTTAATCAGAGTTATAAAATTTTACCCTCATACATTGATACCACTAATCATAAATTAAAGATTGGACATAAAATTATTTATGAAACAAAAAATCACTTGTTCAGTCAGATTAAAACAAATGATTATTTAGGCCAAAGCTTAATTTTTGATTCAAATGGAGTTGAAGTTTCCTCTCAGATTGAAGATGTTCATAAGTTAAGGTCAATTGAGCAAAATTTTAGTCTAGCGTATGACACGGGTATATTGGGAGTTATAGATTTTACTTTAAAACTTAATAATTGGGATTATTTTAAAATAAATAATCAAGAAGAAGAAATTACATTTGAAGAGATACAGGGACTAAGAATAAATCAACAGACTCTAGTTTCAGCATGGAAAAAATCAATATTTGGGTATAATTTAAATTTTGAAATGCAGAAAACATTAAAAAAAGACTTTGGTAGTTCATTAGTAAACCTAAATCTTAATAAAAAAGTAGGTGATTACATTAGTTTATATTCTGGATTATCTTATAGAACTGAATCGCCTAACTTTAATTTTTTTCTATTTAGAAGTAGTTATTCAGACTATAATTGGTATAAGAATGACTGGTTAATGCAAAAAACATCTTCTTTTCATACAAAAATTAGCCATTCTAAATGGGGAGAGTTGTTTTTTCAATTGCAAGAATTAGATGATTATTTGTTTTTTCAAGATATTACCTCAAAGGAGAATATCAATAAAATATTTAAGATTAGACCTAGTCAATCTCAAAGTAAAATTAGATATTTTAAAACAAGGTTTGTTCAAAACCTTAATTTTTGGAAATTCGGATTGATAAATACAATTCAATATCAGGATGTTAATTTTAAAAAGTCAGAATCAAGTTTCAGTTCACTTAATGTACCCAAATGGATTACAAGAAGCACTTTGGTTTTAGAATCTTTTGTTTTCAAAAATGCTTTATTTCTTCAATCAGGTATTACATTTCAATATTTCTCCAAATACTATGCTGATCAATATCATCCAGTTTTAGGAGAGTTTGTGTCACAAAATCATACCCAAATAGGAGACTTTCCAAGAATCGATCTTTTTTTAAATGCAAAAATTCAAAATACACGTTTGTTTTTAAAATATGAGCACATAAATAGCGATAGAACCGGATACAATTATTATTCTTCTCCTTTTGTCCCATACAGGGATGGATCAATAAGATTTGGTTTGGTTTGGAATATGTTTCAATAGCATAAAGGACAGTGTTTTAAGCTTCTTATTATTGAAATTTAAAGAAGTATTGTTATAAATAAACCTTCCTTTTATTTCTAAAAAAAAACTTAAAAAAATAATATACGATCAGATGGAAATTTTTTGTTTTTAAAAAAAAATAAAAAAAAACTTAAAAGGGTGATGATATATATAAAATCCGTTTTATATTTGCAGCCGCTTTCAGAGATAAAATATCATCAGAAAGTTTAAAAGTTCATTGAGAAATTGATAATATGACAGCGCGTATCAAATATGATACAAAGCGAAGAATAACCATTTTGAATCAAGTCAATTACTGTTGTTGTTAAACTTTTATAAAGAACTACAACGAAGAGTTTGATCCTGGCTCAGGATGAACGCTAGCTGCAGGCTTAATACATGCAAGTCGAGGGGTAACAGAGAGTGCTTGCACTCTGCTGACGACCGGCGCACGGGTGCGTAACGCGTATGCAACCTACCTTTTACAGAGGGATACCCAAGAGAAATTTTGATTAATACCTCATAAGCTCTAATAATAGCATTTTTTTTAGAGGAAAACTCCGGTGGTAAAAGATGGGCATGCGTCCTATTAGTTTGTTGGTAAGGTAACGGCTTACCAAGACTACGATAGGTAGGGGTCCTGAGAGGGAGATCCCCCACACTGGTACTGAGACACGGACCAGACTCCTACGGGAGGCAGCAGTAAGGAATATTGGACAATGGAGGAAACTCTGATCCAGCCATGCAGCGTGCAGGAAGACGGCCCTATGGGTTGTAAACTGCTTTTATACAGGAAGAAATCTTTTCACGTGTGAAAAGTTGACGGTACTGTACGAATAAGGATCGGCTAACTCCGTGCCAGCAGCCGCGGTAATACGGAGGATCCAAGCGTTATCCGGAATCATTGGGTTTAAAGGGTCCGCAGGCGGTCTATTAAGTCAGAGGTGAAATCCTGCCGCTCAACGGTAGAATGGCCTTTGATACTGATAGACTTGAGTTATTGTGAAGTAGTTAGAATGTGTAGTGTAGCGGTGAAATGCATAGATATTACACAGAATACCAATTGCGAAGGCAGATTACTAACAATACACTGACGCTGAGGGACGAAAGCGTGGGTAGCGAACAGGATTAGATACCCTGGTAGTCCACGCCGTAAACGATGGTCACTAGCTGTTCGATGTACATTGG
>Ga0208130_1000596_pt1 | contig 18499 bp, 12 predicted proteins | sample ETNtaG_31_FD_185771 | JGI IMG/M metagenome (GOLD analysis project Ga0208130, IMG submission 185771) | Marine microbial and viral communities from oxygen minimum zone, Eastern Pacific Ocean - ETNP201310SV78 (SPAdes) (version 2) | ecosystem: Environmental > Aquatic > Marine > Oceanic ...
CAATAAAAACAGGACTAAACGCTCGCAAATCATTTGTAAGACGTTTCTCCTCATCATCTTTCATATTAAAACTATATATATCATAAAATTTTGAACCATTCTTATTTGGGAATTTTGGTTTTCTTGAGTAATATATTATTTCACCATTACTGTGCCATGTCGGGGCAGAAAAGACTCCGCTTTTTATCTTTTTATCTTCCCCAGTATTTAGATCATGAAAATAGAGATTTGTTTGACCAAAATAGTCATTCCCCTTATTGGAAAGGTATAAATATGCATTTTTATTAGGGTGCCACTTCGGATGAATGTTTGTGGTTCCCTCAATCTGCAGTTTTTCACCTTGAACAGGCATGACTCTTATTGGATCTACAAGTGTATTATATTTTGCCTCTATGGCAGTTTTAAAGTCTTGGTATATATCTCTTCCGCTTGTACCAGTAACGTTTAAAATGGCCTTATTTATGGAGAACTGGAGCGGGGAAGACAACTCCTCCATGACCTTACTTAATGCATCGGAACCGTATTCGTTTGCTATGTAGGTTGCTAATGCAAATCCTGAATTATATGTTGACTCATTCCCGATACCTTTTTTACCAAAGGTATTCATCTCAGTGAAACTAAGTAAGTTATCGTTGATAACTCTGTCTCTAAGAATCATATCTCGGTGGCTATCCCAATTGTCCCAGTCAGCATCATCATACATATACTGGGCGGTCCCTTCTGCAAGCCATGGGGGCACAACGGTTCCTGGCAAAGGGTAACTGACTAAGGTATTTGGGTATCCATAAAGCACATCAGGACGTTTTTCTTCCTCATAGTTCATAAATTGAAAATAAGCACCTGGAATACTAGTTCCTGCTTTCATAGCTTTTTGAAGCGAAACGATATGTGCAAACTCATGAGTAATTACATTTTGTAACCATCTGTGGCTGCCCCTCAGCTCAAAATCCAGTGGCGATGCCCATATCATCATTTTATTATCATAATAATATGCCGCACCATTTGAATAGTCATCTGGATCAAGCAGAATTAAATGCGTTTTTTGGTGAGGTTCAAATCCATAAAATGAGGTTATTTTTGGATATATAACTTCGGCCACTGTTGCAGCCTCCCTTGCTGTGGACTCCGTTTCATCATGAAAGTGTATTTTAAAATGTTCGGTTTCAAAAGTATGCCAGGTTAGTTCAGGGTGATTGTATTCAATCTGTGAAAAAATTGAGGAGAATAGTATGAGGTGAAGCGTCAGTCTTTTCATCAATCTATTACAGCAATTTTTATTAATGCTGTCTCAGTCTTGTTCTTTCCTGATACAACAACATTCGCAAAGTAAACACCTGATTCAACATCTTTCGTGTTCCACCTCCACTCAGAAATTTGATTTCCCAAGCCTCCAATATTTGAACTGTATGAATCTATATAAAAACCAGCTAGATCGTACAGCATCACCTCTACTTTCTCTCCGCTATTTGTTTCTATTCTAATGATTCCCGATCCGTCTCTAATTGGATTTGGATAGCAGTATGACCTGCGGATGATAGATTGATCCTGGCTAATGAATTCATAGTCAAGATCAAGTTTCCTAGTGTTATTCATATTTCCATTAAATGAGGACCAAGAATTATCTGAATATGGATTAGAAGTAATATTATCAAATTGGTATACTGTGGTTGAAGTATATACAGCCTTCTTACCATTGTAATTGCCTGTACCAATCAAACTATCCCTCTTATTTAAGGCTATCTCATCAATGAGAACTCCTTTAGAATCAAAAATGTATAATGAACTCCGATCAAAGGACCTTACAATGATTTCTGGAAATTCATTTCCATCAATATCATTTGATAAAACTGGAGGGAAAACTTTTTTTTCAAATGGAAAACCTGCCATTAAGATCAAATCTGAATTAAATCCATATAAGTTTCCAACAGAGTCAATAGTAAGCGCCTCCATGTTCTTATCAAGATCAAGATCAATTCCAGATATATAATTGAAAAATTTGGAATCCCATTTTTTTTCAATTTCTCCAAATTTTTCAACAGTGATACCAGACAATCCAAGATCTATACTAAAACTGTGGGTATTAGAATAAATTCTTTTGGAGTGAATATTCCATGCATACTCTCCTTTAAGTTCCAATGTATTATTTTGCTCATCAATCACAGGAAAAACTAAAGAATCAACGTTGAACTGGTTTTGAAAACTGAAAGATTCTAAACTCAAATTATAGTGATATCTTGAATGCAAACTAGAGTTTGCAAAATTTTCAACTATATCAATAACAGTGTACTCATCTTTTTCAATAAAAGATATGAAAAATTTCTCTGACAGAATTGGATGAAAAGATTCCTTACTATAAGGATCACTTATTTTCCAAACTGATAATGAATCTATTCTTCCAAATACCTCGTTAGTTCCATCTCGGTCCAAATCATAAAAAGCTTTAATATCTAAATTTTCCTGAGGATACCCATCTGCAATGAGTTGGTTTGAGATTACAAGTCTCATGGTATCACGCGCAATACTGATTTCTTCGATTTTTATATAGGAATTTGCTCCATTATTTGATTGTGTAGATGGATATGTGTAAGGGCCAAACTCTGGCTTCAGGCCCTCAGAGCTAGGATTAGCAAGAACATATTGGGTATTCCCTCTAAACCACATATCTCCAAAATAGCCGCTCGATGGATCATTAAATAAAAAGATAGATTGGTGCCCTATGTCTTGCGCGCCATCAGCCTCTTCTAGATCAATACCCATTGACTGAATATCGTGGTTAATTCCGTATCCATCGATCGATGAAGAAATTATTGCATCATCAATATGCCAAATCAAAAGTCCAGAGGCAGGAAGCCCTATGTCATAATTTGGTGCAGATACAACCACACCATTAATATCTTTTTCAATTCCAGAGGAGTCCTGAAGAATTTCAGAATATGATGGATAGGTACCACTATTTGACATAGACCCAATTAGATATCGAATAGAATCAATACTCACTCCAGGTCGAACATGATTACTTCTATTCTCTAATAAATAGTACTCCTGATCCGTGATTGGTATTTTTATAATGTTTCCGTCATCTCTCAAAGGCAGATACATCTCGGAATTAAAATCCGGCTCAACTGGTACCTCCCAGCCTGCATATATTCTTGACCATGCAGTTGGTGGAGCAGGTATGATACCTCTTCCATTATTTGATCCCTGATCCATTAGGCCAAATACTCCTACTCTGCTTTCTCCTGATTCAATGTTCCAAAGAGGTGGAAGCCCAATTGCAAAGCCTACCATGAGCGCAAAAGTTCCTGTTAATCCATACTGGTATTCGCAGGGATCTGTAGCATCTCCAAACATGCTCTCTGCAATATCATAGAGTAAGTGATTCTGGGACTCAGGAAGAATAATTCCTCTATCAATTAGATGCTCTCCTATTGTGATTCCTGCCTCATTAAGATTATCACTAATCATTTTTTGATCTACATACGTTGAGGGTATATCCTCTGGGGTCGGATCTAAAAATGGAAGTGAAAAGTCCTGGCCAATACCCGCGTGGAATACCACTATAAGATCAAAAGAAGAAAAGTTGATGGAGTCCTCTTTATATGCAGTGATTATTGATTCTTGAAATAGTTCAGTTATTCTTCTCTCTTGCACATCATTTTCAATGTAAGGATTGTAATAGTTCATTGTATTTGAAAGCTTATAGCTTCCATTTTGGCTAGAAGGGAACACAACAGAACCCTCCATATTTATTCCAAATTTTTCATAGGACACAGATCTGAAATAGGAATTAAGCGCCATTATCTGAGACTCAAAGTAATCCTTATCGTGAGGAGCTGGGTCTATTGTATAAGAATCACAATCAATCCCCTCTGATTCTAACAAAAAGTTTCCACTCCCTGTAGTGCTTACAAGATCATCTTCATTAAAGGAAACTCGAATTGCACAAATTTTTATAGAATCAATTATTTCTGCACTAAGAGAACCTAACAAACCAACCAGAAAAATTGATCTGTGTATAATGGATTGAAACATTGTTTCTGGAATATTCTAGTATTCTATATTCAGAGAGAATCTCATCGTATTTGTCAGAGGATGCCCTTGCTCTCCATATGTGTATCCAAAGTCAAAGCCATATCCAGAGAATCTCAATCCAATTCCAAAGGTAGGATTACTTATTTTCCCTGTCTTATCATAATAAAAACCAGTTCTAATAGCGAAATACTTTCCGTACCAATATTCCATTCCAAAGTTATGGACCAAACGATCTAATTCATCAGAAATTGACCTGTCCTTTGAATTTCCTACTTCTTTAATTCCATACTCATTATAGCTCCCCCAGCCTTCATCATTTGGTTGCCCCGGTGTTTGCACCATTTCGTTCTCACCGGGATCTACTACTCCATTTGAATCGGAATCGAACCATTTACCCCCATCAATATTTCCATCCCCATCTGCATCTACCCAGTCATAGCCACCAATGACACCGTCACCGTTCCCAGGACTATTTGAACCGTAGTCAATATCTCCACCTAAAAACCAATCATTTACCCAAGAGGTAAATAGTGCAAGGTAAATTGGATCTGTATGGGCTATTTCCATTTTCCCATCAGAATTATAATCATTACCAGGGCTTACATTTCCATCTTCATCATATCCACCTATATAACCATCTCCATCCCAGTCCATATCAGGATAGGATGACACAAGAAGTTTATCCACATCATAAACAAGATTTAGTTTATTAAACTCTCCATTTATCAAAGAATAATTTAAACCAATACTAAGATTTGTTGGTTGTGGATCAGCCTGGTCTGGGTCAATAAATGAAACCTTTGGACCAAGATTTGAAAGATTAAGACCCAATGTCAGATTTGGAGATAGCCATTCCTTGTGCATGTATCCAATATCAAATCCAAAATCAGTAGATGTCCCCTTACCCTTTTCACTGCCAGCACCAATTTCGACAAGATGCTGGTAGGAAACCTTTGCATTTATACCAAAGGACTGGTTTTTTGAAATAAGTGCGCTGTAAGATAATGAAAATGCAGTCATGTAACTGGTAAAGGTTCCAAGTTCGTCACCAGTTTCACTAGTCCTTATTTGTTCACCTAGATTTAAAAATATTAAGTGGCCACCCACTGTACCAAGATTAGGATATTTTTTTCGATAGGCTAGAAACTCATAGTAAAGATCATCGGCCAACCCAGGTAACCAGTTGACATGCATCATTGCTAGTTCTCTTCCATCAAGAAAACCTAACCCCGCTGGGTTCCAATAACTAGCATACGCATCATTGGCCACTGCGGTTTGTGCTTCACCCATTCCACCGGCTCTGGCACCAGGTGCTATTAAAAGAAATATGGCTCCAGCTTCACTCTGAGCAAAGACTGGGTTAATCAGGGCTATCATAAGTGATAGCGCGATCCCTGAACGCTTCATTGAACGTCTCCTATTTATGTAATTGTATGAAATGTTGTCTTTTAAGGACAAAATAATAGCGTTTAAGGTATCGGATTGCTCCTGTATTAATTGACCAGAATATATCTTTTGAAACCCCTCATAATCAAGTAATGATTGTCTTCCTTATTTTGTTATATTAATTGAAAAATGACAGGGTTAGGAAAGGAAAATAAGTTATCAACCCAACAGCGATTAACTTAATTACGAAAAATGGTAGGGTTGCCCTATATATTTTTGACATAGGTTCTTCAAACCTGTAGGCTGAAAGAAATAAATTCATACCAACTGGAGGAGTTAAAAAGCCAAGTTCAAGATTGGCGATAAAAATTATCGCTAAATGCACAGGATCAATACCAAAATGTATACCTAAGGGTCCTATCAATGGCACGATTACAATAATTGCTGAGAATATGTCCATAAGGCATCCCACCATTAATAAAAAGACATTCAGAAGAAGTAGAAAAACATATTTATTTGCTATAGCAATTTTTGCCCATGACAGAATTAACATTGGAACCTGTGCATCAACTAAATAGCTGGTTAATCCCATAGCTACACCAAGAATAATTAAAACACCTCCAATAAGGGTCGCACATTCAGTTACGATTCTATTTAAATCTTTTGTGTTAATATCCTTGTATATGAACATTTCAACAATCAATATGTATATAACTGTCAAAGCTGCCGTTTCCACTAGGGTTGTGAACCCACCAAAAACTCCAAGCAGTATTAATAAAGGAAGAAATAGCTCCCACTTCGTATCCCAAGAAGTCTGGATTGCTTTCTTTGGAATAAATTTCCTGAGCTTAACATTTTTCTTTTTCCCCTGATAAACTGACCACGAGGATATAAGCACTATCAAAAGCATTCCAGGTACTAGTCCACCTATAAAAACATCTTTCACAGAGACACCAGCAGTTACTCCATAAATAATCAGAGGTAAGCTAGGAGGAAATAAGAGGCCTATCGCTCCAGAAACCGTAATAAGACCAAGTGAAAATGATCGGCTATATCCGTCTTTAAGTAGCATCGGTAATAACAAACCACCTAGTGCTAGAATTGTTACTCCTGATCCTCCCGTGAGTGCAGTAAAGAACCCACAAAGTAATACAATTACTACCGGAGTTCCACCAGGTATCCATCCAAATAATTCCTTGAAAACATTGATTAATCGTTCTGATGCTCTGCTCTCTGCAAGCAGGTATCCAGCAAAGGTGAAAAGTGGAATAGTTGGAAGAGTTGGTGAAACCACTATCCTATATGTTTCGGCAGGTATGGCAGATATTGGCGTGTAGTCCATCCAAAACATCAAGATTGCAAGACCCCCCAACCCTACAAAGATTGGTGCTCCATTGTAAATTGAAAATATTATGATAAGTATTCCAATGTAAACAACTGGCAACGAGTCGTATAACCAATCTGTAAATGAAGCTGATGACAAAATAACGAAAATAAGTAAAAGGGTTAACCTATGAAGACTTTTTTTGTAGCTATTCAGATAAACATGAAGGCCCATGAGTCCAAAACCAAGTGGCATGATAATTTGAGCAAACCACCTAGGTATTATTGGGGCTATATTCATAGGATACTCCATCTCTACTTTTACAAGATCCCAACTGCCTATTGCGAGACAAACTAAGACCAAAAAGGTTGTCACCTTTGCCACCCATTTACCAGGGCTAGCGCTTGTCTCCTTTTGAAAAATTGATTCTCTGGTAAGTGCCAATAGTTTGTTTTGTTTTGCAGCCAAAACTGCACCAACAAAACCAATCCAAAGTGTAAGATGTTGTACCAGAATCTGAGACGCGGGAATGCTATTTATACTTAAAAAACGGGTTATCGTTTCTAGCAAAGGAAGAGCGGTCATTGTTAAGAAAATGAAGAGTGCCACCTTCTCTTCAATCTTAACATTTGTTATGAAATGAATTAACTTAAATAGTTGGCCCATCAGGCAATCATTTATCAGTTAGCCTGATAACCGTATCGTAAATGCTTTCAGGAATGATATTCCCTCTTAGATATTTACTGACTCTTTTTACCTCTGAGTCCCACAACTCCATCTCAGACTCATTAAGTTCGTGAATTGTTAAACCATATTTTTTCATTGCATCTATGGCAGACTGCTCTGCTTTTAGATTTGTTTCTTTATATTTTTCTTGGATAGAGTGAGTAATTTCAATTAGATCTTCATGATACTTCTTGGGTATTCTGTTCCATGTTTTCAGATCAACAACTATGCCAGCCATGAGGATACCCCATTTCATGTTTAGCATGTGATTTGCAATACCAAATGACTGCTGGGCCAGTGCATAAATTGGCGGCATTGGAATGGTATTTATAAGACCAGTTTGCAATCCAGACAAGATATCAGTACTGGCAAGGGGTATGGGATTATACCCTGCTCTTTTGTAGACCTGTTCCCACTTAAAATCTCCTGCCCAAGTAAAAAATTTGCTCTTTTTCAAATCAGATGGTGTCTTTATTGGTTGTGCTGAAAACCAATATGCCCAGGTCAACTCACCAAGATACAATAGTTTAAATCCACTTTTTTCAAGATTAGTCTCAAGCTGGGGTAGAATCTCGTTTGTAACTGCTTGCACATCTTCAACGCTTTGGTAAACAAGAGGTACAAAGTAACCAGCGAATTCAGGTACAATCTCAGACAACCCTTCTGCAGTCATTCCTGCAGCATGGATTTGCCCTATTCTCATTTTCCTGACCATATCTCTCTCATCTCCTAAAACACCACCCGGATATATTCTTAATTTTACTTTACCCTTAGTTGCTTCCTTCCATTCCTGACCCATTTCAATTAGCATTCCATGCCAGTCAGTACCCTCAGGCGCAAGTGTAGCCATTTTAACAACCACGTTACGTGCTTGCAGAGTTGAAAGGTAAAGGACAATTATGAGAAACTTTAACTTCATTCTAAAAAATACTCATCAGTTCTAGCGAGCAGCCATTTCGCCCTGCTTTTTGCAAGCAGGTTAGTCAATTCAAACACATTGTTCGGTTTATTTTCCATATCTATGACATAATTTAACTTATCTACGAAATTTTTCCTTTCTTGAAATGGTTTATGAATGGACTCAGCATATGCTATATATGGCCCAGCATCTTTTCCATTTGAGAAAAGGACGGCTTTATCAAAATAATAATCTACTGAATCCCTAAGCATTATTTCGTTCAAGTCCGATCTTGTTGTTGTGAAACTTATCATTGCTGAGAAAAAAGACCCATTTCCCCATTCTGGGTTTATATCTATTCCTGTTCTAAGAAGCCTGCCTACATTTGGTAGATTAATTAATTCAAAAGGATCACCCCTGCTAGAGCTTATACATCCACCGATTGATGCAGCAAGCCAGTAAATATCGTTCATATCATCTGCGTTAAAATCAATAGAAGCTTCTTTATTTAACCAGTTGTTGAAACTTGGATACCTTTTTGAAATAATTAATATACCAGAATCTCTGGCTTCTGAGAAAATTTTATTAGCCTGTTCGTATTTTGCCATCGCTTGTTTATAGTCCTCATCGATTAATCTACTAGCCTGTTCCATAATGATGCCAAAACCATACTCAACTTTTGTTCTCATAAGCAAACGCTGGATATCTAGGTCAGGGGATTTAGCTTTCTCTAGCTTTTCTATTTTCCTTTCAAAATAAACAGAAACTAATTTGGGTTGTTCAAGAAGAAATGCCTTAGGAACGCATGCTGATACTAGTAAAAATAATAGTGGTGCTAGTTGCCTAATTTTACTCAAACCAAGGTGGAGAGGATATTAGTGCTTATAAATTGGAAATTTTGAACATAAATCGTTTACATCAAGAAGTATATCTGAGCATAATTTTTCATTGTCAGGATCATTGATTATTTTATCTATCCAGTTTACGATCTGAATCATTTCAGGCTCACCCATTCCTCTGGTCGTAATTGCAGGAGTTCCTATCCTTATTCCACTGGTTATGAAAGGACTTTTTGTATCAAAAGGAACCATGTTTTTATTGAGATGTATACCTGCTTTCCCTAAAATATTTTCAGCCTTTTTACCGTTTATACTTTTATTTGTAAGATCAATTAAAAGAACGTGCGTATCGGTACCCCCGGAAACTAAGTCATAGTCAAGCTTCAAAAATTCCTTGCCCATGGTTTTTGCATTTTCGACAATTTTTTCAGTATACATTCTAAACTCTGGCTTGAGAGCTTCTCCAAAAGCAACTGCCTTTGCTGCAATTACATGCATAAGTGGTCCACCCTGTACTCCTGGCATAACAGAAGCATCAAGCAATTCTGAAACCATTTTTACTCTACCAGATTTGGGTGCCTTTTTTCCCCAGGGATTTTCAAAATCTTTGCCCATCATTATAATTCCTCCCCTGGGTCCTCTTAGAGTTTTATGTGTAGTACTTGTCACTACATCACAATATTTTATAGGAGAAGGGTGTACCCCAGATGCTACAAGGCCACTAGGATGGGCTATATCTGCCATAAGGAAGGCACCTATCGAATCTGCTATATTCCGAAATTCCTCAAACTCAACGTATCTCGGATATGCGCTCCCCCCGCAAATGATAAGCTTAGGTTTATGCTTCTGTGCCAAGTCTCTAACTTCATTAAAGTCTACCCTACCTGTTTCCTTTGATACATGATAAAAAATTGATTTGTATAACTGTCCTGAAAAGTTGACCATGCTGCCATGGGTAAGATGCCCTCCATGAGCAAGATCTAATCCCATAATCAGATCACCTGGCTTTAAGAATGTCATGAAAACTGCCATATTAGCCTGAGAGCCTGAATGCGGTTGGACATTTACATATTCGGCCCCAAATAATTTTTTTAATCGATCACGGGCCATATTTTCAGCTTCATCAACCACTTCACAACCACCATAGTACCGTCTACCTGGGTATCCTTCTGCATATTTATTTGTCATTACCCCGCCAACCATTTCCATTACAGCCTGGCTCGTAAAATTTTCTGAAGCTATTAATTCTATTGTAGACTCTTCCCTGTTTGCCTCCCTTTCGAGAATATCAAATAATTCAGGATCTGTTTCTGCAAGATAATTCATTAGTTATTTCCAACCATCCTCAGCTTTAAGTGATTCAGTGACCCAGTTGTAGTCTGACGTGGTAGCCGATATACTTCTGCTTCTTTTAACCTTGTCTTCCGCCATAAACCACTGGGCTTTACCATATAGAATGTCTTTTTCATTCTCTTTTAACCAAGCACTTTTTGAAAAGCCCCTATATCCTTTCTTCTCAGCTTTTACGAAATAGTCATAGGCCAGTTTTGCTATTAGCCTATCATCATTTGTAAATGGATTTTGACGAAAATTATCCCATCCGTAGTAATACACTTTGCCTTTTTGCCCGAGTCCATCACCTGTTTTATCATCAAGATTAGATGCTTTATCAGCCCATTTTAATGCCAGTCTGTAATCATCATTTTCAAGATACACATCAGAAATTGAAATAGCGATGCGAATGTCTCTGGGATCAATCTTAAAAAGTTCTTCATATGCCTTAGCCGCTTTTTCAAGATCATCGGTTGCTTTACTAGCTTCTGCTAACTTTCTATAAGCAAGTTTACTACTCGGGTCCTGCTCAATTAGTTTCTGTAATACTGGAATAGCATTTTCATATTGATCAACCTGGCTAAGCCTATCTGCGTAGTCTATGCCGTAACTTAGGTTATTTGGATTGTTTTCATAGCGTTTCCTGTAAACATCTAGAGGATCCTTACCACTGTTTTCAAATGCCATTGCCAGTTCGCTTTGTGCAATCTCATTACCTTCATCTAATGATAGAATTTTCTCAAGAACAAAAATTTGATCATCATAGCGGTCGTTTTCTTTGTATAATTTCGACAGTTCATTCATAACGGTTAAATCTTCCGGTGCCATTTCAACTAATCTTTCATACTCGATAATTTCTTGATCGTTTTTACCTTGCCTTTTATAAGAATATGCGAGTCTTTTTCTTAGTTCAATATTATCAGGTAACTTTTGAAGACCATCAAGTAAAACAAATTCAGAACTATCAAATTTCCCCATCTGTTCGTAGGCAATAGCATAATATTGATAAATCTCTTGAGGCGGTGCAAAATTAGGATTCCACTCATCGCAATCTAATGTAGTTATTTCCTCATAGATTTTTACAGTTTGTTTCCAATCACGGTTCCTGTAGTATTCTGCTGCACTGCTCATTAATCTAGGGCATCTTACGTTACGCAACGAGTCCAATCGCTTCTTATCCTTGGCTGCAGTTGCTCCGGTATCAGCAGGTGGCACACACATCATAATCGTCAGCATAACTGCGGATAAAAAGGTTAATTTATTATACTCCATTTTCATTTCTGTCTCCTTTTAACAAACCAAATGTCAGCTAAGCTGATCCCCACTTGAATTTGTTGTATAAATTCTTTTTCTGCGATATTGGAAAATTTTCGGTTGCCGAAATAGTAATTTAAATTTATTTGGTTGCCTACTGGTTTGAACTTAAACCCAACCCCAAAAGAAAATCCTAATTCCTCAATATCCATTTCATCATATTTCATTGTGTGTATGTAATGAATTAATCCAGATTTGAAAGAAAATTTGTCAAAAATTCTCATAGAATAATTTTCTGGGAAATATGAAAAAGATGCCTTAAGAGAATTGGTTTTCTCTATCCAATTAGGTATAGGGGTCGATAAAGTCGACATAAACTTGTCTTGATTTTTAGCAATATCATTTAGAGCACCTATCTCAAATGCTAAAGCGATTTTTTCACCAAATGATTTATTTAAACCAAGTTTAAATCCATTTGGATTGTGTATGTCTTCCACTCTCTCCTCTGGTGATGCACTAACACTATCAGGAAACGGAAAATCAAATCCTGCCGTACTATAGTCATGATAACCATTACCATTTGCGTCATCAAAAAGATATTTTTGTTCAATTGCTGACTCAAGTGGTTTAAGTGAGAATGTATATTTAAAGTATGATGAGAGATCATCTATCAATAATACATTAATAAAGAGATCATTGACGATGCCATTGTATTTGGCTCTTGAACTCTGAATTATCGAACTACCTCCAAAAGTGATTGATTCATTTTGCCTAGAAGATCCAAATAGGATACTATGATTAATCCCTAACGAAGCTCTATCACTAACCTTTAACGAAGAACTGATTTTAAAAGATAGAATACCTCCAGATCTTTCAAAGGATCTGGTGTAGCCGAAGGTGGAATCAAATGCCTGAAAGTAGGAGGTGTCTCCAACTATTGTTAGACGTTGGTCTGAATAGGGAGATAGGGATAATCCAACAGAAGAGTTTGACTTTATCGGTACTACCCATAAAGCATTTGACAAACTTGAATACCCATTGACTGTAGATGGGGTTTTGATAACGTTTTCGTTTCCGCTGTATGAAATGGATAAATAAGCAAACTTTAGGTTATGCCATGTTGATGGATTTGTGAGCGAGACATTTTTTTGAAATGACGGAGCAAGTTCAACAGCCCCGCTTAAAGCATTTTGTATACCTTGATACTTATTAAAATGTCCAACACCAATCCCATTCATCCTTCCTTGGGAAATACCTAGAGAAACTAGAGCCCCTATTATGAAAACTAACCTAATTTGTAACATATAATATCTGTAGTCTCATATCTTGATTCATTTCAAAGCGTATTGATTCAAATGGATCGTTTTTTTCATTTGCGATTAGCTTAAACCCAAGATTCTCAACATTACCCAATGAAATATTCTGGAGAACTTCCTTTATCGAAAGTACACACAAACCATTTTCAGCATCCTCAGATACTCTATATGGAAAACCAATCGCTTCATAAGGATCTTGAACATAAGTATAAGTTCCTTCCTCAAACAAGGTGTCAATATCAATTGGGTCGATAATTACATTATAAGCTGAATTGGTGAGTGTTGTATCATAGTTAAGAATTAGATCTGCAGATCGTATAACAGAGCCAGCTGGTAAAAAATTATCTTCTATTTGAATATTTAAAAAAGATCGCATCCCCATTCCATTGCTTAATATTATAGAATTTGAATCAGAACTTATTTCTAATGGCTTTAGAATAGACAGATCCCCTGCTGAATATATAGGCACGGATAATGTATCAGTGGTTACTGAATCGTCAATTGCACCAGTTTGTCTAAAAAACATTGTTATTTTTGGATCTTTATCACCAGTGGTTGCTTCTTCACTGTAAAACTCCATTAATCCATCACTGTTACCAATATGTATGGCAAATGATCTAACTAAATTTGAATCTAATGTATCTGTGAGTGCAGTTAAAAGTGTATCAATATCCCATACAAGCTCAGTATAAATAAAACTGTTAGATGTGTCACTATTTATTCTTAGATCGGGTTGACCTAAATCAAACCATTCAGCAACAGAAAATTCTGAAAACTCCATGTAATTGCTTGTGTTTTCATCAAATTGGGAGTCTGATTTAAAAAATAAATTCGGAGCCTCTTCAAGATTAATCAAACTATCGTTTGAGTATAAAGAAAAACGAAGACTATCAATTATTTTGGTTGAATCATATTGAAAGTTCCAAAAAGGAGAATTAGAAATTTGTATCAAAGATAGGGGTACCTCTATTCCATTTTTTGAACCTAGGTATAACCTTTCATTAGCACCAATATTCGGGGCAATACTGTAATTGAGTATATCTATATTTGAAATCGAAAGAGTATCAATATCCAGACTACCATGTCCTAGATCTGAATAAAGTGTATCATCAGAGCATTTATATGTCATAAAAACAAGAATAAATAACACACAATACTTAAAAGATGATGTCTGGATTTTCATATTTTATTGTTTATATGAAAATTCAATCAGAAAGTTTCTTGAATATTTGGTCCATTTCATCTGCAATTTGTTGGAAATCAGGCGACTCATCATCTGAAACCTTTATCACAGATACTTTTTTCTTATTTGCAGCTATCCCTGGCTTTTTAAGTAATTTTTCAGATATAATATCTGATGGTTTGTCAATCACTACAATAGCATCGGCGTGAAATGCACCCACTTCAAATGCATTGAGGGTATTGCCCTTCAAAGATTTATCAACAGGTACTTCTGCAAGTTCTAAATCCTTTCTTGATATATCAGAGTATTCATTAAGGTCATGAACCACCATTACAGTTTTGATTTTTTTATAAAAGTCATTAATCCCTTCAAAATGTTTTTTATACATTCCTGGAACCATTGCACTCTGCCATCCATTACATATAAATATATCAGGGGACCAAAACAGGTGTGGCAGTGTACTTAAGACTGCCTTAGAAAAGAAACAATAACGCTCTCCATTGTCAGCTAACATTCGTCCATTTTTCGATTTGTAAACCAGATTGGATAGAGGTTGAAACCAACTATCATCTTCCAGAAAGTAAACTTGAACTCTGGTCTTAGGAATAAACGCACTTTTTGCACTTGCCACCCTGTTACTTCCATTAAATTCAAATGGAATTTCTCTAAGCCTGATTACCTCTCTCAGAATATATTTTCTTTCGCTGACATATCCGTATTTTGGAATTATTGTCCTAATATCATGCCCTTTTTCCTGAAGAGCAAGCGGAACTCTTGTCGAGAACATAGCTAAAGATGTAACATTTGCGAACGGAACTATCTCCGTGGTCAAATAATATAATTTTTTTGGCATTTAAAGTCTTTTATAAGTTAATTAATAGATAATTGTTTAAGTGCTTCTTTGGCTTTTGGATAGTATTCACTACCAGGAAAATAATCTATGAGCCTCTGAAATTCTTCTCCAGCTTTTTCAACATTGCCTATACTCTGATAAGCTAAGCCTATTTTAAGTTGCGCATCGTCATCCTTGTCTGTACCAGCATATGTAAAAACCTTTTCAAATTCAATAATTGCTCTTTTGAAATCTTTCTGCGAATAATAACACTCAGCCAGCCAATATTGGCTATTATCGGCTAAGTCATTTGTAGCATCTGATGAGACTAAGGTTTCAAATCCAGAAATAGCTTTGGAAAATTCCTGATTCTGGAAATGTCCAAGGCTTGCCATATAAGTTTTTTTATATTCTGCTGAATTAAATCGTGGCTCAGCTGAGATTGGTTCACCAGATTTAAGCTTTGCCATTTCATTGTAACTGTTTGTTAAGGTGACAATTTTATTCTCAACCAGCACCAGTTTATTGAAAATTTCAAGGGCAGTACTGTCCATATATTTAGATTGATTTTCAAGGGTGACAATTTTGTTACTCAAAGTATTAATTCTTTTAAGAATGACTAATGTTATAGAGTCTTGCTGAGCCTTGGACTTTACTGCTTGTTTAAACGCAGACATTAACTCAGGGAGCAAAATTTGATTATCTAGCTCAAGGGAGTCTACCATGACTCGGACCCGATCGATTTTGGCATTTAGACGTTTTAACTCTCTTTTGGGATCCTTGTTCTGACCCAATAAAACAGTAAATAAAACCATTAATGAAAGAGTTAATTTGGTGTAAAATTTGAATTGGTTTGACATTTATTTAGTCCTTTTAATTCAATAAGTAACTAAAGAATTTACCGTGTCCTCACCTTCCTTCAAATAAGTTTATCAGTCAGAGTAATTAACGCTCAAATTAATTACAAGTCCAACCATAATATAACTTGTTATCAGGAATGAGCCGCCAGCAGAAATAAATGGAAAAGGAAGTCCTTTGACCGGAATAAGACCAACAGTCATCGCAGTATTGACAAAAGAGTGTGCTAGCATAATTGAGGCAATTCCGATTAAGGAGAGACTAGAAAATTTATCTTTTGACAAGTAAGCTTTTTTAAGTATTTGAACAGTAAAATAACCCATCACTGATAAAACTATTGCAATTAATACAAACCCCATTTCTTCCCCTATTACAGAGAGTATAAAATCAGACTCTTGTACTGGGAGAAATTTTAAATGGGTTTGAGTGCCTTCCCCCCAACCTTTTCCAAAAATTCCCCCAGAGCCAATAGCAGTTTTACTTTGAATAACCTGATATGCTACACCAAGAGGATCTTTTTCTGGATTTAAAAACGATAATATTCTCCCTTGCTGGTAAGAGGTCAGAGAATTCCAGGCAAGCGGGGATATTAAGCCTAAGAAAATATTCCCAAAAAATAGCAAAGTAGACATTATAACTGTCTGTCTAGCCATAATAATAATTGTACCCAAGGTCACTGCCCATATTGTGAATGATATTGTTTGAAAAGCGGTAAGCATACTGAAAATTGGTGCAATAATAAGGAAAAGGTAAAACGGTCTGGCGCCAGACCAATAAAGCATGGGAAGCACAGGAACCAACATGACAATTGCAGTACCTAGATCTGGTTGTTTCATAACTATAAAAGACGGAATTAGTACAAATCCAATAGGGATAATAATTGAATGGAATTTTTTTATCTGAATTGTATGATCAGATAGATATCTTGCTAACGCAATTGTTGTAAAAACCTTGGCAAATTCACTTGGCTGGATGTTGAAAGGAAGACCTATATCTAACCACCTGTAGGTATTAGCATGTGAAGTACCAGTAAATGGTAATAACACAATTACAATGCCCAAAAAGTATAATGGATATGAATATTTATGGATAGTATATCGAGGTAGAATTATAATAAGAAGTGATGAAATTATAGCAGGAATTAAAAGTATAATCTGTTTATTAAAGGGGTTATTCAGTAGACCACCACTTTGATGTTGTGAAATACTTTTTAGCACCACTAACCCAATTAGTGTCAAAAAGGCCACAGAGCTTATGATACTTATTGGCAGTTCTTTATACTGCTTGGATCTTACACTAATCATTTCTATAAAATTTGATTTGAACTTTGAATGCCAAGAATAATACTATTAAAAACATTTTTTGCTATGGGTGCTGCTACGGCTCCTCCTGAGCCTGAATTTTCTAATAAAACTACGATTGAAAATTTTCGCTCTTCATATTGGACCCAACCAATAAACCATGCATGATCTTCACCATGAGGATTTTCTGCTGTGCCAGTTTTTCCATAAATCTCTGCACCTTGGATAGCAGGATCTGCATTTTTCCCGGTGCCCTTAGCATGTGATACTACCTGCCCCATATCAAAAATAATTCTATCCCATATCTGCGGATCTAAAGGTATTTCATTTTTAGACTCTTTTTTAATTGATGAAACTAAATGAGGACTATTTGCATTACCTTTTGTGGCCAGAAGGTTTATATAGTTAAAAACTTGTATCGGAGTAACTAAAATTTCACCCTGCCCAATGCAAAAATTCAATAACGAACCCTTGCTCCAGCCAAAGCGACCATAGCGTTTGTTCATATAGGTAGTATTTGGTATTGTACCTTTATATTCTCTTCCAATATCAATACCAGTTATTTCTCCAAAACCAAATAGTCGAAAATATTGTGCTAGCCTGTCTAACTCATAGTATTGTATTGTCTTATAAAAGTAAATATCACAGGATTGCAATATCGCAGATGTGAGATCAACATTGCCATGCCCCTCATCAGCCCAACAACCAAAAACCCTATCCCCGTATTGATGAGATCCCTCACAGGATAATAACGCATGAGGATCAAAATCTTCGTTTTCAAGTAACGCAACTTCCGTAATCATTTTAACTATGGATCCTGGAGGATATAAGCCCTGGTTGAATCGATTCAATAAAGGTTTATTTGGATTATTTGATACAACATTCCAATCTCTTTCAAGGATCCTTCCAGTGAATAAATCTGGTGGAAAGTCAGGTTTACTTACAACTCCAAGTATTTCCCCAGATTCGGGAATACCGACGATAACAACCCCTCGCTCGCCTTTCATTATTTCTTCTAGTGCATATTGAATATTTATATCAATTGTTGTAATTATGTTTCTACCAGGTTCTGGATTGATTGGCGGAAAATCATCTACATATCCAACTTCTCTACCGTATGCATCAACTTGATAAAATTGCACTCCGTGGGAACCTTTTAAATAATCTTCATAACTTTTTTCTAATCCACTCCATCCAATTATATCACCAAATTCATAT
>Ga0208130_1000597_pt1 | contig 18493 bp, 11 predicted proteins | sample ETNtaG_31_FD_185771 | JGI IMG/M metagenome (GOLD analysis project Ga0208130, IMG submission 185771) | Marine microbial and viral communities from oxygen minimum zone, Eastern Pacific Ocean - ETNP201310SV78 (SPAdes) (version 2) | ecosystem: Environmental > Aquatic > Marine > Oceanic ...
TAGGGCCCAATTTTCCGATGAGCAGATTGAAGAAGGGCTGGTAAGTCGGCGGCCCGATGGCGAACAGGCTTACACTCTACAAGTGCCGCTCCTGCAACCGCACAGACAGAAAAGAGTACGATCCAGACGGTAACGTATCTTGCAATCACTGCAACTCTCCAATGGACTCTCTAGAGCCACGATACAAGTGCGTCCGCTGTGGACACATTGAGTGGATAGAAGTTGGAACGGTCGGTAAGTCCTGCCACAAGTGTGGCTACCGAATTTTCGTCAAGCCGCGAAAGGAAGGAACCGACCGCGGTTACAAGATTCTCAAAGCGCGATGAAACCTCATACTTCCTGTGGAAGTAATGGCGCGGAGTTCAAGACCCGCCTAATTCACGCTGATACGTGGCGAGTTGGCTGAGTACACATGCTCCGCGCACATTCGATGAATTGGCGGTGCCGAAAAGTGTCCAAGAGGCACTCAAGAGTGTTAGTTTAGCCTCAGAACCCCCGCATCTACTGATTACTGGTCCAGCTGGAGTAGGAAAGACAGCCTCCTGGCGGTTGGTAGCGCGTCAGATGCTTGGTCCAGGATGGGAATCTACCACACATGTTTTGCAAGCGCGCGATTTGATGCGAACCCGCGGTGCAATGGCAAAATTCGAGGAGTTCCTTAGACCTGGTGGCTCAGGTTCATCGGACACATTAGCAGGCCGTATGAGCCTAGACGCCTACGACCGAGGAATCATTTCAGCGTCGGAAGGCGATGTAGCACCCGCGGGATCTGAATTGGAAATAGAACCAGGTAGAATTCCAGTCAGCCGATTATTGGTGATTGAAGACGCAGATCATCTTGGAGGCATTAGACAAGCATATCTTCGTCGAATGATGGAAACAGTCGGCGGTGCTAGCAGATTCGTCCTAGTCGCTAGAGCACCGTCACGTCTTATCGATGCAATCCGATCTAGGACCCAAATGATCCGAATCCCTTCCACAACCCGCGAGACTGTAATCGATACAATGCAATCAATTGCCAAATCCGAATCAATCTCAGTCGATGAAGGTGTAATAGGCGATTTAGCCTATGTTGCTGAGGGTAATTTACGAAAAGCAATCTTCACATTGGAGATGTTACATGGACGTAAACTCACCGAGGATCGCTCCGCAGTACATCGCTTGGTTCAGGCTACAACGTTGCAAGCAGGCCGACATCTTCTGGAACTTGCACTTCGTGGCCGAGTTGTTGAATGGCGGTGGGAGAATGTTAGAGGTCGCCGCTCCAAGGTATTAGGCGGCGCAATAGCAGAGATTGATCGTCTAATGAATGACCACGGATTAGATGCCGACGATATTATTTCACAACTCCATGATGTCCTGGTCGGTCGCCGTCTTTCGCTACCGGATGAACTACGCTCTGAGTTAATCTCCTCATTGGCGATTTGTGATACACAAATTCGTAGTACCATGCACGCCAGAATCCCCTTCGAGAACTTTCTCCACAAGGCGGCAAGGTCTGGTAGAAAGCACGGCCTTGCCTTTGGTTAATGGCGGGCGCGGCAGGATTCGAACCCGCGGTCCCTGGCTTAGGAGGCCAGTGCATTATCCAGGCTATGCTACACGCCCACTTCGGCGACCGCATCCTCCTCAAGAACTCTGAGGGTGTCCAAATTGCTACTTTGACCTCTAATTTGAGCCGAGAGAATCAAGCCATGTTCGATGTCGGACAGGCATGGCGAGTGAGCGCAGCCTACCAACTCCCTACGCCAAGGAGAGTGACCGGCAGGTGCAACAAGAGCAGGCATTGAGCCTGCGAGTAAAGGCTAGAGACGCAGGTAGGAGATTTTGGGTCAGGGCGGCTACAAGCAAACCCCAACCACAGTTACGTAACTTGTTGTCATTTTCCGCTCCGATTACAACGGGGGTTCTGCTGATTGGATGGGAATATGCCTCATTTCAAGTAGCGATTGCAATTCATGTTGCACTAAGCCTTAGCCTAATACCCGCCTTTTTTGCCGCCTCCTTTGCTCGAATGTCTGCTAGAGACAGACTTCGCTTACGAGCAGTAGGTTTCCACTCCATGAATTCGTACCCCGGTGTGGAACGTATACTCAACTCGCTCGATGAAAGAAGAATTAGGGAGAGAATTAGACTTTCATTCATTCTTCTTGCAACAATCGCTCTCGCGTCCCTCTGGAATCTAGATGCTGGAGAGACTCTTAGCTCGTTAGTTCTGGGGGCCTGTATCGTGTTGTCGACTATTTCTGCTTTCAACACCCAACAACTGGAAACCTCAATTCCCATGCGGTCAAATTCCTTCCCTCTGCTGTCTCTGCACGCACCAACACTACATGATAGCACACTGGATCGAGTCTTGTCAGATCTCCTTGTCGCTCATCTAGACCCGGAAACGGCCAGCCATTGGGATATTTGGATCAAATCACTAGTTCACGACGTTCGAAGCGACCAAACACCAGAATCAGCAGTTGAACACCTGCTCGAGGCAATCCATTTGGAACACCTAGGATTACTCGACGAAGACGGCCTACTAAGCGAAACCCGTAGAGTCTTCAAAGTCTCAGCAATTGACGGGCTTTTCTCCTCAAATTCTAAGTTCAACATGATAACTCTCAGACGACTACTCGCTCATACTAGGGCATGGCAACCCGGCCTTTTCCGCCTCACAGATAGATTACAAGATTCAGTCATTAGAGGAGACCCTACTCTTACCGAGGAGGCTTGGAGATTAGATCTCGACCTGCCACCTAGGTGCGGTCAAGGCCAAGGAAATCTATTCGTGATGATACACAACCATTCAGGCAAGAATCAGTCGGTTGAAGTCGACATATTGGCTGCTGAAGGAGAACCGGAAATCCAAACTCTCCGAGTCTTTGCAAACGCCTCCTCTCAACCTAAATCACCGATTCCTTTAGGCGAGCAGAGGGGCGCATTGACCGAATCATTTGGCCGTCTTCTAGCGGACTCAACAGTTCTCTGGATAGGCTTGGCGTGGCCCGATTCCATATCTGGCCCGCACCCCGTACAGGTCACTCTAAGAAACGAGGAAGGAGAGACGATTGAATCAATTGTAGTAACTACCCTACTTTCCTCAGGAGTTCAGGCAGAAAGCATGGGTCATAGAATGGCCGATGCTGCATCCGAGGTACGAAGAATCGCCCTTGCACTTGCAGATTGAGACATATTTTCGGGGCGAAGCCCCGAGCGTCATCTTCATGTCGCAAACACGATTCGCCCAAGACGAGAACCATGGAGTCTTGGAATCTAGTTATCGTCGGCTCGGGGCCTGCCGCCCTAAGAGCCGCTATTGCCGCAGCGGATGCTGGAACTACGCCCCTGCTTCTCGAATCCTCTGGAATAGGTGCCGGAACCTCGGGCGCGGATCTCGCCGGCCTTGCAGTATCTATCGATGAAGTAAGCTCCTCCGATCATCGTGATGACACCATTTCAGCCGGTGGCGAAACCACAGACAAGGTAGCGGCTGCAAGGGTTTGCGGAGAAGCACCCAGCATCCTTGCAGAATTGGAGAGATGGGGGCTTGTTCTCCGTCGCAGAGAAGGAGGGCTTCCTCACACAGCTCAAATCGCCGGACACAGTATGCCTAGAATGACAGGCTGCGGAGATGCAACCGGACGAAACATCGCCCGAATTCTCGAAGAGCAAGCCATGAAGAGAGGTGTTGTTCGCCGTTCAGATATCCAAGTAATGTCGTTGGTTATGGACGGTAAGCAAGTAAGAGGTCTTACAGCTTACGATGCCAACACAGGAGAAGTCATCGGAATTCAAGCCAAGGCGGTCCTCCTCGCTACCACTGGCCATCAAGGGATTTGGTCGAGCCCATCAGATGGAGCCGGATTAGGCTCAGCACTGGTTGCCTCAGCCAGTCTAGCACTCACTGGGATGGAAAATAACCCTACTCATCCACTTACTGTAAGAGGAACAGACCTCAACATAACACTCGATGTTTTAGGATCAGGCGGCAGAGTTAGGAAATCCAGTGGAGAGGATGTTGAACCCAGCGAAGTTGGCGATGATGACTGCGTCTTAGATTTGAGAAGCTTGGAATCTGATGCTAAGACTTGGTTCTCCAACACACATACTAGAATCAAGGACAGAACAGGTCTAGATATGTCTAGAGATGTGATTCCAATTACAACAAGTATTGCTACAACCACAGGGGGCGCCCCAGTGGATGAACATGGCCGAGTAACCTTCTCCAAAGGTAAAAAATGGGCCACTGGCCTCTATGCGGCCGGACGCTCTGCAAACAATGGAATGCATGGAGAGGGGATGTTAGCAGGTAACCTAATCCTCGATGATTTAGTAGGCGGTGGGAAGGCAGGAAACCATGCAGGCACTTGGGCCAAAGAAGCATCTTTTGGAGGCTCAAATTTAGTTGAAAAAGCAATTACAAACTCCTCAAAGAGACTTGAATCTTTGAAGTCAGGAGAAGGAGTATCTGTAGGTCAAGCATCAGCAACTTTGGCTTCTGTAATGTCCTCTTGCATGAATGGCTCTAGAGATAAATCCTCACTCAAAGCCGCCGCAGATGCTATTGCTGAGATGAAGAAAAACGGAATCAAAGTAACAGATCAATCAAGCGTGATGAATACCGAGATGTGTTCGGCTCTGAAACTTCAGGGAATGATTACTATCGCCGAGCAGATTACAAAATCTTGAGGAATTTCAATGAGTGAAGAGCCAACAATTTTCACTCGTATCATCAATGGTGAATTACCTTGCCACAAAGTGTATGAGAACGACCTCATTATTGCCTTCTTGGACATCCAACCCCTAACAAGAGGACATACATTGGTTATTCCAAAAGAGCCAGCCCCTTCAATAGACCAATTGAGCTCAGATTCCGCAGCAGCTCTCGGCAGGGCTCTACCTGTGGTGAGCCGAGGTGTACTCAAGGCGACCGGGGCGACCGCATACAACCTCGTCCAAAACAACGGGCACGAGGCAGGTATGTCTATCGCTCATGTCCACATTCATATCATTCCACGATATCCTGACTCAACTCATTCTTTCCTCTGGAAATATGGAAAGATAGACCAAGAAGACGCAAAAATCCTTGCTGAAAGCATTTCAGCAGCCACAGAGTAGAATCGGTGTATTCTCAACCCCCAGCATCCTCGGAGCCCCGTGTCGGACTCAGAAAGCGCGCCCGAGATACTACCAGAGTTGTCCGAAAGTGCGACTAGATTAAAGCGAGATAAACTGACTCGTGTTCCATATAATCACGAAGGTAAACATCCAGGAAAGCGATGGGCCCAACTAGCACTTGATTTGATGTTTGAATTGGGGAATAAAGCAATTTTCAGGCGATATGACGCCGACCCAACCCCCTCCGCAGAAGGGGGCGTTATCTATGTTGCAACTCACATCAATGGACTGATCGACCCTATGGTGATTACTCGAGTCCAAAATAAGCGAGTGATTTCACTCGGCCGCCATGATTTGACCACCCGTCCCGTAATCGGATGGTGGGCTAGGCGATTTGGGACCCAACCCGTTCTCCGTCGAGCAGAGGTGGAAGCAGGCGTTGTAGATGCAGATTTTGCCAGACATATCAACGACAGAGGCATGTTGACTGTCGCCTCATGTCTAGCAACTGGGCATTCGGCAGTTGTGATGCCAGAGGGTAAATCACATCAAGACTGCAAACTACACGCGTTACGAACAGGTTCTTCTCGCTCGGCACTCGCTTCTGCTGCTATCGCAGACGAGAGAGGTTTACCCGCACCAGTAATCCAAACTGTTGGCCTACATTGGCGCACTCATCATTGGCTTCGCACCGACAATTATGTTGAGTTCGGGGAGCCGATTGAGATTCCATCGATATACTCTGCCGAAGACCGCGCACGTCTAGTTTCAGGGGAATGGGTTGAACCTAATCATGACGCCACCAGAGAATTACGCGACCGCATATTCGATACTCTCTCGCCAATGACCCCGGATGCTCCTGACTGGGAAACTTATCGGGCATGGAAACTTCTGGCCCACATTGGCGCTAACAAAGCCGGTACACCACTGAAAACATTGGCTGAGGAAGTACGAGCCACCAGACAAGTAAGGGAAAACATAGGTACAGATGAAAATAATCCAATGATTGAACAAGCTAAAGAAGCAGCAGAAATCCTTCACAAGAACGATTTGTATGCGACCGCATTAGATTCATCAAATCGTTTGCAAGGCAAAACAGTATCTGAACATCTGCTTGGTCTTCTTGGTTTACTCCTGATACTCTCCACACTACCAATTACACTCCCTTCATCAGGAATACAGTGGGGGCTTGCAAAATTTATGGCCGAAGGTAGCGATGAGGGATTGGACTCGCGCACGACTTACTTCATGCTTGCAGGAATGTTTTCACCGATATTTTTCTGGCCCCCTGCGGCATTATTGGGTACCTATCTATACGCAGGTATATCGGTGCAATTAGTTACTTTATACACATTCATCTTACTGATGCTCGCATTCTATTTAGCAGCCTCAATCGCATTATCCGGCTATGATTTGTGGTCCGACTCAGCAAGTGCATCTCGTCGTGTGAAATTGAGTAAGAGTATAGAGGGAGAGAGATTTCACGAACTCATTGAAAAGATCCATTCTAGACTCGGCGCTCTCAAATAGGACAGCCAATAGCCGACATTCATGGATGGCAAGTCGGCAGCTAGCGCAGTTACGGATTGGCTAGCACGTGAGAAACTTGAGTACAGGGAAGTTACAGACCCTCAAGCACTTATTCATCTTCACGTCAAATACCCCCCCACTAAACAAGGACACGTCTTCAACATTGTAATCCCAAAGAACCGAGATCTTGTGTTGATTTACTCGATTACTAGGGTGGACGAGGGCCAACAAAACGAGATGCGCGACCATGGTAAAGAAGATCCTGATGCTTGGGATAAATGGCTTCATGATACCAGAATTCAATTGACTCGTTCTAACCTTGATTGGGTACTTCACGTAGGTAAGTCAAAGGACGATTTACCCGGCCCCCTGCAAGCATTCAACCTCTCAAGTCCAATATGGTTCGACGGACTAACTCAAAACGAATTTATGCAGACAATGAGGGGCGTTTGGCTGTCCAAATTAGAACTAATTCACCAGGTGAAGTATGCTTATGGAAAAGGAATCGGTAAACCAGGTAAGGTAGACGATTGGGAAGCAAAGAAAGCCAAACAAAGCACAACAAAAGCCCCAAAGAAAGAACCGAAGAGCCATTCAATCGATACCGATGAGACTGGGGGTTTCGGTAGTGATTTTGACCCCGCGGAATGGGTTTGAATTTCCAATTGAATTGGGTATTCTTCCATCTTTATCCTCGTGCGGGCGCATGACGCGTGGGCGTGTAGGTTAAGTATCCAAAGAAACCAACAATGAATATTGTAACGGCAATGCCGGAGGGAACGAGATGGAGACAAAGAAGGTAAGGAGTAGCATGACGTTGGTTCTCATCATGGTGATGAGCCTGTTTGCAACGTTGGAATTCTCAGATAGAGCAGAAGGAAGCGAGATTGTAGTGACAGATGCGATACAAGTGGTCGCAAGTGGAACGCATAATGACAGAATGGTTACCATGGATGCTGATTCTATGGGCAACACTCACTTTGTTTGGAGTAGAAATACTCAGCACTTGTACTACAAAATGCTCGACCCCAGAGGCGAAGTCCTAATCGACGAAACCCAAATCTCTAACCCAGGAACTCATCGTGCTAATCATCCAGATGTTGCTGTAGATCATGATGATAATGTCCATATTGTTTGGACAGATAAATCAGGACAGTGGACAATATTCTACACCCTCTTAGACCCGTCCCAAGATGATCAAGATGGCAGCTCAGGTTTGGATGCCGTTCTCTCAATAATCAATGACGAAGAAATAGCCAGTCACCAGCAGAATCGTGACTGGCCTGCTGTAGCTGTAGACTCTCAGAATAACCCACACATAGTTTGGGAAGATTCCTACGAGCAACTGGACAAATTTTACCAACAGCCTCAGATATACTACTCTATGCTAGAAATCGATCTTCCTGGTCGCGAAGCAATCTCCGCAATAGGCAACACACTACTGACTCCAATCATTGGACACAAAGGGCACCCTGATATTGCGATTGACGCAGATGACTTCGTTCAAGTTGTCTGGGACGACACTCGAGGCGGTAAGGTAGAGATGGTCGCGCCTATCGATACATCTGGCTCAATGAATACTGAATGGGCCGACATGTGCGTTGTTTTCTATGGAGGAAACTTCGCCAGTGGAGGCGCCTTTGAAGGTCTCAAGCCCATGCTACAAAACGGAAACATCACAGTATTCGAGACTCTTTATGCATTAAGTGGAAATTGGCCTTCTGCCGCTACTTCAGGTAACTGTGCAAACGCATACCAGACAGGTGGCTCTGGAAGCCAAGGGCCCCGCAACACTCATCTTGGCCAAACCCCAACCGACGACTCCGGCGGTATTCGTTATCTGACGGAAGTAGTCTACGACAACCAAGCAACGAACCTCCCTCAAGACGGAGGGTATTATTCTGAATTCTGGGGTCCTGGTACAACTTGGGCCTGCCTATCTTGGAGAGATATTCAGGGCCGAATGGGTAACGCCGCGAACCCACCAACACAGTTGGACCACAGATGGAACCCGAATGCAACTAAGATTGTAATTCCAATTTCAGACGAAGGCCCATACGGAGGAGATCCAGCACAGGCCTCTGATGATATTCAAAGTATCAATGAGGCACACGATGCTTGTGTAGAGGCAGGTATTGTTCCTGTGCCTCTATTGGCCGCAGGTTGGGGCCAAGGCTCGACAGATGTAGGGTCTCACATGCAAGATCTTGCTCAATGTCCAAACGGCTTTGTCTCACTAACCACTAGAACGTGTCCAGGTTCAACAATTCGGAACACAGACGCAGGTGGAAAAACATACAGTTTCCCTACCTCGGCTAGTAGTGCTACCGAACTTCAACAAATGGTCGAAGCTCTAGTTTATCTTGCAACCAATAATTCTCGTGAGATATTTTTGACTATTCTAGATCCTTATTCAGTATTGGATAATCCCCCTCCTGGCTGGACAAAGGGAACTGCGGGTACAACCGTATCGAATAATCGGTATGTCGAAGATATCGGCCCATCAACCGATCAGTTGGGATACGGCCACTTAGTAGTCGTAAACGACACACGAATTACCCTTCAAGACGCATTCAGCCTCCACCCCTCTATTGCAATTGATACATCCGGAAACACACATATTGCATGGATGGATGGTCGCGCATATGGCTTCGATATTGATGTGAATTACGAAATCTACTATGCTAGATTGAGACTTCGTGGCTCAGCAGCTTGGGATGGAGCCCCCTCTGGTCTCCCATCCTACGGAATCAAGCAAATCACAGACTCTGCGATATCCACAGTTGAGGGACTCACCAATATCGATAGTCAGAGGCCATTCGGTGCTAATTCACACATGCCTGAGATTCTCACCGATTCTTTTGACAACGTGCATATTGCATGGCTCGACAATAGCAACGAGACTCAGGGTGAGACAATCATGTACACGCGTCTAAACCATACGAACGATGCTCACCCGAATGGCTTCCCACTAAACTCGTTGGCTTCAGGAATAATCGAGGAATGGGAACTTCACGAAATCTCAACTTGGGATTCTGATAAGTTAGGCCCTAACTCACCTTATGCGCCAGATCTAGGTCAGCCGCCTGCATTCGCCAACGACCTAGGAAGTGGAGTACATATCGCTTGGGCAGATACCAACCGGTGTAATGAAAATAATAACCAAGGAAAATACACCCTGTGTTATGTTCACGTTCTAACAGGTCTAGTTGCAGTAGATTTAGCTGAAGATGAGACCTTCTATCACACCATTGAGCCCGGCCAGCAGACAACTTACAACATGACTATCTCAAACCCAACTCCAGGGCCTGCAGAACTTGTCGCTGACTCATACACAGTAAGTTTGCTAGGCGTTCCAAATAATTGGACTGTGACCTTGTTCTTCTCAACAAACCACACCCCAATTTTCGACTCAACACCAGTATTCCTGCGTGGCGGAGATGTAGTGCCGGTATACATGCGCGTGCGCGCACCTACTATCTATCAAGCCAATGCGGACGAACTAGCCGCAATCACTGTAAGCGTCGTATCTCACAAAGATCCAGCGATTAATGATGAGAGACTTACTCTGACTTTGATGGACGTAGTCCACGGAATCAATCTGGATACCAGTCACTATCAGGTAGACGTAGAACAGGGACAATCGGCAATATTCTCGATTACCGTAACGAATACAGGAAATGTCTACGATACATTTGCTTTCTACGATCCAACCACTCATGAAGGCCAAACCGAATGGGGCTTACCTTTCGGTTGGGGAGTTTCTTTCCCAACCTCGCTTTCTTTGGACCCAACCCAATCGGTAACGCGTAACTTGCAAGTCAGCGTTCCAACCTCTCAAGAACCTGGAACATTCGTGATATATCTGAAAGGATGGTCTACTGGGGAACCTGTATTATCGATCGATAGAGGAACTTTTGATGTACTCGAATTATGGGTCAATGTATCGATAAGAAGCTCTGGTAATATTATTTTCAATCTAGGAGATACAAACGAGCATGTTCTACCTGGTGAATGTGCCGAATTTGACATAGAAGTCACCAAGCACTACACACCCGGATTCCTTGTCTTTACAACCCCGGGCGGCCCCGATGAAAGACCTCCTGAGATTTCAGAATCGACTTGGCGTTATGATAACTGGGTAGTTGACCTAGATTTCGCTGATGCTCCAGGTGGTAATGGAATTGGAGATAATGATCCAAGATATTGGGGTATAATCGAAACACCCTATACTGTTACTGCAATAATGTGCGCTCCATACAATGCCACGGCTGGGCTGGGCGAATCAGTCACCGTCAAGGCCAACCTAGAAGGAGCACCTAAAGTTAGAGATTCAGTTGTATTGGTGACAAATGTAATCCAAGTCTACGACTTAGAAGCATCAGTTCCGCAAAGCAACTTGGAATTGCACCCAGGCGAATCCTTCCAACTCGATACGATCATAGAAAACACAGGTAACGGCCCGGACAGATACGATATTGCGGTTAATTCAATAATCGATTCAAACGGAGCCTCCGCTGTTTGGGATATTGAAATTCCACGAGTAATTTTTGAAGAACTCCCTCGAGATGAATCTCAAGAAGTAGCCATCCAGATTAATGTCCCAGAGAAGACTTACGCAGGTGAATACACCGTACGCCTAGATGTCCTGAGTGAGGAACCATATGATGGAACCAAGTTGAGAGATACAATTGTTCTGAATATTGAAATCGTAGAATTCCACGACATGCGAATAGAATTAGATCCAGCTATCGAATCACGAATCAAAACCACCGCACCTGGTAGAACCGTGCGCTTCACAATGAATGTCAGTAACTTTGGAAACGTCGATGATCACCCGTCGATACATAATCACACTCAGAACACCGCTGGCTGGGACCCTATTCCAGGTATGAACACCCTGAGTGGTTGGACAGTCAATTATGCTCTGATTGAAGGATTCGATACCGAATTCCCAATCGAACGCCCATGTGTTCAATTGACCGTAGGACAGGATCCTCCAGAAAATGACTGCTACACGACAGCAGTTGGGACATCGGCAGGGACGGTAATGCTCCCCGTCATGCCTGCGTATACTACGTTACAACTTGTTGCGATAATTGACATAGATTCAGGTGCCACATTACAAGACCGTGAGATAGGAATCAAGGTCCAATCCGCCTTCGGTTCATCCGAAATAGGCGGAGACCACGATGAGACACCAATTTGGGAGGATTCCTGTACCATCGACCAAAACGAAGATGGCTTACCTGATCTTGTTCATCCATTCTGTGATACAAATGAACAAATCCTTGAGCTCCGATTGAGAGCGCCAGATTTGGAAATTATGAGTGTCGAGGTTGATTCTACTAAAGCCAAGGTTGGAGAGATGCTTCCAGTAACTGTAGAAATCCAAAATATTGGAAATATACACGCGACCGATGTTAATATCATTCTCTGTGTTGATCAATCAAAGAGGTCGATTGAGAAGAATGGCTGTCTAGAGGAAAATGTCGCCTACAGGCAACTAATTGAGGCAGTCATGCCGGTTGGGACGAATGGGGACGATTCCCCACCAAAGATTACCCTTCTGTACCTAGTAAAGGCCGGGACTCACGACGTGATTGTAGTAGTTGACCCAGACAATAATATCGTTGAATCCGACGAAGACAATAACATAATGGCAGTTCCTGGTGGAGAAATGGGGTCAAATTGGGGAGTACTCGATACTGGTGTAGAGATTGTGGCCATATATTCGGTTCCTGCAATTATTCTAGGCGCAACGATAGCTCTGATGTGGGTTGCAGGAGTAGTCATGTACGGACGCAGAATGGAAGCCCTAGCACGCTTCGCAGAAAAGAGCAGCCTAATGGCTAATCTAAGCGATGACGACCAAGTCTTCTGATTGGAATTAGCGGGCCAGCCACCATGGAAGCGGCGTCCCCTCGCGAGCAGCCACTAGGCTGCCTGTGTTGGAGGCGAAGTCCCGTAGCAATCTTTCACGAAGACCATCCATCATAACTTCTGCATCCATTGATTGGATACGTAATCCTTGGGAAAATAAGTCCAGATCCAAAGGCCTTCTTGGATGGTTCAGCATAGCATGGGCAAGCTGCCTTTCTTCGTAGGTTTCAGAGGATTCGTCGATAGTTGGGGCGACTTTCTGCATTACCTGCTGGTGTAGGGCGATTATCGCATCTCTCTGCTCATCAATTCTCTCAAGTGCCTTATCCATATCGGAAAGCATCGACATGGCCTCAACTAATGGCAACCGCCTTCGAGTACCAATATTGTCAACTACAGAATCCAAATCTCCCGGCAGATTGGACGACAAACGGATAGGGCCGCCTTTGGGCATAGTTCTGTGTTCAGCACGGAACAGGTTAGGTCCTAAATCGAGTCTTAGCGAAAATGATTGATTGACAGTGTACATCTTCTTAGGCGGACCTCCTTTGACGGAAGGCACCTTTTCAGATTCAACGAATCCAGCTTCTTCTAGAACCCTCAGATGCTTTACCACAGCCTGTTGACTAATTTCAAGTAATTCAGACAACTGTAAAGGGTAGTGAGGTTCCTTAGCTAAACGCTTCAAAATGGCTCGACGTGCCTTGTTTTCAAGGATGTCGAGAGCCTCATCAAAGTCCACCACGACTTACCAACCCAAGGTTGTGTAGTGGAAGGGGGAATAAAAACCCAAGTGTGCAATGAAAACGCCTGATTTCACTCAACCTTCGTCCCAGCCCTTCCAAGCATCCTCACCATCTTCTTCTCCAATTTGTAAATCATTTTCATCAGATATTGGCTCGATGGCTTGATTATTAGCCGAACTCCTAACAAATGGGTCTGGCACATCTGAAATCTCCTTATTCTGTTCCTGATGTGCGCGATAGAGTTCATCGGTGGTCATTACTCGCCCATCGATAATCAACCCACTAACTTGTTTCCCATCTTGGTTTGATTTATTTTGGAACATCAATATTGCAAAAATCAATGCAATAATTCCACTCATCACTCCTAAGCAACATGTACCAAGGGTCGCTAAGACCAATGGGTCCGTAAAAAACTCAATGTCACCTGCGGAATCATCCACCAACCAGAGTACTGAATCACCCTCATTATGTAGGGTGTATGTGCCACTATCACACCCATTTGGAAAGCAAAAGACCCTTACTGGGGCATATGAAGTTCCGTTCACAAGTCTTTCAACATGTAGTCTAGTGGGGCTATCTCCGGAGAATTCCTGGTTCCCTTCATCCAACAAACGCAATTCTGCAGTGGGAGCATCTCCACCTTCATTCACCCTTAGTGCAACGTAGATATGCCCACCGACAAAATCTACTGAGGCACTTTCTCCTGCTTCAAGCCGCGCCATATTTTGTTGTTCTGGATCCAGCATTGGTTCCATTTTCTCATAAACACCCGGTAGGACCGCCATGAATGTGATTAGCAACAGCACAGAGATTGCAGAAGACCATTGCGCAACCCGTCGGAAGTTCACAGCCACACCTTACTCAGTGAGCGCTCACATTTGATGCTTGGTCTCATTATCGCCCTAGGATTTCCGCAAGTTTCTCTGGAAGATAAGTATCAGTTACGAAATCTAAACCGTATTTTGCGAGAGACTGCTGCTCAGCTTTCTTTCCTAATTCAAGCATCAATTTGATTTCTTCTTGCCATTCAGCATCAGCAAATCGTGGGTCACTTAATTCTGCATTCAGTGCTTGGATATCTTTACTCGACAGATCATCAGCAGGTAAGTCATACGACTCAATATCCCCTGCTCGAATCCCGAGATAAACAGCGCTTGGTGTTGCAAGATATTCTGAAATATGCGCGGTTTTGATAGCACCATAAGCGATCGACGCGTAGATTCTGTAAGACCAAGGATCACCGTCGAGGAAGACTAGAACAGGTAAATTCCATTCTTCATTCATTCTCTTGATGATTCTACGCGTGGAACGAGCCGGTTGGCCCTTGAGGTGAACCAGAGCACATCGAGACGATTCATCAAATCCATTTTCGACCAGTCTGTCAAACATTCCACCAGTCTCTATTGCCATTATAAAATCGACATCATGGTCGACTAAGCGTAATTTCTCAAGCTCGACATTGTAAGGGACGCCGTAACCCGAATCTCCAACGTCGTCGCGACAATTTATCCGCATCCATTCACCTCTTCGATTTCTTTCTTCGAAGGTAATGTTCCCAATGATTCTCGCACCGTCTTCTTCAGGTCTTAATTTGAAGTCCTCTCTCATACATTTGGTTATGATTTCTAAATCTTCAGCCAGATTGTTACTTTCGTTTTGAGAACCAAATTTTCCATGCCCCCACCCTTCCGAAATATAGTACATTTCTCTTAATGTCGAAGATTTTCCTGCCTCGATCATTTCCTCGATAAATTCTGTAACGTGCAGGGCACGCAACAATTGTCTTGCACTTCCAAGGGAGGTAGCATCTCTAGTAGACTTCTTCTTTCCGTATTTGTAAACACCGAGTTTCGAGTCAAAGGAAATATTCTGCTTTGTCCTCACAGGTAGCGTCATAGTAGGAGGGTCTCCCTTCAGCATCTTGTTATGCATCTCACCAGCTATACCGTGTAGAGCTTCGATTACCTGCTCCTTTGTGTATCCATTCGCACTCATTCAGCATCATCCTCCATAGCCAATGAACCCCAATCCCCACTCTCGACAGAGGCCTCTTCTGTTTCTGCAGGTGTGGTTTCAGAATCAGATTCTTCCTTACTTGTATCGAGACTCTCAATTATTTCGACTCTGTCTAATACCCTTTCCAAGGACCCAATATCTTCGTCCCTTGAGTGTTCGGCTTCAGCCACCGCCAAAGCCTCGACTTTACGCATTTCATCGAGTAATTTTTCATCGATTTTGTTAGCGCCGATAATATCGCCATTACCACGGAAGAAAATATCAGTTTCATTCCAATCTCCCTTTGTTAACCCCTCAACGGTAAACCGAATTTCAGCAGATTCTCCGGGATTGAGAGTATCCAGTCTCCAAGCCCACAAACCGTTGGCTTCCTTCCTTCCTCCCCGGAGATTTTCAGCCATACTCACGCCTTCTCCTTCAGGCCACTTTGCTAGGATGGTATAGGCTCGAGCTCTTGCGGTGTAATTGTATATCGTCACCGAACAAATATTCTGCTTAGCGTCGTTATCCCAAGAGACTTCATCTTCGAGAAAGACCGCATTCATGATTCGAGTTATGACTGGGGATAAATCAGGCTCCTCTCTCCCCAACATTTCGCTTGATTTTCTTGATATCTCAGGTAAAATTATGTTGATCAAGTCGAATTTTTCTTGAGCTTTCTTTTTCTGTTTACTCTTTTTTAGATGATTCTTCAGACCACGCCCAACTTCAAGCATAGCCTTTCGAATTTCTTCGTGGACCTCTACATTATCAGAAACAGCCTCCTTCGCTTCACTGGTAAATTGTACGTTTGTGGAGGCCAGATGAATCAACACTGCGGCGGGCCCCTTCGGTAGGCCTTTCCCACCAGGGTGTTCGAGGCCATATTGTTTCCAATTCACAGATTCAAGCGCCTTTGTCATGAGGCATCCACCTTGCTGGTACATCAGTGGAACTCTATTTGCAAATCGGAGCACTTCTATCGGTCCATCAGCCGCTAAATCACCTCCGAAAACAAGGCCGACTTCAATTTGGAAAGGATTTCCTTGACTTACCGTGGGTTTCCTTGTAACCGTTGAAGCAAACCTAGAATCGATTGCTTTTGACAATCCTTTCTTGATGAGAATTTCCTCTATTGGAGAAAGGCAATCAGTTGGCGGCGCTAGTAATTTAACTTCTTGAAAAGAGTCTAACAGCGCCTGTGCTTCATCGGCTTTTATTCTAACAGGAGTTCGACTTTCCTCTAATTCTGCCCTACTAAGAATTTCTTTGGCGGCCCTCATACTAACCCCTGAGAAATTATGCCTAAGGAAGGAAGTGAGCTTCCTTTCATCGGCCTCTTTGAGCATTCTCTGGAGTTGGCCCAGATGTATGCCATGGGGGTGTGGCTTGATTTCCTCAACCACTCTTGGTAGTTTTTCTGTGGTTCTTATCCAATGACCATGATCAATTATTTCACCATCTCCATCGCGTACGGTTAGTTGAATCGTAGCGTGAGGATTTACGATACTTGTCATCCTAAGGTACTGGTGAACGGATTGCCTTCCTCGCTGATATTTTGCCTTCATCACAGTTTTTATTTTTAGGCCGTTTACAACCTCTTCACCATCTTCAAACCAAACATCTCTAATTTCATTTGATTTGGTAGCTTTATTTTTCCGAGTGTCTAGCCCTAGGTCTACGTGTACGGCCGAACTATCAGATTTGATCTTAGAAATCACATGAGTTTTGGAACCTGTAGTCAGTTGACTGTACATCACAACCCCAGTTATTCCGATTCCTTGTTGTCCACGAGTTTGTCTAATCGCATGAAATCGAGATCCTAGCAGAAATTTTCCAAACACATGCTCAACGGAATCTCGCGGAATACCGGGCCCATTATCCTGGCAAATTAACTCTAACTTGTCACCTTTGAGTTTGTTTATCTCTACTTTTATTGTTGGAAGGATTCGCGCTTCCTCACAAGCGTCAAGTGAGTTATCCACCGCTTCTTTGACTGCTGTTATCACTGCTCTCTGAAGAGTGTCAAATCCTAGGAAATGCTTGTTCTTTTCAAAGAATTCACTAATCGAAATCTGCTTCTGTTTACTTGCAATTTTCTCTGCATCTACCATCGCGACTACCCCCTCCAGGTCCTCCCATAGTCCGAATGACAAGGGGCCTACTTGTGGTCGAGGTCGTCCGAGTGCTTAGGGCCTTTAACTCTGTGCAAACAAATCCGGATGCCAAGCAGTAATCTTCCCAGTGAAAGCACTAGCCATTACAGTTAGAGGACTTGCAAGGTATAATTTCCCTGGCCCAGAGCGACCTTGGAAATTACGATTTATCGCCGATACAGTAACTTGATCTTCGAGATCAGAAACTCCGGGTCCAGCGCCAATGCAAGCACCACATCCGGGGTCGATTAGTTTGACACCAGCGCGCTCGAACAACTCGCTCCATCCGTTACGCTCTGACAAATCCTTAACAGCCTTGGAACCAAATTGAATGTAACAATCCACATCTTTTGCTACCGTTAATCCTGCATCTAGAGCCGCCTGTGTCACCATTGCGTAATATGCGAAATCATCATCTTTACCGGCTGTACAAGAACCAGCATATGCAATATCAACTTCCACATCTCCTAAGTCCTCGATGTATGCTCCGTTTGTAGGGTCGGATGGAATCCCCGCATCGGGATCTCCTGGATGTGCTACCATCGGTCTAATTGCAGACAAGTCAATCGTATGCACGCCACCGTGGTAAACAGCATTTTCATCAGGAAGAACGAAAGCCGAACGAATTTCATTTTCAGTCAAATCATCACGTCTCGCCATTAACCATTCAACAGTCACATCATCTGGTTCACAGATACCAGTCTTTGCTGAACACTCCGTGGCCATATTGCAAAGAGTTGCTCTTTCATCCATGGAAAGAGACGCTAATCCCGGCCCACCGAATTCCATTGAACGGTCGAGAGTATCGGATTGTGCAGCGTACTTCCAAAGGATATGCAGAATTACATCCTTTGCAGTACAACCCGGATCTAAACTTCCAACCAAATCGAATCTAATACTCTCTGGAACTTTTACGAACGCGAATTGGTTGTGTACCAAGTTAGCGTACTCAGTTGAACCAACTCCGTATGTTAGGGCATTACTAGCACCACCCATGCAAGTGTGGCTATCTGTGGCTTGAATGAAGTCACCAACATCGATGAATTCCTCTCGAGCAACTTGATGACAAATACC
>Ga0208130_1000598_pt1 | contig 18482 bp, 10 predicted proteins | sample ETNtaG_31_FD_185771 | JGI IMG/M metagenome (GOLD analysis project Ga0208130, IMG submission 185771) | Marine microbial and viral communities from oxygen minimum zone, Eastern Pacific Ocean - ETNP201310SV78 (SPAdes) (version 2) | ecosystem: Environmental > Aquatic > Marine > Oceanic ...
GTCTCCCTTTCCAACGACTCTGAAATCAACGCCGACCCGGTCCTGTCCGGTTTCATGGACCAAATCGAAGTCGGTACGCCTGCCCCCACCACTCGGGCCATGGCCATGGTTTACGGCCCCCTTGTGACCGCCTTTGAACAGGTCTACACCGAAACGGCCACCGCTGAAGACGCCCTCGTTGGCGCCAACGATGAATTGATTTCCATCGTGAACGGTCTTCAACGAGCCGAGGCCCCACCAGCGAATCTTGGGTATCGGACCGTATCGGTAAATTTCACGACCGACGGTTCTTCTGACTACACGGTATTGGTTGACGGTGAACTTCACAGCCGACTGGTTCAAACCTCTTCGCCGGAGTCATTCCTCCCCCATTACGCCTCTTGCACGGCTGACGGCCAAGAAATGGTCGAAGTCAATGGAGAAAGATTGCTTCCAGATGGAGCCACCTTGGTCGCATGTGACCTGACGGGTATGGTGCCAAATGTCCTTCATGAAGTGGTGATTCGCGGCGAATCAAGCGTTGTCTTTGAGGCCAGTCTCAGCACCACCGTGGGGGATGTTCTTCCTCGTGCAGGCGACACCTCGCCGGTGTTGTTTGCTTTGGGGGCCATCTTCCTGTCTCTCGTGGTGCTGCTTGGTTATGGTCGAGCGATGGACGTGCGGGCAGGTCGGCTTCACGGGAAATCTGCACATTTCTACATCGCTCCAGCGATGTTTGCCCTCGCCATGCTCACTTTTTATCCGGTGTTGTACGGCATTTGGCTTGCCTTTACCGACGCCGATGCCACCCGACTTGGTGATCAGGCCTTCATCGGGCTTGCAAATTTCATCGAGGTGTTCACGGCGTCGGGCTTCCTGCGCGTTACCCTGTTTACCTTGATTTGGACGGTGGTGAACGTCGCGGCCCATATTGGCCTTGGTCTGTTTTTGGCCATGGTCCTTCAATACGCCAACATTCGTGGAAAAACAGCTTATCGAACGGTTCTCCTTCTTCCATGGGCGATTCCATCCTACATCTCTGTTCTCGTTTGGAAGGGGATGTTTCAGCCAGAGGGTTTGGTGAACGCTGTTTTAGGGACTGACCTTCATTTCCTCGCTGAACCCACCGGTGCTCAAATCGTGGTGATTTTCGTCAATATTTGGCTTGGTGTTCCGTTCATGATGATGTCACTGAGCGGTGCTCTTCAGGCGCTTCCTCGTGAGATGTACGAGGCCGCTAAACTTGATGGCGTGGGGGCATGGGACACCTTCAGACACTTGACGCTCCCCAATTTGAAGAGCGCCCTCGTTCCCCTCTCCTTGTTGGGATTCATCTGGACGTTCAACATGTTCAACGTCATTTACTTGCTCACCGATGGTGGACCCGACCTTTACTTCGGTGAGCCTGGCCAAACAGATATTCTCATCACGTACGTTTACGATGTGGCTTTCAGAGACGGCGCCTACGGTGTCGCTGCCGCATGGTCTGTGGTGATTTTCATGATGTTGGTCGCTTTCTCATGGACCTACATGAAGCGCACACAAGCAACGGAGGCGGCCGCATGATCACTGAATCCACCGTCCGTCAATGGTACACACCCGTAGAGGTGAGCACTCTTCAGCGGTGGTTGTTGGTGAGTTTCGTGGTGAACATCGTGCTCTTGGCGGTGGACCTCTTGCGAGGATCTCAATCAAACGCAATGTTGGGTGTGCTTGGCGTGGTCGTCCTCGGCCTCTTGCTGAATTTCCTGCCGGAGGAAGCCAACCCATCACGGCGAAACATCGCCTTGGTTCTCGGTGGTGCCTTGCTTCTCATCGGCCTCGTGCGTTTATTGTCATCACCGGCAACCGGCTTTGATATCTGGATGCAAGGATGGCTGGTTGGGCCCGGTGCTTTGACCCTCATATGGGTGTCCAGTCGGCCGGTGTCTGCGTGGTCCACGCGACGAATGTCGCTCGAAGCCATTGAGTACGGTCTTGCACGAAATCAACAACATGACGGACGCTGGCGTTCCATCGGTGCCCATCTTGTCCTCCTTCATTTCGTGGCCTTGACCTTGTTGCCACTCGTTTGGATTCTTGACATTGCACTTTCACCGGGGAATGCTTTGGGAGGTTCTCTGGGTGGCCCTTACACCGGTGAACATTTTTCCAACATGCTGGAAAGTGAAGCGTTTTGGACTTGGATGCGCAATTCGCTCATCGTCAGCGTCGGTACGACCCTGATGGGACTGATTGTGGCCGTTCCTGCCGGTTACGCCTTCAGTCGGTACAAATTCACGGGGCGAGACGTTTCCATGTTCGCCTTCTTGCTGGTCCAGATGTTTCCAGGTATCATTATCCTCGTCCCATATTTCCTCGTCATGAAAACGCTCGGCTTGTTGAATTCCCATCTCGGACTCATCTTGGCCTATTGTGTGACGGCGCTTCCGTTGTGCGTTTGGATGCTCAAGGGTTTCTTTGATACCGTTCCAAGAGAATTGGAAGAAGCCGCCTTGCTCGATGGATGCACTCAATTTCAGGTCTTTACCAAAGTCGTTCTGCCGCTCTCGCTTCCTGCGGTGGCCGTTACGGCGTTGTTCAGTTTCTTGGCGGCTTGGAACGAATTCCTTCTCGCATTGACGTTCAACACCTCCAACGACATGTACACCCTCCCCGTCGGTCTAGCGTCCATGATTTCGTCCACCGGTCAGGCGTGGGGTGATTTTGCAGCGGCCAGCCTCTTGGTGAGTCTACCGGTTGCTTTGCTGTTCTTGATTTTCCAGAAGTTCCTCATTGAGGGACTTTCCGCTGGAGGAGTCAAGGGGTGAGACCATGGTAAGTGTGAAATTTACAAATGTATCAAAACGCTATGAAGATGGATTTGAAGCGGTGAAAGGCTTGGATTTGGAGGTAAAGACCGGAGAGTTCCTGGTCCTTTTGGGGCCTTCTGGGTGTGGAAAATCAACCACGCTTCGTATGCTTGCAGGATTAGAAGAGGTCACCGATGGCGAGATCAGTATTGACGATGTTACCGTGAATCATCTCCCTGCCGGCGCTCGAGGTTTGGGCATGGTCTTCCAATCCTATGCCCTCTATCCCCACATGTCGGTCCGTGAAAACTTGACCTTCGGCCTTCGCATGGTGAAAGGAAAAGACCGCCTCTCTGACGCTGAAATCGCCTCTCGAGTCAAGGAGGCCGCCACCATGCTCGAGCTCGAGGACCATCTCTACAAGAAACCGAAGGAACTCAGTGGAGGCCAACGGCAACGTGTTGCGCTTGGTCGGGCCCTTATTCGTCGGCCAAAGGTGTTGCTGATGGACGAACCACTTTCCAACTTGGATGCAGAACTGCGCCACCAAATGCGTCACGAAATCCGTCGTCTTCACGATGAGCTTGGAACCACGACCATCTACGTCACCCACGACCAAATCGAGGCCATGACCCTGGCAGACCGTGTGGCGATTCTTGACCGTGGTGTTCTTCAGCAGCACGCTCCTCCGCTTGAGGCCTACCAGCAACCTGCAAACGAGTTCGTCCAATCCTTCCTCTGTCGTCACCTCGATGACTTGGTCGAAACGGCGAACACCTTGTTGCGTCCAGGGTTTGGAGCAAATAAGGAGGTTTGAATCATGCGACGGACGGCTCTTTTCATCGTGTTCATTCTTGTCGCCGTTGTCTGTACGCCGTTGTTGTCCAATGAGGTTAGGGCCGCAGAAGGGCGTTCTTCAACCGGCACAACGCTGACCTATGATGGTTCGGCAGAGGCCGTTCAACTGGTCGGAGAGTGGGACTGGAACACGCCACTCAACATGACCAACAACAGTGGTATATGGACGGTTGATGTCGAATTGGAAGAAGGGCTGTATTGCTACAAGTTCGTCGTTGATGGTGTCTATCTTTTCGACCCGAGCAATCCTGAACGGGTTTACTGCGATGATATTGAAAATTCTCTTTTGCGGGTTGACGACCACACCCGACCACATTATTCGGCCACCATCGAGGGTGATGTCTTGCACGTGGTCTATCATCCCGGCTCGTCCCTTGCGGCTCCAGATGACACGCCTTCGGCCTTGACCGGTGCACTTTGGGATGCGTCGTCTTCCACATGGACCCTTGATTTGACAGGGTTGGATGACGGCAAGCACAGCCTCCTGATCGAGGGAAGCGATGTTGAAGGTCATGCCGCTTACGATCTTCTCGTTCCTTTTTGGCGAGGCCCCCACGCCTCCTTTGTTTGGGAGGACGCCCTGATTTACATGGTCATGACCGACCGTTTTGTCAACGGTAACCAAAGCAACGACGGCCCGCCAACCGGTGCTGCTCAAGGTGCAGACTGGCAGGGCGGGGATTTTGCCGGTGTCACCTCCATGATTCAGGCCGGATATTTTGCTGACCTTGGTGTCAACGCCCTGTGGCTCACGCCCTTCAACACGGCGGCCAACGGTACTGGAAAAGCCGCTGATGGCGTACACGATGTGGCCGCCTTCCACGGTTATTGGCCGGTGGAAGCACGAGGCGTGGACGCCCGTTTGGGGACGCCTGGTGAACTCCAAGAGATGGTCGACGTTGCTCATGATGCCGGGATTCGGGTCATGATGGACTTCGTGGTGAATCACGTCCATGAGGACCACGAATACTTCGATGCCCACCCTGAGTGGTTCAACAGCGGTTGCATTTGCGGACAGGCTGATTGCGATTGGACCGAACACCGTCTCGATTGCCAATTCACTTCCTACATGCCCGATGTGAATTGGAAAAACCGAAACGCCTCGGAACAATTCATCGCCGATGCTTTGTGGTGGATGGAAACCTTTGACCTGGACGGGGCGCGAATTGATGCGGTCAAGCACGTTGAAAACCTCGCCGTCTCGAATTTGGTCGCTCAAATCAATCATCGGTTCGAGACGGTGGGAACCGATGTGTATCTCAAAGGTGAAACGGCCATGGGGTGGTCGGGTCATTCCTTGGAGGCGAACCAAGCACAGTACGATGCCATCAACGCCTACATGGGTCCTGACGGACTTGACGGTCAGGCGGATTTCGTCCTCTATCATGCGGTCGTCGACAACGTCTTTGTTTCGGGCAACGAGAATTATCAGCATTTGGATTACTGGACCAACCGCAGTCAAGACCAGTACACAGCGGGTTCGTTGATGGTCCCCTACGTCGGTAGCCACGATGTCTCACGCCTGACCAGTCGTGCGGATACCGGAACCGGTGATGCCTACAATCAGTGGGCTGAGGACGGACTACCCGGGCAGCCTGGCGATGTTTCCGCCTATCATGCTGCGCTCCAAGCCTACGGTTGGCTTCTGACCACACCGGGTGCACCTCTGCTGTATTATGGGGATGAGTACGGGGAGTACGGGGGTGCAGACCCCGACAATCGGCACATGTACCGTGGCGAGTCCATGTGGAGCGAACATGAGCTGGCCCTTTTCGAAAACATCTCACAACTTGGCCAACTGCGCCTGGAATCCATCGCCCTCCGACAAGGGAGTTATTCGACACGGCTCGCCATGGCCAACTTGCTTGTCTACAACATGACGCACGACGACCAAACCATGTCGGTCATCTTGAACAGAGGCGGGCCCACGCAGGTTGCGGGCTTTGGTGCCAACGATACGGTGCGTTTTGGTGAGGCTGTGCTCTCATCGGGGCAACTCTCAATCGGTGCCCATTCGGTCTCCGTGATCGAGCTGAACGTTCAAAGCAACGACCCTCCATCCAACAACACGGGCCAGAACACCACGGTCTTGGGATGCACGGATTCTACCGCAGAGAACTACGACCCTACCGCAACCCAAGATGACAACAGTTGCACCTACCTTCCTGCCCCAGTCTTGGGTTGCACCGACGATACAGCGACCAATTACAACGCTCAGGCGACCCAAGATGACGGAACGTGTACTTTCGATGAACCGGATGATGTAAACGCCACCAACACCACCGAGCGTCGGGAGCAGTTGGACCATTACTATGGCGGTTTTGTCATGGTTCGTGGAGAACCTGTCTGGCTTTCAGGCATGAGGGTTTTCGCTTATCCAGAGGCCACCAACTTGACACTCGGCCGAAATTACACGCTGGCGTGGTCGCTGGGCATTGAATCCACGGTGATCCACGAGGGCAATGCCTCCTGGACGGCGACCAACTCCACCCGAATGGAGGACATCACCATCAGCAATCTCGCCAACGGGTTGTACCGTTTTGATGCCACGTTGTACGACTCGGACAACGGCGAAGTGTTAGCCGAAAACATGACCCTGATTCGAGTGGGTTCCGAAGACAACGACGGGAACAACGATACCGACATGCAAACATGCGACCTTTGCTGCGGGGAAACCTCTCAACACCCGGCTGACCAACCATGTCCATCGATGATGTGCTTGCCCTGTGAGGATGAGGATGCCGCCACGACCTCCTCGTCAGAAAATACGGTCAGGAACGGTTTGATTGGCGTGGTTTTGCTGCTTGCTCTGGTGCTCGCCTTTACCGGACGGCGTCCACCGAAGGACGGGTTCGAGGAGACGGTTGAGGCCGAAGCCGATCAGGCAAACTTGTCGTAGAAGTGCAGGTAGTCGGCGATCATTCGAGCGCCAGTGAATCGGGCTGAAGTGGCGATGCTTGCTCGCATCAATTTGGCCCACCGTTCTGGGCCCTCGTCCCAGCGTGGAAGCACCTCGTGTTCGAGAACGTTGTAGATGTTTTCAGCATCCCTTGCATCATCTCGCTCGTCTTCGGCTCCACCGATGGCCCAACCGTTCACGCCGTGTTCGCAACCTTCAGGCCACCAGCCATCGAGGATGGAGCAATTGGGGACGCCGTTCATGGCCGCTTTCATCCCCGAGGTGCCAGAGGCTTCCAAGGGGCGAATGGGGTTGTTGAGCCAGATGTCAACACCGCTGGTCATTGCCAAACCGGTGTCCATGTCGTAATTCTCAATGAACGCCACAGGGATTTCATTGGCAACTTCACCGGCCGATGCAAAGATGTCTCGAATCAACTGCTTTCCACCCTCGTCCTTAGGATGTGCTTTGCCGCTGAAGACGAATTGGATTCGGTCCGCACCGATGGCTCGCAGGCGCTCGAGGTCGCTGAACACCAAATTGGCACGCTTGTAGGTGGCGAAACGACGTGCGAAGCCAATGGTGAGCCGGTGTTCTTCCAATTCAACACCGGTTGACGCTCGAACCAACTCCCTCAGCATCCGTCGGTTTGCTTGGCGTGCTTCAAGCAGGGCCTCGTCTGGCAGACTGCCTGCATAGCCCAATTGACTTGGGTCTTCCTTCCAGCCGGGAAGATGAACATCGAACAGCCCGCCCATCTGGGGTGAGGTCCAGGTGATGTGGTGTACGCCGTTGGTGATGGGGGCGATGTGGGTGCTGCCAAACATTCCCGATGCGACTTGAGCATTGAGATTTGAGACCGCATTGACCGCAGTGGAAAGGGCAACGGCGAGGTGAGACATTGAACAGCGCCTCCCTTCCTCATCATCGCCGGCGTTCTTGACCAGTGCTCGGGCATCATCGGGCAACAATTCGCCAATGACGTCCTCAACCAGGCTCCATTCAAACCGGTCATGGCCAGCCGGAACCGGCGTGTGAGTTGTGAACAATGTTCGCTGCGCCAATTCCTCGCGGGTCCATCCCTGTCGAAGCATTTCCAGCATGGCGAAGGTGCAATGACCCTCGTTGAGGTGCATGCCGGCAAAGTTGTGTCCGAGGGTTTGGAGGGCCTGTACGCCGCCTACGCCCAAGAGGTATTCCTGTCGGACGCGGGTGTCATCATTTCCACCGTAGAGCCGTGCACCTAAGCCGACGAATTCAGCAGAATTGTTTGGGTGGAACGTGTCGAGGAAGTAGACAGGGACGACATGGCCCGATACACCGACCACATCTGTTCTCCACACGCTAGCGTAGAGCGTTGAACCGTCAAGTGGGAGTTGGATGGTTTGCCCGGTGTTGACCAGGTGCTCGGCAGGGTCGATGGGCGCGTACGTCTCTGACTGGTCGCCTTTGGCATCCAAATGCTGCCGGCCGTACCCTTCTCGGTAAAGAAGGCTGATGGCCACCAGCGGGAGGTTCGCATCAGCGGCCGATTTGACATGGTCCCCTGCGAGAACACCCAGACCACCTGAATAGGTATGAAGTTCGGACCACAAACCGATTTCGGCGGTGAAATAGGCAATGGTTGGCATTAACGGGCCCCTCAACAATATCGGTTATGATGTTCACGGTCAGGCTTTCTTGTACGCTTTGAGGTCCGTCCATGTGCACTGCCAAAGCCAATTGTTATCGGATGTTCCGGGGGTATTCATCCTCGCTGACGCGTCCAAGGCCAGAAGGTCTTGAAGTGGAAAGATCGCAAGACGTGCTTTGCTTTCACACGCCAAACGAATCATGCCCTCAACCGGTTCTTCGCCTGGTTCGAGGAGAGATTGAACGCTTGATTTCGCTTCTTCATCGAGTTCATTCCACCAACCGAGGGTGGTGTTGTTGTCGTGTGTGCCCGTGTAAACCACCTGGTCGTTCTGTATGAAATGGGGATGGTGCGGGTTCTGATGAGGGGTTCCATGAAACCCAAAATGCAGGACGGCCATACCGCACAACCGATGGCGCTGGCGAAGTTGGATCACCTCGTCGGGAATGATGCCGAGGTCTTCGGCAAGAATTTCGTCAGTCCCTTGGGCCAAAGGAAGGAGCACCTTCAACAGTTCATCTCCAGGGCCATGTTGCCAGAATCCCCCTCGAGCGTCCTCGTCATCAATCGGCACGGCCCAGTTGGAGTGGAGGCCTCGGAAGTGGTCAATTCGAACCACATTGAACAAACGAAACATACGCTGCATTCGTTGGGTCCACCACGCCCAACCCTCCTTTCGATGGGCTTCCCAGTTGTAGAGCACCGTTCCCCACTTTTGTCCTCCCTTGCTGAAATAATCCGGGGGAACACCAGCCACGTACTCTGGCCAACCGTTTTCGTTGAGCTGGAAGAGTTCCCGATGCGCCCACACATCGGCCGAATCGTGCGCAATGAAAATAGGGATGTCTCCAATCATCGAGATGCCTGCTTCGTTGGCTTTGGTGCTGAGTTGGTTCCAGGCCGCCATGAAACGCTGCTGGCGCCGTCGATGGTGTTGAGCCGCCTCTCGGTAGACCTCCAGTGCCGACGGTTCGCGATTTCTCAGAGGTAAAGGCCAAGTAAACCACGGTTTGTGGTCATGGTCTTCCTTGATGGCTGCGTACAGTGCCCAATCCTCCAACCAATCCTCTTCATCTTCCATGCTGGGAGTCCCTTCACTTTGCATCAGTTCGGGCCATGCGGCGAAGGCTGACGGAGAGGCGTAAGGGGAGCCGTGTTCATCCGGAGGCGTGAGCGGCAACATTTGCCACGCACTGTAGCCGTGATGTTGGAGCCATTCGACAAAGCGAAGTGCACCATCGAGCGAGACCTCGGGGAGAGAAGTGAGGTGGCACAACACACCTTTCCCTTGCATGGTTGCTAAGGAGCGACAAAGCCTTTCAATCTATCATGCAAGGCGTCAGCAATGCGAGCGAAGGCTGGGTTCCTCGTGCTGATATTTTTGTCATCTCTTTTTGTTGGATTCGTCCAAGGTGAAACTCCGGATGACGTCGTTATCGATGGCGATTACACGGATTGGCCGGTTGATTCATTGATGGATACGGACAGCAACGGCATTGCGTTTCGAATGACTTGGAACGCCACCCATCTTTTCCTCGGTTGGGACGGCACGGATTGGAAATCCAGTGAAGAAGGGGCCGACCTGTTCGTCTACCTGAACACCTCCGAGGGTGGCTCGGTACTTGCACGGGATTGGGGCTTTGCCCACACCCTACCGTTCGCTGCAGACCACGGCTTTGTCCTTGAGGACGACACCTACTACCAACACATCACCCACGATGGAAGTGCCTGGACGGATCAGTCTTCCCAAGTGGGTCTGTACGCAGGGTGGTCTGACAACTTGGCGACTGAAATTGCGCTTCCTTGGGCGGCCATGGGATCGCCAGAGTCGTTTGACATCATGGTCTACGCCCAATGGCAAGAAGCAGGAAACGTTTGGGCGTCCTTCCCCCTTCAGAATCCCGCAAGCAACAACGGGGCCGAGACGTTCACCCATGCTTGGCATGTCGAGAACGTCTCAAACGCCACGGTTCCAAACACTCTTCCGGTCCTTGAATCGGGAGGCGTTGACAAGGTCGAGGACGCTCTGAACCTCGCGATTGTCTTCCACCAACACCAACCGTATTACAAGAACAAACTAACCGGCATGTACGAGATGCCTTGGGTTCGTGTTCACGCCATGACCGAGTACGTGGATTCGCCCGGTATTTTGGGCCAAACCGATACCAAGGTGACGTACAACCTGGTGCCGTCATTCATTGAGCAACTCGTCGATTACAACCTCAATGAAACCCTTGACGTGCACACGGACATTGCCAAACGGTCGTGGAGCGAAGGTGACTATCCCAACGCCACTGCGTTGGAACTTCACACCATGCAATTCCAATCCTTTTGGAACAGCGGTTGGATCTACAACGTTTCCCAGAGCGATGAAAAATTGGGCTGGCTCTATCCTTCGAGCGCTCGGTACAAGCAACTCTACGACATGACCCTGCACAACCTCAAACCCGACACCATCATGGATGACGAGCTACTTGAGCCTCAAGCGTTTCTTGATCTCCAAGTCCTTTGGTACCTCTACCAGTTCTCTCCAGATTATGTGCAGGGCGATTACAACAGCAGTCATCGAGACGACGGCCTCATCGCCTTGTTCATGCAAGACGGGAATTATTCCCTGAACGATTTGGCGTATGTTCTCGATGCGCAACACGACCACATGGGTAACGTCATGCCCATGTACAGCGAACTGGCAGCCGCAGGGCAAGTTGAATTGACCACGACCCCGTATTACCACCCCATCATGCCGTTGTTGATGATGGATGGATGGACGATGGAAGACGGCATTCGTGTGAACAAGGAAGCCTGGCCGGAAGACGTTGAAAACCACCTTGTGACGGGGATGGATCTCTTTGAGCAACAGCTCGGTTTCCGGCCAACCGGCATGTGGCCAAGCGAAGAAGCGGTCTCCCCTGCCATGGTGGAACCGGTGACCGATGTCGGCATTCAGTGGATGGTCACCGATGAAGAAATTCTGAAACAATCCACCGACGTCAACGGGAATTTGGTTGATGTTGAGGACGCTGCTAACCTCGCCACTCCGTGGAAGGTTACCGGCGCCGAAGGCGGCGAAGTGGCCGTCATTTTCCGAGACCGAGTGATTTCTGACCGCATCGCCTTCCAATACGGCACCATGACGCCGGAAGCGGCCGTATCGGACTTCATCGCCTACCTCGACAACGTCCGCCAACAACTCTTGGATGCGGGCGAAGACCCGTCTGAGCACTTGCTCACCGTGGCCCTTGACGGCGAGAATTGGATGTTCATGTCTGAATTTCAACATCAAGACAACGCCCGCCCGTTCATGGCCGAATGGTACAGTCGCTTGGCCGAACACCCCACCATCGTGACCACCACGCCCTCCGAATTTTTGACCAAAGAAACCACCCTGCCCGAAATCCAAACCATCGGTACGGGTTCATGGATTGACGGCACGCTCCGAACATGGGCTGGGGAAGAAGAAGAAAGCCTCGCATGGCAGCGCTTGGTCGAAGCCCGTCAAGCCCTTGTTGAATTCGAGGAAAGTCACCCGAACGACCCCGGACTTTCCGCCGCTTGGGAATCCCTCTACATCGCAGAAGGCAGCGACTGGTATTGGTGGTACGGCCTTGACCAGGACAGCGGTTATGATGAGAACTGGGACGTGCTGTTCAAGGTCCACCTTTCGAACATCTATCGCGCCATCAACCTCGACCTTCCCCCCTACCTGCAGGACTTGTGGACCAATCCTGCCGTGGCCGAGCCTGCAGCGACCGGCATTGTTGAACCGATGATCGACGGTGTTGCCCTGCCAGGGGAATGGGACGGTGCCGCTCGCTATGACGCACCTGTTTCAGGTGGGAATTTTGACATTGAATCTTTTTACTTCGGCTACGATGCTTCCAATGTTTTCTTCAGAGTGGATGCGACAACGCTTGAAGAACTGGTTGACATTGACACCGATGACCAGTACAGTTCGCCTGATTTGGCGATTTACTTCATGCAACCCAACGCCGTAAATTTCAACGAAGCCGAGACGAACTTCCGCACGTATTACGGCAACCAGATTCTTGGTTTCCCGTCAAAATACATGGTTGCGTTTGACTTTGATACGGTTCGAGAGGATGGCCGGGCGAAATGGAATCTGTTCAGCGCCCAAGGCAAGGTCGGCGACCAGGAACGCTGGGTGCTTTCGGGCAGTTCAAACCTCGGTGGCTGTGCGGTTGACGATGTCTATGAATTTGCTATTCCGTGGTCTGACATCGGTTTGGCGCCTCGCTATTCAACGCGCGTCAAGGTCGTCACCTCTTGGCGAGATTCGCTGTCTTACGGCGATGGTATTGACGCCGAAATGGCACCACCTGCGCCTGCAGAAATGGTTTTGCCCGACCTTGAAGATTGGGTGACCTTGCTGGAGTTGAACGACGCCGTAGGCGATGAAACAGGGGACGGCGATTACGTCTATCCGCTGGCGACGGACTTCAACACCCCCAACGGTGGAGGACTTTGGGACGCCACCCATCTGACCGTGCGCCAGAGTGCATGGAATGCACAATTTATTCTCACGATGAGCGAAATGACCGACATCTGGGGTTTAGCCAACGGTTTTAGTCACCAAATTGTGCAAATTTATGTTGACCAAGGCGAGACCAGTTATGGCCGCACTTCAATGCTCACCGGTGCCAATGCCGAAGTCCACCCCGATTGGGCGTGGGAGGTGGCCATCAGTGGAACAGGCGAACCGGGTGCGGTTCAGGCCGTTCAAGCCGAGACAGGAAGCGCTTCAGCCCGCGGGATTGATGTCAGCGGAGATGTGGATGCGAAAACCATCACGTTCACCGTGAGCAAAGACGTCATTGGCTCGGACATACCGAATTACCGCTACATCATCGTTATCGGAAGCCAAGACGGGTTTGGCACAGGAAAGTGGAGAGATGTGATGGAAGAGCCAGCGACGTGGACGCTTGGCGGTGGGGCCAACCCTGCACCGGACGACGGTATTGATTACGACCCGAACATCATCGATGTGATTCTGGACGGCGAGGGGCAAACGGCCATGCTCTCCAGCTACGATGTCGCCGGTCACGCGTATGCGCAATTGACCGGTTTTGAAATGCCGGAGGTGCCGCAACAGATTTTTGGTGCTTCGGTGGACACGGTCACTTCGGCTTCAGCCGTCCTCACGTGGTCGACCACGGTGGCCGAAGCAACGGCGGTAGAAGTCGTCCTTACAGGCGAACAACCGACGCAGAGCGAGGGGTCTCAAACATGGACTGCATCGGGAACCGATCACGCCGTGACCTTGACCGGATTGGAGGCCAATACGAGCTATGTTGCGTACATTTCAGCCAACGAAACCGAAGATGTCTTGCTTTCCTTCACCACCAGCGATGTTATTGACAACACCCCGCCGGACGTTTTGAATCTGGCCGCAGAGGTCTTGGAAGATGGGCGCGTTGTCCTCACATGGTACACCTCAGAAAGCGCCACGGAATTGATTCTCATCGACGGCGAGTTGGTTCATGAAAACGCCTTTGCGACCAAGAAAAACCATGCGTTCACCACCGATATTCTCGCTGATGGGACCTACCGTGCGGAAATCAGCAGTGCCGATGCATCAGGGAACACCAACACCAGTTCGGTGTCCTTCACGGTGTCGGCAGGTGCAGTGATGGACGAACCCGAGAACGGCAATGAGAATTCAATGGACGATGATTCAGAAACGGGTTCGGGTGTCTCAAGCACCACCTTGCAAGTGGTGGCCCTGGTGGTCCTCGTCCTCGTTCTCCTCGCCTTCCTTCGAGTGCGGGGCCATGAACCCGACGAAGATGACCCATGGGCATGATGTCCCGCTCAAGCGAATGGAATTGAGATTGATTTGTGGCTCTTGAGGTTGATGATGGTCAGCATACAGGGCTTGGGTTGGAATCCGAGCATGCGCTGGTAGGATGTTTGGTCCTGCCAGGTGCTCGAACAGACCAAGGTGGTGCCTCTGAAGTCAAGGCATTCATGGCCGTGGACGTGGCCCGTGACGAAGATGTCAGGAACTTCTCGAATGACCAAGCCGTCCTCTGGTTCAGGAGAAAGCGGGGTTTTGCCTCCCCATTGTGGGGCAAGATGACGTCGACGGAGCATTTCACGCATGGCTTCCACAGGGTCGGCGTACGTGACGGTTCGTAGACCCGCAACGAAATCATCGATGGACTTCCCGTGGTAGGACAGCAAACGAACCCCGTGGAGCGAGAAATCACAAGGGTTGCCAACGAAGGTCGTCGTGTTGTAGTCCTGTTGAATGTCCTTTTCGAAGGTGGGCTGAGGTTCGGCAGGTCGAACAGCATCGTGGTTTCCAGGAAGCATCACGCATTCCACCCACTCTGGAAGCAATTCTAACAATCGAGCAAATTCGGTGTATTGGGCGAACAGATCAGGGATGGACAGTTCCTTGTCTTGTCCGGGATAAATCCCAACCCCATCGACACAATCACCGGAGAGGATGAGGTATTTGATCGTCTTCGCCAGCGGGTCGGTGTGGAACCATCGCACCATCTTGTGCCATTGCGCCTCAAGGAAGGTCTTGGAGCCAACGTGGATGTCGGAAAGGAATGCGACGCTCACACCCTCTTCTGAGCTGACTTTCTGATGCTTGGTTTCAAGCGGGAAATGCAAGTCGTCGACGTAGAAAATGTCACCCGTTTGACTGAATGTCCCAGAAACGCCCATCACATCGTCGGGCATGAGGCCTGCTTCGAGAATTTGCTCGTGGGCACGGTCACGGTCCTCCCCGCTTCGCTTGGTCAGCAGGCAGGTCATCTCGCCCGTTTCATCTTCAAGGCCCCACATCAAATGCCCGTTCTTGGTGTAGCGAGGTTCGTTGACCAAGCCGATCGCCACCGCTTTGTTTTCGTATCCCTGGTAGCGCGAGTATTCGGCGAGCAGCCGAGAGATTTCCTGATGTTTCCGTGGCAGGTTTGAGTTTTGCACGATCAATTTCCGAATGCTTTGGAGGCGGTCATTGAAGCAGGCGTTGATATCGGTCATCTTGCCTTCGGTTGTTGAATTCCCGGTGATGTCGTAATGAACGGTGATGTCCGATGCCGTATCACTGGCGTGCATGGAGAAGTCCACCTCACTCCAATCCGGGAGGTTGTTGCGTAACAGCAGGTCAACCGGTTCAGGTTCCGAAATGGGTGCAATGGTTCGTGCCAAATCTTCTGCTGGTTGTGCCACCACCTCGTTGACAACGCTTGTTGTTGGTGTTCCACCACCGGCGTGGGCGATCATCTCGTCAAGCATTGAGGCGGTCAACATCCCGCCCGAGAGGTTGAGGGCGGTGGCGGCCTCAATGACTGATTTTGGGTCGGTTAGGTTGAGTAAACGGTCTTGAAGGGATTGAGGAGCAAGCAGCCTCTGGCTGCGTAAATGGGCGACGATGTCGGACCACGGCTCACCCATGACACGAATGAAGGACGACGATTCAAAAGGTATGTGCCTTGGTTCGAATGGAGAAGGATTCACTCTTCTTGGTCTTCGGACCATTCCACTTCGAGTCCGATTTCTTCACTGTCGCTTTCTTCCGACCATGCTTCGTCCTGCCAAGGGGCTTGTTCTCGTGCTTCTTGGTCCCGGCGTTCTCGCTCCGCTTCCCGTTCTTGTTCACGTCGCTCGGCTTCAATTTCAGCCAATTTTGCGGCGATTTCTTCCTCCGTTTTGCGAACCATCGCCTCTTCCCAGCACTGCATGGCGGTCAAGAGAGCAAAATAGACGAAACCCGCTTTGTTCTCGGCTCTTGTCCCTCCAATTTGGGTTCGGATGGCGTTCGCCCAACCGTGTTTTGAAGCGATGCCAATGTAGACGGTTCCGATGGGTTTGGAGCTGCCTTCGTTGGTGGGTCCGGCGATACCGGTCACGGAAATTGCGTAATCGGCCTCTGCTCGTTCCAAGGCCCCCTTGGCCATCATGATGGCCACTTGAGCTGACACGGCTCCTTTCTGTGCAAGTTCTTCTGGATCGACGCCCAATTCAGCAATTTTAGCGTCGTTGGCGTAGGTTACCCAGGATTTTTTGAACCATGAACTGGCACCCGCAATGTCGGTTAGGGTGCTTGCAAGCAGGCCACCAGTGCACGACTCAGCGACGGTGAGCGAATAATTGTCGGTCTTCAGCTTACGCACCAACTTGGCAGCAGCGGACTGGATATTGGCATCCATTGACCGGTGGTTGACGGTGTCTGTTTTGAGCGTTCCGTAGAGGGCGCACTTTTCAAAAAGGGATTGGTACAGGCCGAGATGGGTCTGTGGTCTAGCGGCTATGACACCTCCCTTACACGGAGTTGATCGAGGGTTCGAGTCCCTCCAGACCCACTACCAAAGGAGTTGCTCTATCGGCTGGTCGGTGGCCAACACCTGGTTGATGCCGCTGCTGTCCTGCAGTCTGTTGGCCTCGTCGACGTCGGATACCAACAGCAAGTGAACCGCTCGCATCCACAATCCCTCGTTGACCGGTTGCCCCCGATGGTCCACCGCCACCAACACATCTTCCAATTCACTGAACGCCAGTGCTGCTGTGGCTTGCGGCAGTTCGGCTACCTTCACAATCAACCAACGGTGGCCTTGCAGCGAGCCCCGAATATCGGTGCCAAGGTCGGAGAAATCAACGGTTCGCACGGTATCACATCGCATATCGAAGCAGGGCGACGGCGCCTCCGAACCCCATCAATTGTTCACCGGCATCGTGGTCAAGAGAGCATTGGATGACCTTTCCTGAAAACTTCTCAACGGTTTGGGCGACCGTTGCCCACGACATTTGGCCTTGATGTTCTTCTTCTCTCAGCACGTCTGCCCCAATGAGCAGGGTCTCAACAGCGCCCTCTTCGGTCGCCCGTTGAACATCGGCTTTTCCGTAGGCGACGGCACCGTTGGTTGCGATGCGCTGCCATGCTTCTTCGAGCAAGGAAATCTCCTGCACCATCCGGTGGTCGGCCAGCATGTTGCCAGCCAGCCCATCCCGTAGAACCTCGTTGGCTGCGCCGCGCCCACCCATGCTCGTTCCCACCGACATCATGGGACGTGCGTGGCCCGCTTCCTTGAGGTCGGCGAGCATCCTGTCTCGATTGCGTCCCGGACCGCACAACACCAGCGGCATGTCTGCATCGAGTTGTTGGGTCAAGCCGTGTACAATGGTGCTCCTGAATTGCTTGGCGATGCCGTCGGTCAAACGCAGATCGCCTCGTTTTCCACCTCCCCTCATCGTCCATGTGGCGCTCTCTCGAAGGCCTCGGGCGGTGACAAAATACAGAATCATCTCGTCACCTTCCACCACCAGCAAGGCGACTTGGCCTTGATTGGCGGCTCGCACACTCTCTTCGAGGAGGTCTCGATCGATTTTCGAGAACCCCTTTTGTGAAGTGATTTTGAGTTCATTTCGTAGTTCAACAGCGTGAGTGTGGTGGAGTCCCACATCAAAGGGGGCTTCTTCGATGATGCCGTGAACTCGGAGCACATCGGTGAAGGACTGGTGTTCAGTGTGCTCCACGGCGAGGCGAATCCACATTTTCTTGCGCTCGGCTTGTTTGGAGCGACCGCCCTCATCCCCGCCGGTCGTCTGGTCTCGGCGCTCACCCAACATGCCCACGGACATCCCGGGCTGAATCAATCGGTTGAGAACCCACAAATCGTCGACGGTTTGGACCCGCAAACGCCATTCGTGGTGGTCTCGAAACTGGACGTCCATTCCTTCACCCAAACACGCCGAGGAGGTTCCCGTCTTCATCCATATCCATGTCAAGGGCTGCTGGGCGCTTGGGCAGTCCGGGCATGGTCATCATGTTGCCAAGAACGGCAACCACGAAGCCTGCGCCAGCGTTGAGTCGGAATTCACGGACGGGTATTGTGAAGCCTGAAGGTGCGCCCAAAAGGGAGGCATCGTGCGAGAAGGAGTATTGGGTCTTCGCCATGCAAATTGGGAGGTGGCCGTAGCCCCACGCTCGAATTCGCTCCAATTCTCGTACGGCTTTGGCCGTGAGTTCTACGCCTTCAGCTTTGTACAGGCGGGTGGCGATGGAGGTCGCTTTGTCGAGGATGTCGGTTTCGGGTGTGAACAAGGGCACGAACGGCCGTCCTGCCGCCACGTGGTTTTGCACGGCCCTTACGACCGCCTCTGCCAACTCTTTGCCCCCCGCTCCACCGTTGGCGTGCACCTCGGTGATGCAAACCGACTGCGCTCCACTCTCGTGGGCGGCTTGGGTGATGGCGGCCAATTCAGCATCCGTATCGGAGAGGAAGCGGTTGATGGAGACCACGACGGGGACGCCAAAGGAGGCCATGTTACGGATGTGTCGGTCGAGATT
>Ga0208130_1000600_pt1 | contig 18430 bp, 21 predicted proteins | sample ETNtaG_31_FD_185771 | JGI IMG/M metagenome (GOLD analysis project Ga0208130, IMG submission 185771) | Marine microbial and viral communities from oxygen minimum zone, Eastern Pacific Ocean - ETNP201310SV78 (SPAdes) (version 2) | ecosystem: Environmental > Aquatic > Marine > Oceanic ...
TCCCGAGTAGCTCAGCGGTAGAGCAGCTGACTGTTAATCAGCGGGTCATAGGTTCGAATCCTATCTCGGGAGCCAATAACATCCCCAAGTCTTTTGATTCATTTAAGATCTATAGCAATATAATCACAAATTTTTTGATAATTAGTGTAATTTTGATCTTTCTTAATTCCTATATATAAATTATTAATGAAACATTTATAGTATGCACCATATGTTGATGAAGAATTTAACTTTAAATATTCATTATATTCATTAGCTGAGTTTGAGTTTTCAAACTTGGTTGCCATTATTTCCATTCGGAAAGGATACCTCTTAGTTAATTCCATGGCATTTCCTTCTGAAATAATATAATCATAGGTACCTGAAGATCTAGATGTATCAGCAATGGGTATTTCACCACCATCTTTGAAGCCAATTGCCCTCAAGTCGTCAATGTTATAAATTTTTTCAGAACATCCTAGTGTTATTGCTAGCAGTAGCGTAAAAGAGAAAAATTTGAACATACTAGATTTTTAAATTTTTTTCGATTTCATTATTTGTTATATCTCCAACATTCAAGCTTACTCCATTGGGCCTAACAAATTTTGATAAAAATATATCTCTGTTAATTTTAAATTTTTCACTACCAATTTTTAATTTATCAATTTGCATTTCAAAATTATCCAAATTATTTATTAATTCATAAATTTCTGAATCAATTATATTTTTAAAATGAATTGCTAAATGAGTGGGCTCATTTTTTAACTTATCATGAATGATTGAAATTACCTGGCAATTATTTATCACGCTATCAATCATTGCAGTTGTATTTAAACCAATTGAAAATTTTGCATTCCTAAGAATATACCTAAACAGTGACTGCTCTTTAACCCATTCATGATTACTCTTCCACAACTTAACATCAGGGTTTTTAATATATTTGTTCATAAAACTTTTATTTGTTGAATGGGGCTTAATTAATAATTTTAAATTATCCTTATTTTTGCTATTTAAAATACTTATTTTCCCTAATAATTCATCAATAATGACTTCATCATACTTTCCAAGATTTTTTGACGAACCCAAATACAATAAATAATTATCATTGGCATCAATTTTAAAAAGTTTTTGAAATTGTTCTTGGTCAAAAGATTTGAATTTATCGTCAAACCATTTATCAAAAAAAGGTGATCCGCAAATCGTAATAATTTCCTCGTCAACATTATGAAATTGAATCAACTCATCTTTATGTGTTTCATTCCATGCAAAAAATTCGTCTGGCAAAATTGCAAAACCGCCCTTTGTTGTTAAATTGTCCCAAGATAATACAGAGATTATAGTGTGTAATTTTTTATATTTACCGTATTTAATAAAGTCAATTTCTTCAGAGAATCTCAAATTGCACGGGGTTCCAATTATTACATCTGGTTTAAAATCACAAATAATTTGAACATGATTTACTGGGTGCCCTGAAATTAATTCCAATATTTTTGAAAACAATTTAAATAATTTACGAAAAATACTAACTTTTCCAATTTGCAACTTTGTAAAAATAAACCTAAATATTATGGGTAAAGGCTTCTCCCATCTTTTTTGATAAAAAGAATGCTGATTATTTTCTTTGTAAGGTTTTTCGTAATAGTTTAAAAAATTAATTATCTCTCTAAAATTAAAGTTAAATTTCTGGATTAAATTTCTTTTTGAACTTAAAAACTCATAAGAAACATTTTTGATGTTATTTATTCTTTCGATTGGATTTGGATCGATTGTAAAAATTCTATCGCTATTATTGTTTTCTGAAAAAACTAAATGAACTTTGTGGCCATTTTTTGAAAGACTTTCAATAACACTTTCATGATAATTAAAAATTTCTTTATTTCTTATAGAAAATAAAACTTTCATTATCAATTTACTTCAATTATATTATCCGCTATTTCTAAAGTCTCTTCTCTGTGAGTAACCATGATTATTGTTGTACTTTTTTTTAGCTTTTTGATTAGACTCAGAACTATTTTTTGAGATTTTGAATCAAGCTGACTAGTAGCTTCGTCTAATATTAAAATTTTTGGATTATTTACTAATGTTCTTGCAATAACAATTCTTTGCCTTTCACCCCCTGAAAGAGAATTACCAAAATCGCCAACATTTGATTCATACCCGTTAGGTAAAGATCTTATTAAGTCATGAATTTTAAGTTGTTTTGATATTTCATATACATTTTTGTTTGATATTTTCTTTTTGCTTCCCCATCTTATGTTGTTGATAATTGTGTCGTTAAAGAGAAAAGGGTTTTGATCAACGTACCCTATTGAATTTTGATAACTCTCTTTTGAAAATTCAGTAATATCTGTTTCATCAATTTTCAAAACACCTTCGTCTAATTCAGTCAAGCCAGTAATAATATCAACCAATGTTGTTTTTCCTGATCCAGACTTTCCAACAACAGCATTAATTTTATTTTTTTCAAATTTATAATTTATTTTCGATAATATTTTTCTTCCATCAATATATACAGAAGCATCTATAAATTGAATACTTTCGTTAAGATTCCTAAAAGTTTTATTGCCCCATTTATTTATAAAAATTTCATCCCTATTTAATTTTTCATTTATTGAATAATATCCTGGAACAGACTTATTAAATTGTTGGTAACTTTGCTGAAAAGTTTTCACTCTTTGGAAAAGTCTGTACAAAATAATTGTTATTAAAGCTATAGTACTTGAAGGTAATTCAAAATATCTTGCAGCTATAAGTAATCCGAGCATTAAAAAGCCAATAAATGCATACTCATAAGATGCATGAAATATTGATAAATTAAAACCTTGCTTTACATTATTTTTTCTTAAATCGTCATATGATTTAAATAATTTATACTTCATAAAATTAGTTTTACCGTGTGTTCTCAAAAACTTTGACAAATTTATTGAATCGGAAATGTCTTGAATAAGGTTTTCGGCTCTTAATGTGTGTCTTTTTCCTAACAAGCTTGCAGTACTCATTATTCTTTGGAAAATTAAAATTATTAGCACTGATAATAAAATAGATATCAATGTCATTTTAAAAGAAACAATTGATAAGAAAACTAAATAAATGATTATGGTAAAAAAATTAGAAATTAAATTAATGTAGTTTCTTATTGATGCCCCTGCTCTAACTGATTCTGGAAATACATTTATAGAAGTTGATTGGCGATACTTTTTAAAAGAATGCCAAGATAAAGAATTTAAAAAATTATAATATTTTTTACCAATTTCAGATGTGTAATTATATTGGATTATGGATATGTACATACTTTGAGAAAATATGAATACGCTTCTCAATAACATAATTATTGCTATTAAACCTAAAATATATCTTAATGAATATGGTATTGAGAAAAAATCTAATACTATCTTCAAATTTGAAATAATTCCCGATTCATAACTTGTGGATCCAGATTCATTAATTAACAATGAAACCGTGGGGGCGATTAAAGATAATCCAATTGCATCAAGTAATCCTGAAACTACCAATAAAATAGACGAAAAAATAACTGCTAATTTATGTTCAGCAAAAATATCCCTAGTAAATGAAAATATATTATTTTTGTTTTTAGTTTTATCCAACTTATTTAATCAAGCTTAATTATGAACATATTACACTAAATTTATATTAAATAACTCTTCTTTGAGGAATATTAAAGTGATAGGTCAATAATAAATTTTATTTACTTTTTTTTGATTTGTAATAATCTCTTAATCTATAACCAATGTAAAATCCTATAAAATTTGCAATTAGATCAGTAAATTTATTTGACCACGGTTCTTTTGCAATCTCATAAGGAATATAATATTCAATCGCTTCCCATGCTACAGAAAGAATTATTACAGCGAGCCAACTTTTTAATAAATATCTTCCAATAAACATCCACATGAAAAAATGACCAATAGTCCATAAATTCTCATTGTAAATAATATCCATAATTAGATTGCCTCAGATATTTTCATGCCTAATAAAATGAAAATTACACATACTAAATTATTCAGTACTAAATTTAATATTCCTAATACATAATCATCATTTCTAAACATCTGTACTGTCTCAAAAGCAAATGTAGAAAATGTTGTAAATGCTGCAGCGAAACCAGTTAGAAATAAGTAATGAATCCAATTGTCTGTCTTATAAGAACTTAAGTTATAAATGAATCCAAAAAATAATGAACCAAGAACATTTACAATTAAAGTAGAAATTGGAAACCCACTAATTTTTGGTAAGTTTAAAAAAAATATAAATCTAGTTGTTGCCCCAATAGCACCACCAAAAAAAATAAATAAAATATTACTTAACATTAATACAATATATACTAAAAATTATGGACGCCAAAGAACAATTTAATAATCAAGCTAAATTCTATTCTTCTAGTAAAACTTTCTCAGCTGGTGAAAGCCTGAATATTTTATCTAACATACTTAAAGACAGGAAATTTGAATCTGGGCTTGATATTGGAACTGGCGCAGGTTTTGCTGCTTTTGAGTTATCAAAATCCTGCCAAAAAGTTGAAGCAACAGATATATCAGAAGGAATGATAGCTGAAGCGAAAAAAATTATGAAAGATAGAAAAATAAATAATTTAAATTTTAATATTTGTCCTGCTGAAGAATTAAAATATAGTGATAAAAAATTTGATATTGTTACCTGCAGGACTGCAGCTCATCATTTTATTGATGTTGAAAAATTTTGTTGTGAAGTACATAGAGTTTTAAAAGATGAAGGAGAATTTATAATCGTTGACACGATAACTTCAGATCAAATTAAATTAAATAATTGGCATCAAGAAGTTGAATTAATTAGAGATAAAAGTCACATAAAAAATTTATCTTTAATTGAATGGAAAAATTTATTAAAGAAAACTAATTTCTACATTAAAGATATTATCCAATCAAAAGTGACTATGAACCTAAATGATTGGATGGAAAGATCTGGCACATCTGAAAATGATAAAAAAATATTAAAAAATAAATTTCAAAATTCAGACGAAAAGATAAAAAGTTTTTTTGGAATTAAAAATTTAAATAATGATATTTCTTTTTATTGGCCAGTTGGAATTTTTAATTTAAAAAAAATTAAACAAGATTAATTGACACTTTATCGCCACTTTTTATACTTTTAAGAATTTCCAAATCACCTAAAATTTTTCCAATAACATTTACCGGGCTTGCTGGCATAATTTTATCGCCTTCACTTGCAGGAGTTAAACCAAAAAATAGACAGAAGGCATTTCCTGGAGGCCAATAGCCTAAGTCGCCAAGCTCTACTACTTCTTTAGAATCATTTTCATCATCATTTACACCAATTGAAAAATAAATTTCATCTCCCCAAGTATTTACAGAATTTGATATTGGCAAAATTTTCTTAATCTTATTTGCAGTTTCTGAGTCATTCAAAACAGCATCAATTGAAATATTTTCAAATTCAATTTTTATTTGAGTCATCTACTCGTACCTTAAAGCTTCAGCTGGATATATTTTGCTCGCCTCATTAGCAGGAATTACGCTTGCTAATATTGATGCAACAACTGTAATCACAATTAAAAAACCAACCTCACCAATTGGAACAGAAAAAGTTGCTCCTTCAAGTTCCTTAGAAATTTCTTTAAAAATTATATAAGACTGCATTACACCTAAAAATATTCCAATAGCAATTCCAATTAAGGTGATAAATGATGATTCAATTAAAAATTGTGCTCTAATCATACTTGATCTAAATCCAATAGCTCTAAGAACTCCAACGGACTGTCTTCTTTCAACAACAGCTCTTACTGATAATACCCCTATTGCAGCAATACCAACAACTAAGCCTAAACCGCTAAATCCTTGAAATAACTTATTAAATGCATTGCTTGTTTCTCGCTCTTCTTTAATATTATCAAGTAAACTTTCAGCATTCATACCATTTGCTAGAAATATCTTTTCAAGTCTTTGGGAATAATTAGAAGCATTATCTTTATCAACTAAAGAGAAATAATATGTATTATACGGAATTTCTTCTCCAGCTATTTCTGAAACAAGATTATCTGTGGAATAGAATGTTGCTCCCCCAGCCCCAAAACCTGTTCCGCCAGCAAGATTTTCAATTACACCTATAACTGTTAATGTTGCCCCCTCATCTGCACTTCTACTTTTTTTAATTTTAATATTAAATGCTTCTATTTCTTTCAAGTCGCCCGGCTTAATTAAGGAGGTTTTGAAGCTTCTGTCAGGTGGCCCAAAAGGGTCTCCAGACTCTACAATAGATCCACTAGCCAAAACTAAGTTTGCATCACTATTCAATGATTCCCAGACTTCTCTATCATTTGAGCCATATTTTGGGTCAAAATATGAAAGTTGCCATTTATTAGTATTTATAAAACTATCTTCAACAGATACTAATCTTGAACTTTTAAAGGTTGTGTTTTCACCTTCTATTTCTTTTGCATCAATATCAATACTTGAAGAACCAGCAACAACCGTAAAATCATTCATATTTAATGAATTTCTGATGTCACCTTGAATTGAATTATCTGAGCTTATAGTTCCTTTAATATCGTATCCCCCAGTTATTCTATCTGGCTGATCAGTAGATATATCATTGATTCCATTTAGAACAGAAAAAATCATTAGTGTATAAATTATTAAAGAAAACATTGCAACGGTTAATCCAGTTCTAAATTTTGAAGCCATTGGGTAACTAATTGCAGTCTTAGTAACTGCTTTAAGCCCCGAAAATCTCGAGAGAATAATGTTTAATAAATAAATTAGAAGCCTATTGTTGCTCATAACAAGCCAAACAGCAGCTGCAGTATTTATTCCACCTCCAAGAGGCCAAAACCATGGCCCAGGTTGAGACCATTCAGATGCAAAATCAAAAATTGCATAATCAAGTGGCAGATTGGCAACAACCAGTACGAGTCCACCTTCAAATGTGCCTGCAATCTGACTAATATTTTCTTGGTCACTTAATAATAATGTGCTTAAAAATCTGATTAGAAGCGCTATTGAAAGCGCAATACCTGTTAAACCGAAACTTAAAAGTGCAGTCCCTTCAGTTTGGAATGCAAGAAAAATTAAGAATAAAGAAAATAAGCCTAATAATGCATAAGAATGTCTTCCAAACAATTTAAATAATGACATGAAAATACTTATTGGCCATGAAATTGGAAAAACTAATAAAACAATTAAGTTTCTTAATCTTCCACCATTGCCATTAACAATTCTTACAACCTGTTTAACTGGATAAATAAGATCCCACAATAAATTTTTAATTTTTTCATTGTTTGTTAAAGATGCCTTTTTAACAAATTCTTCTTTAAGCCCTCTAATCGAAACAACAATATTTAAATTGCTTGCTCTATATGCAGATGCAAATACAGTGATAAAAGTAAGAATCAAGCCTGCAGAAAATGAAATAATTATCGACGTAACTGAAAAATAAGGCTTAATAACAAATGTTCCTGCATCAATTAAATCTTGCAATATATAAACAAGGCCAAAACTTAATCCGATACCAATAATAGTTCCGGTTATTGCTGCTAGAAAAGAATAAACAGTTCCTTCATAAGTGAATAACTGAATTAAATCCCTTCTTTTTAATCCAACAGCTCTTGCCATTCCTAACTCTGTTGATCTTGCAGCAGCCAATAAAACGAATACCAAAAATATAAGTAGCATTCCAACCATAATAGAGAAAGATCCAAATATTGAGAATATTGTAGTAACTCCTGAGGCTACAGTTTCAGCTAATTTAACTCCATTATTTTTTGAATCATCAACTCTTAAAGTTGTTAAATCGCCAAACATCATTAATAATTGTGCTGCTTCAGCTTGTAATCCTGCTTTATCAAGAGCACCCAGAATAATTAGTTGCAATTGATAATCTCCTACGGAAGTAATAAATTCCTCGTTAAAATTATCACCCTCAAGATCAGAGGCAATCCTAGTTAATTCTTCAAATGTTTCACTGTCAGTTTGTTCTAAAGATTTTGCCTCTTCTTTAATCAAAGTTGGAATTTCATTTGAAGACAATATCTCAAAAAATTTATTGGCAACTTGTTTGTTAGTTAAATTTAATCTCAAGAATTGAGTAACATCATCAGAAAGTTCAAGGGATTCATCTTGGTTACCAGAATTAGATATGGCAATATTAGTTATCATGTTTTCTTTATCTAACAACTTTTGCAAATTTGAAATTTCAAAAGAAATGGTAGGAGTTATATTAGCTCCAGCAATACTCCCACTTTCCAACACATCCATAACCTCAAATTCTTTCTTTTCCAAATTAATATAAACACCTACAACATCACCTTTATTTAAATTTAAAGTGTCCCTTAAAGCAGTATTTATATAAACTTGATCAGTGCTTAATGTATTTATTGAGACAAGTTCATCATTTATATTTTTAATTTGATCAAAACTATCTGAGTATTTAGAGCTATACCCTCTTACCTGAACCCTGCTTTCAGCGATTTCTGATTTAACATTTTCAACTGGAAGATTGATTTCAATATATGGCATGATTCCATCAATGTTAGAATTAGTAGATGCTAATCTTTCTACTTCTTTAAACTCAGAATAAGAAAAGTATTCAACTCCAAAAAGCTGTTTACCAGGGCCACTAATAACCTCATCAATATTTCCTGCTGAATCAAATACTACCGACCTGACTGAATATCTAACTGTATCTCCAATACCTAAAGAAACTGCAACTATAATTGAACTCAACATTAGTCCCATTACTATTAATGTGCTTTGACCCTTTCTTCGAGGAATATTTCTTGTGCCCATTTTTACAAGAATAAATCTTCTTAATCCTCCAAATAATAAAATAATGGAAATAGCAACTAAAATTACTATCATGCTATTAGCAAGGAGACCTGCTGGCAGACCAAATACTTTCTCTTCCATAAATTAAACTACTTTTCCATCTTTCATATTTATTATTCTATTTGTTCTCCCACCTACATATTCAGAGTGAGTAACAATAACAAAGGTCTGATTATTTTTTTTATTTAAATCTGTAAGCAAATCCATTATTTCCAATTCATTTGTACTATCTAAATTTCCTGTTGGTTCATCCGCCCATACAATGGCAGGTTCATTGACAAGTGCTCTAGCTAGGGTCACCCTCTGTCTTTGGCCCCCAGATAATTCTCCTGGCAAATGAGTGGCCCATTCAAGGAGACCTACATCATCCAACTTCGCCTCAGACTGTTTTCTTGCTTCTTTTGGAGATATTCCTGAAACTAGTAAGGGTAATTCAACATTTTCAACTGTAGTTAGTACAGGAAGTAAATTAAATGATTGAAAAACAAATCCCATATTTTTTGCTCTAAATTCACTTAATTTATCATCACTTAATTTTTCTAACTCCATGTCTTGCAGTTTAATTGTTCCACTATCAATTGAATCAAGGCCAGATAAACAATTCAATAAAGTTGTTTTACCGCAACCACTAGGGCCCATAATTGCAACCATCTCACCTTCATAAATATCAATATTCACTTTATTTAGTGCTGTAACCTCAATATTAGTGCCTTTATATACTTTTAAAACTTTTTTAGAAGAAATAACTAACTTTTTAGAAATTTTTTTAGAAGTTGTTTTTTTAGATGCAGTCTTGCCTGATATTTTTTTTGGAACTACTTTTTTCTTTACAGAATTTTTTGTTGTTGTTTTTTTGGTTGCCATCTAATCCCCTAATTTAATTATCATCTAAAACAAAGTTCAATTCTAACACAAAGATTTCTTATAATCGTGTTATTAAATTTAATGCATATAAATTAAATTAATGATAAGTTAATTATCACGATCATTAAGGAGTAATATTGTCAAAATCAACTGATAAGTCTGAAAAAAGTTCGAATATTTGTATAGATAATGGAGAAACATGCCATTGGGTTATCGAACCACCTAATGGTCCAGTGAGTATGGGGAAATGCAAAAAATGTGGAACTCAAAAAGAATTTAAAAATTCCTTTGAATACAACACATGGCATGGAGAGAGGCCATCAAAAGATAAAGACGATTCAAAAAAAGATCAATCTAAAGATTAAATTAATAAGAGGGCAAATTGCCCTCTTACCAATTATGATAATTCTACTTCAGCACCAGCTTCTTCAAGTTGCTTTTTAGCATCTTCAGCTTCAGCTTTCGGAACTCCCTCCTTAACAGGAGAAGGAGCACCCTCAACTAAATCTTTAGCTTCTTTCAATCCTAGACTTGTTAAAGCTCTAACAACTTTGATTACTGCTATTTTATTTGCACCAAAAGATTTCAGCGTTACATTAGCTGTATCGTCATCTGATGATGAAGCTTGATCTCCACCTTCTCCACTTGCAGCTCCTGCTGCCGGAGCGGCTGCAGGCGCAGCAGCAACAACACCAAATTCATCTTGTAATGCTTTTACAAGTTCAGATAACTCTAAGACTGTCATATTTTTTACAGACTCTAAAATTTCTTTAGCTGTTCCAGATAAATTTACTTCAGCTTTTGGTTCTTCTGCTGGAGCTTCTTCAGCTTTTGGTTCTTCTGCTGGAGCTTCTTCAGCTTTTGGTTCTTCTGCTGGAGCTTCTTCAGCTTTTGGTTCTTCGTTTTTCTTTTCTTCTTCTAACATAGTTCTCCTTTTGACTATACTATTTCTTTGAATCAGCGATGTTATTTAATACATTTACTAACGAATTAATTTGAGAGCTTAATGAATACACAAATCCAGTTAATGGTGCCCCAATCTGCCCTATAGCTTGAGAAATTAATTCGTTTTTTGATGGTAATTTTGATAATTGTTCTACCTTATTGCTTTCAATAATTTCTCCATTTAAAACTGCACCAAGAACATTAATATTTAATTCTTCATCTTTTATAACCTTATATAACTGTTTTGAAGCTTGCGCAGGGTCAAGGTCGGTAATTAGCAAGGCACAAGTACCTTTGATGTAGTTGCTAAAGTCTGAAATATTAGCATCATTCGCAGCTAAATGAGCAATGTTATTTTTCACTATTCTATATTTTGCACCAACCGAATTAAGTTGCTTTCTTAACGCAACCATAGTGTTAGCTGAGATATCTTTATACTCAGTTGATACTAAATATTCTGATTCTTTAAAAAGACCAGTTAATTCTTCAAGCTGTTTTATATTTCGTTTATTTGGCATAAAAAAAATCTCGAGCAAAACTCGAGATACCTTAAAATTTATTTATTTTGTACCTCGGCAGGAAATTAAGCTAAGCACCTGCTGTCTTAAGCAGTCGTAATGATATGCTATAGAAAAAAATAGGTCAAATTTAACTAATAGAAGATTCTAAATCATCAATAGACAGGTCAATTCCCGGGCTCATACTAGTACTAATTGAAGCCTTCTTCATCAAGCGACCTTTTATTCCTTCAGGTTTTGATTCCATTATAGTTTTAATAACACTCTTAGTGTTTTCAAGTAACTGATCAGATGTGAAGCTAGCCTTTCCAACATTAAAATGTATAACTGAAGAACTATCTATTTTAATTTCTGTCCTTCCTTTTTTTGATGCAGATATGGCTTGAGGAATATTCTGAGGCTGAACAACTGTTCCAGTTTTTGGGTTAGGCATCAAACCTTTTCTACCTAAAAATTTACCTAATTTTCCTATTTTACTCATTTGGTCAGGAGTAGCAATTGCAACATCAAAGTCTTGCCAGCCATTTTCAATATTTTTTACTATTTCTTCATCAGATATAAAGTCTGCGCCAGCTTCTTTGGCTGAAACAGCTGCATCACCTTCTGCAAATACAAGTACTCTTACTTGTTTTCCGGTTCCATGAGGTAAGTCAGCTACTGTTCTCAATTGTTGATCAGCATTTTTTGGGTCAGCATTTGTTTGTAGGTGAATTTCTACTGATTCGTCAAATTTTGCTGAAGAAATATCTTTAATTAAACTTAGAGAATCATTTAATGAATATTCTTTATCTTCGATTTTGCTCTTTATTTCCAAATATCTTTTGCTTTTTTTCATCAATTAACTCCTATTAAATTCCTTCAACCTCAATGCCCATACTTCTGGCAGTACCAGCAATTATCATGGCTGCAGCATCTTCATCCATAGCATTTAAGTCTTGCATTTTTTGTTTTCCAATTTCTTTTGCTTGATCAAATGTAATTTTTCCAACAACTTGAACACCACTTTCTGAAGCACCTTTTTGAATTTTTGCTGCTTTTAAAATTAATGCTGCTGCAGGAGGGCTTTTTAGTTCAAAAGTGAATGATTTATCTTGATAAATTGTAATTTCTACAGGCACAACATCACCCTTCATAGATGCAGTTTTTTCATTATATTCCTTAACGAATGCCATTATGTTTGCTCCATGCTGACCTAATGCTGGACCAACAGGAGGTGCGGCAGTTGCAGCACCACCCTCAATTTGAAGTTTCACTATTGCTTGTATTTTTTTTGCCATATTTTAATTTCTTTCTAGTTGAAGAAAATCAAGATCAACAGGTGTATCTCTTCCGAAAAAAGAAACAAGTACTCTTGCTTTTCCTTTATCTTCATCAACATATTCAACTGTTCCTAAAAACTCTGCAAATGGTCCATCAGTAATTTTTACTGAATCACCCTCACTGAAACCAACCCTTACCCTTGGAGAATCTGCATTCATTCTTGAAAAAATGTGTTCTACTTCTGAATCAGAAAGAGGAACTGGCTTAGGACGAGTATCTTTTTCATCTTCAGCAGAAATAAAACCTGTAACACCAGGGGTATTTCTCACATTATACCAAGTCTGATCATCAAGAATCATACTCACCAAAATGTATCCTGCATACATTTTTTTCTCAACAGTTTGCCTTTCTCCATCCTTAACCTCAACTTCTTCTTCAGTAGGCACAACTACTTCAAAAACATTCTTGTGTAATCCCATAGTTTCAACTCTTTGATCAAGATTCTTTTTAACACGATCTTCTTGACCTGAGTAACAATGAAGAATATACCATCGAGGCTCTATTTCATTTTTAGTTATTTCAGGCATATCAATTTAGCTTTCAGTTAAAAATTTGAATAATTCAGCAAACCCAAAGTCAATTACGGAAAGTATAGCACCTATAACACCAGAAATAATTAAGACCAATATTGTAAGTCTAATTGCTTCCTTTCTTGTAGGCCATGTTACTTTCTTAAGTTCTGACCATATTAAACCAGCAGATTTTGATGCCGAAGGTCTTGTATTACTTTGAGTAACTTTATTATTAGAAGACATAATTAGCTCTCTCTATGCAAAGTTCTTTTTCTGCAAACAGGTTTTTTACAAAATTTTACCAACTCAATTCTATCAGTTGTATTTCGTCTATTTTTTTGAGAGTGATAATTTCTCTCTTTGCACTCAGTGCAAACAAGAGTTATTAGTACTCTAGAGCCAGTTTTTGCCATCTATTTTCCTCTTTTTTTTAACCAACTACTGAAGTTATAACACCTGAACCAACGGTTCTTCCGCCTTCTCTTACAGCAAATCTCAATTCCTCTTCAAGAGCAACTGGATACATTAATTCAAGATCAACGGTAGTATTATCACCAGGCATTAACATTTCTGTTCCTTCAGGCAATGTAATTGTTCCTGTAACATCTGTAGTTCTTATGTAAAACTGAGGTTTGTAACCAGAGAAAAATGGAGTGTGCCTTCCACCTTCTTCTTTAGTAAGAACATATATCTGAGCTTTAGCTTTTGTGCCTGGCTTTAAAGTGCCTGGTTTACATACAACTGCACCTCTTGCAATATCTTCTCTCTCAAGACCTCTGACTAGACAACCAACTGCATCACCTGCTATTCCAGATTCTAAAGATTTATGGAACATTTCAACACCTGTAATTGTTGTTTTTTGACTTTGGCCAAAACCAACTATTTCAACTTCTTCACCGACCTTTACTTCACCTCTTTCAACCCTGCCAGTTACAACTGTTCCTCTACCTTTAATACTGAATACATCTTCAACAGGCATCAAGAACGGAAGGTCAGTAGGTCTCTCTGGTATTGGAACATAATCATCAACTTGATTCATAAGTTCTATCACTTTTTCAGACCATTCTCCCTTACCTTCTTCTTCTAATGCTTTTAATGCGCTTACTCTAACAATTGGAGTATCATCGCCTGGGAAGCCGTATTCTGTTAATAATTCTCTAACTTCCATCTCAACTAATTCAAGAAGTTCTTCATCATCCATTACATCTGTTTTGTTTAACGCAACAACAATCTTCGGAACATTAACCTGCCTAGCTAGTAGTAAGTGTTCTCTTGTTTGTGGCATAGGACCATCAGGTGCACTTACAACAAGTATGGCGCCATCCATTTGGGCAGCACCAGTAATCATATTTTTGATGTAATCTGCGTGACCTGGACAATCAACGTGTGCGTAATGCCTTGTATCAGTCTCATATTCAACGTGAGTAATCGCAATTGTCACTCCACGCTCTTTTTCTTCTGGAGCATTATCAATAGAATCAAAAGCTCTAAAAGATACATTGTCTTGTTTAGCTGCTAAACATGCAGTTATCGCTGCAGTCATAGTTGTTTTACCATGGTCAACGTGACCAATAGTACCCACATTTACGTGGGGTTTGCTTCTGTCGTAAACTTGTTTACCCATTTTTTTTACCTCCGGATTTTATCCAATCGATATTTTACTATTATTTTTAAAATTCTGCTATGGAGCCCACAACCAGAGTTGAACTGGTGACCTCGTTCTTACCAAGAACGTGCTCTACCACTGAGCTATGTGGGCGACTCTCTGGTGCAGGGGGAGGGATTCGAACCCCCGTAGCCCAAAGGCGCCAGATTTACAGTCTGGTGGTATTAGCCACTCACCCACCCCTGCAGGCTCATAATCTTAATAACACAGGAGAGAATTCTAATACTAGATTAAAAAATAAACAACATAAAATAAAAAAAAGGAAGTTTGGAGCCCCGGGAGGGAGTTGAACCCACAACCTGCTGATTACAAATCAGCTGCTCTGCCATTGAGCTACCGAGGCAAATTATTAAATTGCTTTAATGCTTCATCAAAAATAACTTTCAAAGGAATATTATGCACTTTTGCTAAATTCTTGCAATCCTCATATTCAGGAAATACGCCAATAATTTCATTTGAATCTAGTTTTAACTTCACATTTATATTGCCATATTTTGTTGAAATTGACTCTATTTTCCTTTCAAAGGCTTCCCTGTCAGTATCATATATTCTTACACCAAATGTTGAAGTTTCTTTCTTTAAAATATTTATAATATCCCTAACTAAATTTTCATGACACAATATAGAAATTTTAAATGCCGGCCTGCCTTTTTTCATTAAAATATTTTGAGACCATACGTCATTTGCACCAGAGTCTAAAATTTTTTCAAAAACATATGGCACATATTCGGCTGACATATCATCAATATTAGTTTCTATAATTTTTAAATTATCGATATCATTACTTGTAATCCAACTTACAGAAATAGAATTAGAAGAAGAGTCAAAATCTTTATTACCGGCCCCATAACCGATATCTTGAATTGCCCCACTTATGCTCTCATTGTGATTAAAGTTTTTTAACAAACTTAAACCAGTTGGAGTACACATTTCAAAATTTGGATTTTTCATTGTAGTGTAAATAGGTATTCCAAGTTTTTTAATTATATTTAAACTTACTGGTGCAAGTGAGGTGACAATTCCATGACTAATTTTTATCTCCCCTTGAGAAAAAGGAACTCCAGAATGGTATAGATTTTTTATGTTTAAAATTTCAATACATTTATAAAAACAAACAATATCAAAAACTGTGTCGAAATTTCCTAATTCGTGTGGTTTTGTTTCATCTGAACCATGAACATCTGACTCACATTTTTTAATCAGGTCAATTGTTTGTATTAAGTTTTCATAGACAAATACTTCATCTTTTAAGTATTCTGCAAATCTTTTTAACTCATCCCAATTAAAACTTTTATCTAATTTCTTAGGTATTATTGGCTCTACAAGCTTGCAATGATTAAGGCCTCTCAAAACATTATTTGTCTTTATTGAAAGCCCTTTATCAATTTTATTTAATGTTTTTTTCAGAATTTCTATATCTGCACCCAAATCTATTAAAGACCCGATTAGCATATCTCCACTGACACCAGAATTTAAATTGAAGTATAGTGAATTATTCATCAAATTGTGCTCTACTTAAGTTTCCAGAATTAAAAAACATTAAATCAAGAGATACAAATTTAAACCCAAAATTTTTAAAATTATTAACAATTTTTTCTCTTACTTTGTAGCTTGAAAACTTTTCAAAGTCTTTTTCACTAACTTCAATTTTAGCTAGATCGCCATGCATTCTTACTCTAAAATTTGAGAAACCTATATCAGATAAAAAATTTTCTGCTTTTTCAATTCTTTTTAAGCTATCCATTGAAATTCTTGTCCCATAAGGCACTCTAGAAGATAAGCAAGGCTGAGCAGGCTTATCCCAATTAGGCAAACCAATTAATTTAGCTATTTGGCGTACCTCATTTTTAGTTATTTTACATTTAACAAGCGGGCTTACAATATTTTTTTTCTTCGCAGCATCAAGTCCTGGCCTAAAATCACCCAAATCATCAAAATTTGTACCATTAAATATAGCTTGATAATCTTCCAAGTCAAAAATTTTTTCAAGTTTTTCATAAAGTTCAAATTTACAATGAAAACACCTACTGATGTCATTTTTTAAATAATTATCATTATCAAATTCTTCTGTAAAAATTGGTTTAAAATTCCAATTGTTAGTTTCAGCCAAATTTGTTGCTAATTTAAACTCTTTTTGATTTAAACTTGGTGAAACAGCTATCACAACTAAGGTATTATTTTTTCCAAGGACATCATTAGTTAATTGAGCGATTAGAGAAGAATCAATTCCACCACTATAAGCAATAATTGCACTTGAATAATTAGAAATAAATTTTTTAAGATATTTTAATTTGCTTTCAGTTGATGCTTTTTGTGATGTGTAATTAACCAAACTTAGGCATCTTTGTTTGATTCAACTTTAGAATCCTGAATTATTTGAATCTTATCGTCTACAATGCTTAACTCAATAATGTCACCAGGTTTATAAGAATCTTTTAAGAATTCTTCTGAAAGAATATTTTCAATCTCATCTTGTATTAATCTTCTTAGAGGTCTTGCTCCAAATTTAGGATCATAGCCATTATCAACTAAGTAGTTCCTTACGCTGTCAGATACTTGCAATACATATCCATTATCCAGCACCCTAGACTGCAGTTCATTAAGAAGTAAATCAACAATTTCAAGAATATTGTTTTTCGCTAATGGATGAAAAACTTGAACATCATCAATCCTGTTGAGAAACTCAGGTTTAAAAAATCTTTTCACTTCATCAAGAACTTTAGTTTTCATTTTAGAATATTTATCATCATTAACTTTCTCTGGGGAAGAATTAGAAAATCCAAGAGAACTATCATCCTTAATTAAGTCTGAACCAAGGTTACTTGTCATAACGATTAATGTATTTTTGAAATCTACTTTTCTGCCCTTGGAGTCTGTTAAGAAACCATCTTCAAAAATTTGAAGTAATATATTAAATACATCAGGGTGAGCTTTTTCAATTTCATCTAGCAAAATTGTAGTGTATGAATTTCTTCTAACTGCTTCAGTAAGTTGACCACCGTCTTCAAATCCAACATAACCTGGAGGAGATCCAATTAATCTAGCAACTGTATGCCTTTCCATGTATTCTGACATATCGAGTCTAATCATTTTATCTTCAGCACCATACATAAATTCAGAAAGTTTTTTTACAAGATGAGTTTTACCAACACCAGTTGGGCCAAGGAATAAGAAACAACCAATTGGTCTTGAAGGATCTTTAATTCCACTTCTTGCCCTTCTAACAGCCGTAGAAATTGAGTGGATAGCATCTTTCTGTCCAGAAACCTTAGAAGTTAAAGAATTTTCCATATCCAGCAACCTTTGTTTTTCTTCAGTTCCAAGCCTAGTTACAGGGATTTTTGTCCACATGCTCACAACTTCAGCAATATCATCAGGAGTCACTTCAATTGAATCTCCAATTGATTTTTCCCAATTATCTTTAAGTTTCAATGCTCTAGATTCTTGTTTAATTTCTTCATCTCTTAATTCTGCAGCTACATCATAATTTTGGTCCCTCATAGCTTTTTCCTTTTTTATTTTAATTTCGTCAAGTTTATCTGTAGCTTTCCTTAGGGATTCAGGAATTGTATTCTTGTCAATTTTCACTCTTGATCCAGCTTCATCTATAAGATCAATTGCTTTATCTGGCATAAACCTATCTGCAATATATTTGTCTGCAAGCATTGATGCAGTTTTAATAGCTTGGTCAGATATTACTAAGCCATGATGATCTTCGTACTTACTTCTCACACCCATAAGTATTTCAATGGTTGAGTCAACAGATGGGGGGTCTACTTTAACAGGTTG
>Ga0208130_1000601_pt1 | contig 18398 bp, 25 predicted proteins | sample ETNtaG_31_FD_185771 | JGI IMG/M metagenome (GOLD analysis project Ga0208130, IMG submission 185771) | Marine microbial and viral communities from oxygen minimum zone, Eastern Pacific Ocean - ETNP201310SV78 (SPAdes) (version 2) | ecosystem: Environmental > Aquatic > Marine > Oceanic ...
TTTGATTTTTATAAGCATCTCTAATTTATACTTGATATCTTTGCTAGTTATGAAACACCCATCATGAAGAGCATTTTGGTCTCCCTTAGGAAGATATTTACATTCTTCTAAATCTTCATCCCATATTTTATCGATAATTCTATGAGATATATGATTATAGTTTTTTTTCATTACAAATTCTAAAGATATATCATAGCCTTCCATATCCCCAGGAGAGGCATCAAATTTTGAAGGAATATTTAGTTTTTCAATATTTTTTTCTAGATTGTCTTCAAACTTATTCATTACTAGTAAAACTATTTTTTATATTGCAATAATTGTTATATATTTATACATGATAATAGTAATTGGAGTTTTATGAAATATTATAGGATTTTAGAAGAATTTGGTTCTGTTCACCTTTGCGTTGAGACTAATGATAATGAACTAACCTCACTTACAAGTATTAATGATTTAGTTTTTGATTATAAGTATTTGTTGGATATTAGTGATGTTACAAGTATGAGGGTAGATGATATATCAAAAAAATTACTTAGTAGTAAAAAAGGGAAAACCTTTGATTTGGATAAATTGATTGAATCATCAATAAACAAAACAGGTCCAGCAAGAATAATAAAACCATTAGACCCAGATGAAATGTGGGCTGAAGGATTTGGAAATAGATTAATACTTTCTAAAGAACAAATCGAAAATTCTGAGGACAAAAATGAACTTGCCTTCACTAATCCAAATATTTCAACTTTGCTATACAAAGGTTCAAAAGATAGATTAGTTGATCCATTTGAAAAAATAGGAATTCGATCTGACACGGAAAGAACAATATCTGAAGGGGAAGTTGTTTTTGTCATTTATAAAGGAAAATTCGTAGGAATTTCAGTAGGAAATGAAGTTGCTGGTAATTTGAGGTCTCAATCTAATTTTTGGGTTTCTCCTTCAAAAGTATTCAAGGGCTGTGCATCTATTGGCCCATGTATATTATCAATGGAAGATGAAGAACAAAATAATAAACCTCTAAAGCTAAGATTAGGAATAAATCAATATAGAGGAAATGAAAAGATAGGCTCAGGCTCAATTATCACAGAATATAAAACTTCACCTTCTGAAATAGTAAAATCTACAGTTATTCATGACTCTCCACCGGATTTGATTATTCAATTTTCTGGAGGATTTGCTATTTCAAGAAATGATAATGAAGTTGTAGAACTACAAGAGGGTGATAGAGTACAAATAAGTTTAGAGAACGTTGGTTTTATACAGAATGATGTAGAAATCGTCTAATCTATATTTCTATCTTTCAGTAATTTATTACTCAGATCAAAAAGTTTTTTTTGATCTTCTAAGTTGTAAGAAAAATGATGAGATTTGCTTATTTTCTTTTCATCAAAATATTTACCACTTAAATTTTCTTTAGATATCTTTTCTATTGCAAATATTATGTTTTTTGCACCCTCTTTTGTACTTCTAAAAAAAAGCTTAAAAAATGGAGTAAATATTTTTCCTAGTAAACCATTTTCAAAAATTACATTACTTCCAAGTAGGCCTGGATGTAGTGAATTTATTTTTATTGAATTTATCATTTTTGAGCGATGATATGTCCACATTATTTGAGACATTTTACTTCTTGAATAAAATAAACCTGTAAAACCTCTGAATTTTTCTTTTTCATAATTAATATCTTCAAAATTAATTTTTCCAATTAATTTTTTATGCTTTATTTTATCTAGGCTATTAATTGAAGATTCAGGGCTGTGGGCAATAGATGATATATTTATTACTTGGGCATTATCTTGCATAACCTTTTCTTGAATTAACTTCTCTGTTATGTAGAAATGAGACAGGTAATTAATCTGAAAAGATCGTTCTAAATCATCTTTTGTCTTGCCATAGGTAAAATAAACTTTTCCTGCATTATTAACTAAGCAGTCTATTCTTAAGTTTGTTTTTATTAAATTTTCTAATGCAACTTTAATAGAATTTAAGTCACTAAAATCTGCAATATAATATTGAACTTTTACACTAAATTTTTTTTCTAAAAAATCTTTCAGTTTTTTAGACTTTTTTTCATTTCTGGCAAAAAAGAAAATATTTAAATTTTTTTCAGATAAAAGCTTAACAAGTTCTAAACCAATTCCAGAAGTAGCTCCAGTTACAAGAATGTTTTTCATTTATATTAATGCTTGATAAACTAAAGTTCTAAGATCTGATCTTATTTCTTGACTTAGTGGATTCCCAAGCATTTGTGTCATAAAAACGACACTTATTTTTTCTTTGGGATCTACCCAAAATAAAGTTGATGCAGCTCCTCCCCAAGAAAATTCATCTTTAGACCTTAGACTCATATTCTTAATAGGATCAATAACTACAGAACCACCTAGACTAAAACCAACGCCTTTACCTATGTTAGTTCCCCATTTTCCTTTAGCTATATCATATAAATCAATATTGTCTTCTAAATGGTTAGTCATCATAAATTCTGCGGTTCTTGAGCCGATAATATTATTATTACCTATAGAGCCTTTATTTTGTAAAAGAGTACAAAATTTCATGTAGTCATCAATTGTAGATAATAATCCTCCTCCACCAGAGTAGCATGATGGTTTTTCTATATATGAACTGTTCTCGTAATCATCTTCTACAATATACTTATCGTTTGTTTGGTCATAAATATAACAATTTGCCAAGCGATCAATTTTTTCTTTTGGTATTTGAAAAAAAGTATCTTTCATTTCTAAAGGTTCAAAGATGTTTTTTTTGAAATATTCTTCCAATGATAAATTAGATATTCTTTCAATAATAAATCCTAAAATATCAGTAGAAATTGAATAATTGAAATATTTACCTGGAGAGAAAGCGAGTGGAATATTGGCCAGTTTTTTAATATATTGATCTGCTGTAAGTTTTTCTTTTGCACGAGCTATTTTAATATCTTCTTTTAGATATATTTTTTGAACAAATGAAGTTTCTTCAAAATCGTATGTCAGTCCCGACCTATGCATAAGTAGATCTTTGATAGTCATTTTTCGTTTAGGAGGTTCAGTTATTAAGTTTTCAAAACTCCCTGATTGATAGACACTTAGTTCTTTCCACTCAGGAATAAATTTTTCCACTTCATCTGAAATATTGATTTTACCTTGCTCTAGTAACATCATAATTGACATACTCGTGATAGGTTTTGTCATTGAGTAAATTCTAAAAATAGATTCTCTGTTTAGTTTTCTTCCCCTGTTTACATCAACTTCTCCACTTTGGTAATAATATACTTCATTATTGTCCTGTTGAACTAGAATCGAAAACCCTGGTAAATTATTTGGAATATAAGTATTATCAAAAAAAATTCCAAGTTGATTTAATTTTTCTGATGATAATTTCATTTCTATATCTTGTCTATATCATCAGATAAAACTGGTTTGATACCATACTTATTATCCTCTTTTGAAGTTGAAGCAAGCCATATAATTAATGGTATCCATCCAATGAATAATGCAAACCATAATAACTGCCACCAGCCTGATCTCCCTGTGTCATGTAATCTTCTTGAAGCAACTGCAATGCTAGGTAATAAAGTAGCTAATTGAATCAAAGTAGTAACCACTCCATTGCCTCCTATAGCTGTGTCTAAGCCTAGTGTTGAATCAATTACAGTAGCCATAATACCTATAATTACTGTAAATAAGAAGAACCACCAATATTCTGCTCTTCCTGCCCTTCCATTAAAAACTGCATAAAGCATAAAACACTTTATTATTGCTATTCTGAAATTCATTTTGTACCCCCCTTAAGAGATTCTATTTCATTTGCTAATGAATAATCTCTATCAGTTATTGAATTTTGATCGTGAGACCATAATTCAAATTCTAAAGTATTATAAACATTTCTAATTAATGGATGATGGTCCATTTCTTCAGCAATTTTAGCAACCTGATTTATGAAGTCAATCGCATCCAAAAAAGTATCAAACTCATATCTTCTGAATAATTTATTATCTTTTATTTCCCAATTGTTTACAGGGTTGCTCAATTGTATAATCCTTTTTATATTTATTTTAATAATAGTGAGGATTCAGTATGATAGCAAAAGATTTAGAAGATTATAAAGGTTTTTTTCCGGCAAACCCAACGCCTGTTACCGATGGAGAAGGAGTAAGGGAAGATGCACTAAGAGCAATCCTTGAATATGATATAGAAAATGGAGCTGGTGGATTTTGGCTTGCTGGAACTACAGGTGAAGGCCCAATACTATCCGAAAAACAAAGAAGAGAAACAGCTGAAATATCTTCTGATGTTTGTAAAGGTAGAGTAAAGACAATCATGCATGTTGGTGGCATAACTACTGAACTTTCTATAGCAGGGGCAAAAGCAGCTAAAGAATCTGGATGTGATTCAATTTGCTTATTACCTCCATTTTTATATGCAATTGATGAACAAGGTGTATTAGACTTTTATAAAGAAATATCTGATGCATGTGATAACTTACCATTTTTTGTATATAACCTCCCTCAAATAACTGGTATAGAATTTGTACCAGGAAATGCTTCAGCACCGGGTCAAGTTTCAATGCATAAAGTAGTTGAGCAAGTTCCAAATGTTGCAGGTCTAAAACATTCAGCTGCAAATCAAGCTATGATTCCTGTTTTTAAAGATATGGGACTAGCTTGCTTTTCAGGAAATGGTTTTTTACCTTTACCATCCCTTACATTAGGAGCAGTAGGAACAGTTGATGCTCCTTTATCTATAATTCCTTCTGTTTACAATGATTTGTATACTGCTTGGGTTTCTGGTGATTTAGCTACTGCTAAAAATAAGCAAGATGAAGTCACAAGAAAGGTAAGTGTTTTGAAATCTTATAATTCAGCTGCTGATGCATCAAAAATATTATTATCAGAAATATTACAAATAGATTGTGGAAGATCCATACTTCCAAACAGAAGACTAACTGATGAAGAAAGAAAAGAGCTTATGTCTAAAGCTAAAGAAGTTGGTATGATTTAGAAGTTACAAGCCATTTCTACTGCATTTTCAGCATAAGTAACAGCATTCTGTATTCTATCAGTTGCTTGTTTATGATTATTTACTGTAAGAACAGCAAAAATTATAGGTATCTCTTCTTCAATAGAAACTTTTTGTATACCAATACTTGCATTTTCTGAGATGAATTTATAATGATCTGTTTCTCCTTGAATAATACATCCTATGGCTATAATTGCATCATATTTTTTTGATATTTTTTTACATGCGTAAGGAATTTCATATGATCCAGGAACTTCATAGCTTGAAATATTTTTTATCCCCAGTTCTTTTAGTCTAATAATGGCAATAGTTTCCATTTCTTCAGTGATGTCATAATTGAATTTTGCTTTGACTATAGCTATTTTAAGTTTGGACGGATCTTTTTCTAAAATCCCAATTTCAGGAAATGTTTTACTCAATTTCATGCCCCATTTTTTCAACCTTAGTTTTTAAGTAATCCTTATTCTCAGGTCTTTCTTTTGCAGAAATCTTTTTTGTTGAATTTATTTCTAACCCAAATCCTTCCAAGCCAACAACCTTTTTAGGATTGTTAGTCAATAAATCGAATTTTTTTACACCTAACGCCCTTAAAATTTGTGCTCCTATTCCGTAGCTTCTTAAGTCCATTGGAAATCCTAGAGATATGTTTGCATCAACTGTATCCATACCTTCTTCTTGTAATTTATAAGCCTTGAGTTTATTTAATAGACCAATTCCTCTTCCTTCTTGTCTCATGTATAGAAATACACCTGAATCAGATTTAGATATTTGTTCAAGTGCGATATCTAATTGATCTCCACAATCACATTTTACTGATCCCAGTAAATCACCAGTGGTACACTCTGAGTGGACTCTGACCAATGTAGTTGTGTCTTCTGAAATTTTTCCTTTGACTAAAGCAATGGGCTCAGATTTATCTACTTTTGACTTGAACCCTATTACATCAAATTCACCAAATTTTGTGGGAAGTTTTGTTTCAACTATTTTCTCAACTAAATTTTCTTTAGCAATTCTGTAAGCTATGATGTCCTCTATTGATACAATTGGCATATTGAATTTTTCTGAAATGATTTTCAAGTCATCTCCTCTAGCCATAGTCCCATCCTCATTCATAACTTCACAAATAACAGCAGCAGGAGTTTTTCCAGATAATTTAACTAAATCTACTGAACCCTCAGTATGACCTGCTCGTACTAAAACTCCTCCTTTTTGATATCTCAAAGGAAATATATGACCGGGTTTAACAAAATCACTTTTTTGTGATTTTCCATTCGCAAGCTTTTTAACTGTATTTGATCTGTCTTTTGCTGAAATTCCTGACTCTATATCATTAGAAGCATCAACAGATACTGTGAATGCAGTACCCATAGATTCAGTGTTTTGAGATACCATTGGTTCAAGATCAAGTTTATCGATAATAGAGCCATCAAGAGGAGTACAGATTAGGCCTCTTGCAACAGTTGCCATGAAATTTATATCTTCTGGATTACAATCTTGTGCAGGAAGTGCAATGTCTCCTTCATTTTCTCTTCCTTCATCATCAACTATAATCACCATTTTCCCATTCTTGAAGTGATCGATTGCATTCTCTACTGATTTTATCTGTTTATCTGTTGGGGCTTGTGTATTTAATTCTGAATTCATTTGTTATTTTCTTTTTATTATGTCTTCTACGTATTTTTTAATGTATCTTGCATTTACATCAGTTTCCACATTAACATATTGATTTATTTTAAGATTTTGAAAAGTTGTTTCTTTTAAGGTGTGTGGAATGATTGAAACTTTGAACAAATTTTCTTTGATCTCGTTTACAGTTAAGCTTGTACCATCAACTGCCACATAACCTTTCTCTATTATATTATCTATAATTTTTTCATTCACTTCGAAAGTAACAACTGTACTCTCTTTTAACTTTTCAATATTTCTACATATTCCTGTATCTTCAACATGTCCCTCAACTAAATGTCCGCCAAGTCTTGTTTCTAATGTAGCTGATCTTTCTAAATTCACATGAGATATATTTTGCTCTTTCCCAAATATAGTTTTGTTTATTGTTTCTTCTGAAAGGTCAAAACTTATTTTATTATTTTCTATTTTGGTTATAGTAAGACAAATTCCAGACGTAGATATAGAATCTCCTATATTTGAGCTTTCTAAAATCTTATTGCACTCAATAGTCAAATCATAATTATTTTGTGAGTGAACAATTCCTACTTCTTCTACAATTCCGGTAAACATATTTAATCTATAATTCCTGTTATTAGTATATCGTCTTTTATTCTCTCAACAGTTGTGTTTGATAATTTTATTTTGTCTATAATTTTTTCAATTCCTTTACCTCCAACTGGTGAAGGTGCCGAAATTCCTCCAAAAATTACAGGAGATATAAATGCATATATATTATTTACTAATCTTTGGTCAAAAAAAGACCCTAAGAGTGTACCACCTGATTCGACAAGAATTTCATAACATCCTAAATCTTCTAAATATTCTATTACTTCTCTAGGTGATATATAAGCATATTTTGATTTTATATGAGTGATATGGTTTGGTAGATTTTTTTTATTGATATCCTTTGAAGTGAACCAAATTACATTGCCTGAATTTATATCACTGTAAATTTCATGAGTTTCATCTAATTTACAATTGTTGTCTAAAACAACTCTGTATTTTGGTTTACCTGAATAAATCCCATCTATTCTTGATGTAAGTTTGGCATTGTCTGAAGTAACTGTATTTATACCAGTAATAATAGCATCACAACTATTCCTTATTTCATGGACTTTTCTTCTAGATTCTTCTGATGTTATCCATTTTGATTCGTTAGTTGAAGTAGAAATTTTACCATCCAGTGACATTGCAAATTTTGCAGAAATTCTAGGTTTTTGATTTTTAATATAAAAATCATATGATTCATATAGTTTTTCTATTTGTTCTAATTGATTTGATCCCCATGATTTTTCAACAATTATCCCTGCTTCTTCTAGTCTCTTAAATCCTTTGCCGTCTACCTTATGATTAATATCTTTTTTGGGGCAAGAAATTTTTTTTATTCCGGAATTAATTATTAGTTCGGTGCAGGGAATGTCATGAGTAGTAAAATTATGGGGTTCTAAAGTGCAATATAAAATTGCATTGCTTAGATCTACTTTAGCATTTTTTATCGCGGCTGCTTCAGCATGGTCATTGGGACTCTCAAGAGTTTTTCCTTCTGATATTATTTCATCTTCTTGAACTATTAATGCCCCGACCGCTGGTCTTGGTGATACTAATCCAATAGATTCTTTGGCTAAATCTATTGCTCTCTGCTGAAATTTTATATCATTCATTTAAGTCTTTTTAGAAATTTGATTTTCAAAATCTTTAAATACTCTGCTTTCAGTAGGATCAATTTGACCTTGGTATCTACTTGATAATTCAGGAGAACCATAAGGTTTCTCTGCAGCAGAATTCATTTTTTGAAATGAAATTTGTCCTATTCTCATACCATAGTATAAAGTAATTGGTAATCGAGATACATTTGCTAATTCTAAAGTTAAGTTTCCATCAAAACCAGGATCAACAAACCCCGCAGTAGAATGGATAAGTAATCCTAATCTTCCTAGAGAACTTTTCCCTTCTATCCTTGCAACCATTGTATTAGGAATGCTTATTTTCTCTAGGGTTGAGCCTAAAACAAACTCTCCTGGATGAAGTATAAAAGGTTCATCTCCTTGAATTTTTAATTTTGTGTTAAGATCTGGAAGTTCTTTCTTTAAGTCTATATATGGAGCATTAGAATTATTGAATATAAGTAATGTTTCATCTAAATGAAGATCGACACTTGCAGGTTGAACATCTTTTTCAAAATATGGATCTATTCCAATAACGCCAGATTTAATTGCTTCTTTTATGTCTTTGTCTGAAAGTACCATATTTTCCTCTTGAATAATTTTTACTATAAAGATTATATTTCATTATTAAATATATTTTAACTAAAATTTACTATTTACTTGTCTGCATCTCTTATTTCTCTAATTTCAAAATCTTTGGGAGCAGAATCTTCAGGTTGATAATCTAAAATTTTTTTTGCTTTATCTATAGACCATATTTTCCAGTAATTGTCTGATGTCGCATAAAAAGTTTCATAGGAAATTTCTTTGTGAGCATTAATTGACTTCTCTACAATTTGTGTCAAATCTCTATGACTTAACCAAAGATTAAGTGATGCAGGCGAAAAAGTTGGATCATCATCTGATATGACCCATCCTATTCTTAAATTTATTGTGGATATATTATAATAGTCTGAATAATAACTACCTAAAGCTTCTCCAAACGATTTTGAGACTCCATAATAACTATCAGGTCTAATTCTTGTGTTTTCATCTAGTGGTACGTAATTTTTGGGTAATTTATCATAATCCCCATTATTTATGAATGAATATGGCTCAATTTGATAATTAGCACCGGTTGCATGCTGTGAACTTGCAAAAATGACTCGATTTAATTTATGGATTCTTGCGGCTTCATAAATATTATAAATTCCAACAAGATTATTATGCAAAACAGATTCCCAGTCTCCATGTACTCTTCTGTCTCCTGCAAGATGAACTACGGTGTCAATATTTTCAAAAGCATCAATAATAGTATCTAATTTATCTATGTTTCCTATATGAATGTTCTTAAAATCTGATGATTTTTGATCTAAAACTTTTACATTGAATTTTTCTTTGAGATTTTCGACTAGTATGCTTCCTACTAGTCCACTTCCACCAGTAATTAGTATATTTTTTTTCATTCGTATTACCTTGCCTGATTTTTCTGTGATATTTATAAACTATACAAACAATATAATATATTTATATGATAGAAAATTTAAATAACATTTCTAAAACTCTAATTTTATCTACGCTGGTCATTGTTGTAATACAATTTATTTTTGCATCTTATAAAGTTAATGGTGATTCCATGAATCCTACATTAGACCACGGTGATAGGGTCTTAGTCTTAAAACTAAATTATATTAATATTCCAATTATTAATAAAAAAATAATAATAAATAATCCTAAAAAAGATTCAATAATTGCTTTTCAAAAAATAGATGAAGGAATTGAGCTAGTAAAAAGAGTTATAGCTCTTCCACCAGAAAAGATAGATATAAAAAATAGAACCGTTTTTATTAATGATGAAATTCAAGAAAGAGGAGCAGGAGTAACTAACCCACATTCAGATTTTCCTGTAATTCTTGAAAATAATTGTATTTTTGTAATGGGAGATAATCGTAATTCGTCAAATGATTCTAGAAGATTTGGATGTGTTCCAATCGAAAATATTGATGGTCAAGTTGCTATTCGAGTTTGGCCAATAAATAAATTTAAACTATTTAGGTAAATTTTTTACAAAGTAATCGATTTGTTCTGGGAAAACGATTGGTTTTTTCCCTATTACTAATTCAAACTGATCAACTAAATTTTCATTTCTTATGAATGATGGAGGAGCAACAATATAACCCTCTGAATATGATGATACTCCTTCAATATATCTAGAAGTAGGTAAATTTTTTGAATATCTAAACCAAAACTGAATTTTTTTTTCAGGAGTTACGATTGTAGTCGTACTACCATATAAATTTTCTACAAAATTTTTCAAAATTAAGTTTGATATGCTATCTTCTAATTTATTTATTAATTCATAAAATTTTTGAATAGTTGTGTCATTATTAAATTCCAAAACTGATAGATTCCCTTTTTCTCCCAAAATTAAACCACAATTATCAAGTTTTTTTTCTCCAAACCATTTGTATATTTCTTCTTCAGGCATTTGAATACCCTGTAGTGCTTTATGATATAAAAGTCTTCCTTCAACAGAATTATGTACATTAGTTGAAAAAGGAGAGCAGGGGAAAGGTAAGAGATCAAAGCTTTGATATTCAAAAAGAGTTTGTATCATTTCAATTTCATTTTCCATAAATACTCCTAATGAAAAAAGCCTTTAGGATCAGTCCATTTTTTTGAAACTTTTACAGAAAGTACTTCTCCTTGACACGTTAGATCATCATTTTTATCAAAAAATTTTGCTATGAAAAGAGTACTTTTACTTTTTTTTTCTAATATTTTTGCTCTTACAGTAACCTTCCCATCGATTGGAGTGGGTTTCTTGAAATCAACTTTTAGATAACCTGTTGCAAACCATATAGGATCTCCTGTTCCAATTTCTCTCCCTTCAGATCTATATGAATCAGCTATTGAAGAACATACACAATGACAATCTATTATTGTTGATATAGTTCCTCCATTCATAACATCAGGAGGCATAGCTGCGTGATGTTTTTGAGGATCGAATATGCAAACAGCTTCATCATTTTCCCAAAAAGATTTTATTTGTAAACCTTTTTTGTTCCATGCACCACATCCATAGCAGTTGTTACCAAATAATTTGTCTTGAAAATATTCAGGCATTATTTAATTTTAAAAAATTTGAGATGAATACTTACTAAAATTAAGGATGAAATGATTATCAGAATTCCGATAATCATAAGGTTGCTTCCTAAAATTTGATTTTCTTGAAAGTAAGCTTGTTGTGATAAGTTTATCGCTTCGTTGAATTGTCTTCTTTTTGCTTCAGACTTGATTAGCCAGCCATCAATAAAAAAATATAATCCTAAAATATTTATCAATATTGATAAACTTATAAAAAATATATCAATTATATTTAAATTTTTTATTTTCATACCTTAATTTTACACTATTGGCATTGTATACTCTTTAAGGATACAAATTAAGAGGATAAAAAATTATGAATACTCAAGATTTATTAAGAACTATAAAAAATAGAAGAAATACAAAATCTTTTACAGAAGAAGATGTTAAGAAATCTGACATTGAATTGATTTTAGAATCTGCTATTTGGGCCCCGAACCATAGAAACACTGAGCCTTGGAGATTTGTTGTATTGGATAAAAATTCTCCATTAAAAAAAGATATTTCTTCTTCAATGATTAAATTACAAGAATTATCTTCTAAATCTACTCTTACAGAAGATCAGAAAAAAAATATTATATTATCAATAGATAAATCTCCGTGTTTTATTTTTGTATTCACAACACTTGGAGAAAATCCTGAAATGACTGAAGAAAACTATGGAGCCGTTTGTTGTGCTATACAAAACATGCAACTTTTAGCTACAACTTTAGGATTGGGTGTAGGATGGTCTACAGGAAAAATTTCAAAAATTAATAATTTAAATAAGCTCCTGGAAGTTGATGAAACATTGAGAATTGTGGGAGTTTTATCTATAGGCTATCCTAACTCGAATATTGAAAAGTCCAGAGAAGAATTTTCCAGCTTAACTAAGTGGTTATAGCTTTATATTTAACATTTTTGAAACATTTACTATACATTTTTGTAACATAAAAATAACATAATTCATTTATCCATAAATTCAAAAAAGGAGATAAAATGGATTCTGGTTCTATATCTTGGATGTTAATTTGCTCAGCTTTAGTTCTTTTTATGACCCCGGGTTTAGCCTTTTTTTATGGAGGTCTTGTTAGAGGGAAAAATTTGCTTTCAACTATTATGTATTCTTTTATTTCATTAGGATTAGTCAGTGTTATTTGGGTTTTGTGGGGATACACTCTTGCATTTGGTGAAGGAGGAAATGATTATTTTGGCTCATTTCAAAATATCGGTTTAAATGGAATTGATACTCCCGATGAACAAATTTTTGCAATCTTTCAAATGATGTTTGCTATTATTACTCCCGCTCTAATAACAGGAGCTTTTTGTGAAAGATTTAAATTTAAGACTTATCTGATTTTCTTAGTTTTATGGGTTACTTTAGTTTATGCTCCTGTAGCTCATTGGGTATGGTCTGAAGATGGATGGTTGTTCAAGAGAGGCGCTCTTGATTTTGCTGGTGGGGCAGTTGTGCATATTAATGCAGGTATGGCAGCTATTGTTGCAGCTCTATTAGTTGGAAGAAGAAGAAATCCAGGTTTAGAACCTAATAATATCCCATTTGTTATCTTAGGTGCTTCAATGCTATGGTTTGGGTGGTTTGGTTTTAATGCCGGTTCTGGCCTTGCAGCGAATGGCCAAGCAGTTAATGCGTTTTTAGTTACAAATACTTCTGCAGCAACAGCTATGATGGTATGGGTAGTTCTTGGATTAAATCATGGAGGGAAAATCAGTGGAGTGGGAGCTGCTACCGGTGCCATTGCAGGTCTTGCAACAATAACTCCAGCATCTGGATTCGTAGATGTTCAAGCAGCTTTAATATTAGGTTTGATAAGTGGTCTATTAACTTTCTATGCGGTCTATTTTAAGGACAAAGTAAACCTAGATGATGCTTTAGATGTTTTTGCTGTTCATGGTTTAGGTGGAATTATAGGAATCATAGGAACTGGTTTTTTTGCAAAAGAAGCAATTGGAGGAGCGATAGGTATTTTTGAAGGATCTTCTACTCTTTTTGTAGAAAACCTTATAATGATCATAGCTACCTCTTTATACTCTTTAATTTTAACGTTTGTTATTTTGAAAATATTAGACATTATTCCAGGACTTGGATTAAGATCTACTGAATCAGAAGAAGATATAGGTCTAGACATCAGTGATCATGGTGAAAGATCTTACGTATCTGACGGAGCTGACTAGTACTAATCTTTTGGTGTAAAATTTAAATAATGAAATACTTAATCTTATTATTATTTTTCGTTTCAATTTTTGCTTGTTCAAATTCTGAAGAAATCTCTCTTAAAGATAATGGCGATGATTTGCAATTAAATACCAAAACAGATACTTCTTCTAAGTTATGTAAATTAACGGGAGGAGAAGAAGTTACAAGTGGATGGGAAGGAAATGATACTGCTAGTAATCATTGCAATCAATGCTCTTGCGCGAATGGAAATTTGATTTGTACTGAGATGGCATGTCATAATGATGAGAATATATTCAAGAAACCACCTCAATCAACAATGTTTTGCAAACTAACAGGTGGTGAAGAAGTTTCAGAAGGATGGTCAGGTAATGATACGGGAAATAATTTTTGTAATAAATGTAGATGTATGAATGGGGCTTTGGCATGCACTAGAATGGCATGTATCCCCAAAGATTCAAGCTCTTTCGCCCCTCCAACAAAAATAGCTGTACTCCCCACCAAAACGGCAACTCCTATCCCAACAGTAGTTATTACACCTGTTTTACCTACTCAAATAGCAACTCCAGTTATATTAGATAATGATTCTAATAATCGAGAATTAGATTCTGACTTTTCAGATGATCCCAAAAATCCTACATTTCTAGAATTTTCAAATAATGAAATCTTGATTTCTGATGGGTTTGGAGGTTTTGATAGAGACTATATTACATTTACTGTTCCAGAAAATTCTCAAGTGAAATCTATTATCTTAAAATCATTTACTGGTGAGGATGACATTGCATTTTTTGCATTAGAAAATAAAAATAAATATACGGCTTTAGATGATATAAGTAAGATGATTTCTTATGGTCATTTTGGTCCTGGAACAGATTTTAACAATATTGGCAGCGATATTTTATATTACGATAAAAATACAAATCAAAAGACTAGAGAAAAAGTAGTGCTTGAGTCTGGTGATTATACCTTTAGGTTGCAACAAGGAAATAGCGCTAATGCTTCATATTCATTTATTGTTTATTTGGATTGAATTATTTGATTTCTTCCCAAAATTCCATCCAAGAAGTTGGTCCGTCAGAATCATCAAGTAATTCCTTAAATTTATCGTACATTCCATCCATGCTTGGAAACTTGTTATCGTCTCTATATGGCGAATCTATTATTTCTGTTGACCAATGCATGTAAATTCTATTTAATTCTTCCTTAGGGCAAGGAAGTGTTCCTCCATTGTAATAAATTAGGGCTTTACTTCTTTGACCTGCATCTGTGTATTTGTCAGATATTTCTCTAAGTAATAATGCTGCTTCTCTAGCTTTTCCTATTTTAGTTTTATAAACTCTTCTAATACTATACATAGTTGCTCCTTAAGAATTTTTTTTGGTTATTTATTTTTTTGAGACAGTGACGATTTTATTATAATAATTTTTTTTATCCACTATATTTATTATAAATTTAGCTAAAGACCTTCTGCTTATAATTAAAGATGGCTTATCCTCTATGCTTATTGATTCTTTTACTCTTTTATTACTCATAAAATTAATTAATGCAGTTGGTCTCAGAATAGTCCAATTTAAGTTTGAATTCGTTAATAATTTTTCATTTCTTTCATGATCAATATATGGATACTTGAGATTTGAATACTTAATAAGCAATTTAAACCAAATAGGAATTTGATTGAGAGATTCATTAGCTCCCCAGGCTGAGACACAAATAAAATGTTTGATTTTCTTTCTATGAGAAATTTCAATAATATTTTTTGATGTATTAGATATAGTCGCTTTTGAATTTATTATCTTTGACCATGGAAATAAGTTTTTCCTCATAACGTTTAAAGTGCTTATGATTATTTCAGAGTTTTCAATCGAATTATTTAAGTCTGATATGCAAGTAGCATCACCTTCAAAAACTTTGATTTTTTTATTTAAGGTTGAAATTTTTTTTCTGTTCCTGACCAAACAATTTATTTCAAAATTTAAACCTGATGCTTCGTTGAGTATTTCTTTTCCTAATCCTCTTGAAGCTCCTAAAAGTAAAATTTTCAATTTATATACTACTTTTTTATTTATGGTTAATATTTATCTAGGAAACTCATCATTTCTTCAACACTCAGATCCAAAAAACTATCAAATATTTCATGAAATTCATTAATAGTTATATTAAATGAAATTTCAAAAGCTTTTTCTCCACCAAGATATGTAATCTTGGGTATATATTCTTTATAGAAATAATCCATAGATGTTTGGTTTATTAGCAAAGCTGTTGCAACGGCTCCTGTTTCATACTGAAGAGTCCCTACACAATGACCACCTAAGCAATCTTTTTTCTCCAATATTCTTAGATCTTCTTCATTTTCTAAATTTCTGATCGATATATTTGGATTATCTCTCTTAAAATATTTTGCAATATTTATACTTTCACGTAAATAATCATCATACTCTCCTACAAGATGCCTTGCTAATAATTCAGCACTCCCTTCTTCCAACCATCTTGGCAGTCCTACATCTTCTGCCTTATCATTCCACCATCCATCTACTTTATGGGCGTTTTGATATATATGAATATACTCATGAATTGAAATTTTTACAGCACTTTTGTCTGGATTCCCCATTACAAAAGATTGGTTTGGGCTTTCTATATGTCTTGAATGCTGAGCAAAACCATTATTCCCTTTGTATATAGCCATTTCAACAATGCCAATACCTTGGTCTTTATTAATACAGTGTTCAATCAGGTCTTTCTTATCATATGCCCATTCACAAAATTCTTTTGCAACTATTTTAGCTTTATCTATATCGCTACCTATGATAAAAACTTTTAAAGGCCCATAATTTCCTAAATATTCTGTTCCTAATATTACCCCTTCTTTAACGCTATTTAATGCATCTATATTTAAGTCATCAGTTATTACAAATTCTGGGATTTTTTCAGTGGGCTTATTCCATCCAAGTTCTATTAATCTATTTGAACTGTCATATTCATTTTCTAGATCATAAATAGACTTACTTTCAGTTATTTTTATTTCTTTTATTCTTTCTTTTATCTCAGCTCTAGGTGATGGTTTTTCTAAGAAATCAGGTTCAACTTTTGGTGATTCGCTTGCCACAGGTTCACCTTCATTTGAACAAGCTAATATGAATATAAAAAATGATATGTAAAAGAGCTTTTTAAGATTATTAGAATTTATTTTTTTAACTCTTCTCATACTTTTGTATTTAAGATATTACCTAATTCTATTGGTCATTATTTTTTCTTCAATAATAACTAATATATATTTTATTATTTAGAATTGATAATTAGCACATTTCTCACAAACATTTTCTGGTATTAATCCTATATTCATAAGTATTTTAAAGGCTTTGCATCCTGCACAAAATCCAACAAATGCTTCTAGAGAAGCAAATACTATTAGAATGGATAACAACATTACTGAAATCAAGTTTAGATCTAAAAAGAAAAAAATAATTGTGAATGTTGAAAATAATAAACCTACTCCTTGAGCGAATCTTTTCGGAGGCCCAGGTACCAGTATTTCTCTCTTGTTTAATTTAGGAACTAAAACCTTTGTTACAAAAAGTGCTAACGGACTAACTTTTGGCCCTGATGATACTCTAGCTAAAAAACCATAAGCAAGACAAAATAATAGAATATAAGCAAACCTATTTTCATTAATTATTAGAATTAATGAAGGAACTGAAATTAGTAAAACTCCAAACGCAACAAATCTTGCAGAAATTTCGTTAATTAACTCTGGAAAAGTAAAAAAGCCATTTATATTTTTTTTCATTTTTGCCCTCTTTTATATATAAAAAAAACCCCATTATTTAGGGGTTTCTCTTTTCATTACAATCAAAAATTTAAATTCTAACTAGAGAAACCTCTGGTTTCTCATGCAACAACAATTATTAATATTGATTCTTCTCATAATCAAAAAGTTTAGCATTAATATAAAAAAAAATTAACTTGAAATAATATTATTTCTTTTAGCTAGAAATTCCAACATATCTAATATGTCAGTTTGAATTTCCTCTAGATTTTTTATCCTATCTTCTAGAGCACTTATTTTCTTTTCAGTATCCATAATAAAATCTTTCTCTTTAGTAATTATTTTTTAGACTTTAATAATTAAAGTCTATGGATTTTTTAATACCTTTGCCATTTATGCTGTATTCATCATGTAAATTAGTATTTAGTGTAATTAAGAAAATATGGTTACCACTAGAAATACCACCTACATGAATATGTTTACCATATATTCTTCCCCATTTTTCTCCATCTATATATAAATGAGCATGACCTTCACCATCAATATGCTTCTGATTTACATTTTTAGGAGAAAATTCAAAATCAGTAGTAAATATTTCTATATTTACTCCAGACATATCATCCTTTGTAATATCAAAATCAATACTCATATTTTCAAAATTAGTTTCTACTTTGTCGTGCTTCATGTGATTATGATCTGAATGAGATTGATTATTATGATTTTTATGTTCCAAATTATAGTTGTCTTTCTGAACTTCATTTTCTACATTATTTGTGGAACAAGATATGGCTAATATTAAAAATAAAAATATAATTTTTTTCATTTGAGTCCTCTTAATTTTTGAGTTTAGTTTTTAATAAGAATAGGTATTTCTAAATTGTACCTCTAAATACTTTTATAAAAAGTTAGAATTTTAGACTTATTTTGTAAGAAACCAAGAAATAAAAATAATTAGTATAAAAAAACTAACTAGAATCAGAAGAGCTAAAGCTATT
>Ga0208130_1000606_pt1 | contig 18286 bp, 17 predicted proteins | sample ETNtaG_31_FD_185771 | JGI IMG/M metagenome (GOLD analysis project Ga0208130, IMG submission 185771) | Marine microbial and viral communities from oxygen minimum zone, Eastern Pacific Ocean - ETNP201310SV78 (SPAdes) (version 2) | ecosystem: Environmental > Aquatic > Marine > Oceanic ...
ATTTTGCTCAAGCACCAGCACATATCTTGAATAAATACATCAAAACTCTTGAATCATATAAGATCAAAGCCACCATAAGAAAATCGAGGGGACAGGATATTGATGCTGCATGTGGTCAACTTGCAAATAAGTCATAAAACCAATTGTTTTATTTTCAATAAATAAATAATAATTCCTTAAATTGTTTGGTCCAAATAAATTTTATTTTGATTTCTAAAAGAACCATAGAAAAAGTTTTTGAAACCGCTCGAGTGGAGGAGATAATTGGAGATTTTGTTCAACTTAAAAAATCAGGTTCAAATTATAAAGGCTTAAGTCCTTTTACAGAAGAAAGAACCCCTAGTTTTATGGTTTCACCTGCTAAACAAATTTGGAAAGACTTTTCAAGTGGTAAAGGGGGTACAGTTATAACTTTTTTAATGGAGCATGAACAATATACCTATCCAGAGGCTATAAAATATATTGCTAATAAATATAACATTGAAGTTGAGGAAACTGAAAGAACCCCTGAGCAAATATCTGAAGATAATGAAAAGGAAAGCTTATTTCTAGTTTCTGATTTTGCAAAAAATTATTTTAAAAAGAACCTTTTTGAAGAAGAGGGTAAAACAATTGCATTAAGCTATTTAAAAGAAAGAAAGTTTAAAAAGGATATAATTGAAAAATTTGAAATAGGTTATTCTGTAAAAATTAAAGATGACTTTTCTAAAGCTGCTTTAGATGCAGGTTATAAGTTAAATTTTCTAGAAAAAACAGGATTAACAATTGTTAAAGACTCTGAAAATATTGACAGGTTTAGGGGCAGAGTTATATTTCCTATTAAAAGTATGTCTGGTCGAATTTTGGGTTTTGGAGGTCGAATTTTGGGCTCCTCAAAAAATCTTGCAAAATATATAAATTCACCTGAAAGTTTAATTTATCAGAAGAGTAAAGTTTTATATGGAATCTTTGAAAGCAAACAATCTATTGTTAAAAATGATAATTGCTTTTTAGTTGAAGGGTATACTGATGTTATTAAAATGCATCAATCTGGAATTTCAAATGTAGTTGCTTCGTCTGGCACTGCTCTTACCGAAAATCAAATTAGGCTAATTAATAGATTAACAAAAAATATTACAGTTGTATTTGACGGAGACGCTGCTGGATCTCGAGCTGCTTTAAGAGGAATTGATCTTATTTTAAGTCAGGGTATGAATGTAAAGATTTGTAATCTTCCCGAAAATGAAGATCCAGATTCATTTGTTTCAGAAAGAAGTTTAAAAGAAGTTGAATCATATTTGCTTGAAAATTCTAAAGATTTTATAGTCTATAAAGCATCTTTATTATTATCAGACACTCAAAATGACCCTGTAAAAAAAGCTGGTGTAATTCGTGACATGGTCGAGAGTATTTCCAAAATATCAGATCAGATTAAACGTGAATTATATATTAAGGAATGTTCTTCTATAATGGATATAAGTGAGCAGGTTCTGTATAGTACTCTTGCTCAAATCGTAAAAAAAGATTTTAATAATTTAAAAAAAAGTCCTCGAAAGGAATATGAGCCAATAAGTATAATAAAAAACGATAAAGAAAAAAATCAAGTTAATGAGTTGTATGAGCTTGAGAGAAAAATAATCGAAATATTAATATTATACGGAAACGATTCAATTGATTATGAAGAAGAGGTTTTCACAGAAAACAGTAATGGCAATACAGATATTAAAATTAAAAATAGATCTGTTAAGGTATTTGAAAAAATATATATGGATTTACATACTGATGAAATGGAGTTTTCAAACGAAGATTTTAAAAATATTTATTATCAAATAATTGAGTCTTTTAATGAAAACAAGGAAATTAATGTAGATAAATTTATCAACGACCTAAGTGAAAAGCAGCAGCAAATAGTTGCTAATTTAGTTATGGATAACGAAAAATACTTCTTACATGACTGGAAAAAAAATAATATATATCCTAAATCTAAAAAAGATACTCTTGCTCAATTAACTGTTGAAACAATTTTAAATTTTAGATGCTATTTAATAGATAAAAAAGTAAATGGATTTAAAGAACAGGCTAATACTGACCAAATGAATAATAGCTCGCTTGAGGAAGTAGTCAATTATTCAAAACTTAAAAAATTATTATCAGATAAGCTGAACAGAGTGTTATGATTTTAGCTCATTTGGAATTTTGCATAAAGGGATACTAATCATTTTATGTTTATTTGCTAGGTGATGTTTCATGTAAATAGTATATTTTTCTTTCATTTCGCCATCAAATTCTTCCGGGTTTTCACCTCTTTCTAAACTATTCATTACTTTTTCTAAGTCATCATATGATGCACCTATTTGATCTTCATCTGATCTGTCGTCATCCCATAATCCGTCGGTTGGTTTAGCTTCTAAAATCTCATTATTTATATTTAATGCTTTTGAAATTTCAAACACTTCGCTTTTCATCAAATCAGCAATTGGACTAATATCAACACCACCATCACCATACTTTGTATAAAATCCAACTCCAAAATCTTCAACCTTATTTCCAGTTCCCACAACTATTGAATTATTAATTGTCGCATAATAATATAAAGTCATCATCCTTATTCTTGATCTTGTGTTTGCTAATGCTAATTTGTTGCTTGATGAGCTGTTTTCAACAGATAACTTAAATTCTTTAAAAATATTAGTTAAATCAATATCAATAGATTCTACATTATCAAATTTTTTCTTTAACCATTGGATATGTCTTTCAGCACGTAGATATTGATCTTCGTTTTGTTTGATTGGCATATTAAGACATAATGTTTTTATACCTGATAATCCACACAAAGTTGAGGTTAATGCCGAGTCAATACCTCCAGAGACTCCAACAACTAATCCATTTAATTTATTAGTCTGTTTATAATTTTTTATCCAATCTACTATGAATTTGACCGTTTCAGATGTTTTCATTTAATAAAATTAGCTCGAAAGTATATTATATTTGTATTACAAAAATAAAACAAACTTATGTCAATTTCTTTGCCAAAGCACACAAAAAAAATATTAATGATTTTGTTTTTTTTCGTCTGGGTATCTTGTGATCAAAAAGTAAGTTCAAAAGACAATAAGATTGAAATAGAGAGATTTGAAAAATTATTTTACAATTCAAACCCAAGTGATTTAACCCAAATTAAAAATAAGTACCCCTTCTTTTTCCCAGATTCATATCCCGATTCAGTTTGGCTTAATAGACTTCAAGATCCTATTCAGCTTGAAATTTTTAATGAAATCCTTATGCAATACGAATCAGTGATTTTTCTAGAAAAGGGTCTTTTCAAATTTTTTAGAAAACATAAAGAGCTTGATAATAAATTTATAATGCCAAAGGTTATCACTGTTAATACAGATATTGACTATAGAAATAAAGTTATACTTGCGGATTCTTTATTGTTAATTGGTTTAGATAATTATTTAGGCCCAAGTCACAGATTTTACGATGGAATCCCGGAATATATAAAAGAAGATTTTACAATTCCGAATATATTTTCTGATGTTTCAGAAAAATTTGCTTTTGGTATTATACCAAGAATTGAATTTTATACATTTCTAGATAAAATCATTTTCCATGGAAAGGTTTTATATTATAAAGATTTTAGTCTAGATATTGATGATAGACATAAAATTGGATACTCAAAAGCAAAAATGAAATGGGCAAAAGAAAACGAATTTTTTGTTTGGACCTATTTCATTGAAAATAATATTTTATTTGATCCTGATAATAATTTAGAGAGTCGATTTATTAATGATTCTCCATTTTCCAGATTTTACTTAGAAATAGACAATGAATCTTCAGAAATGATCGGTAAATATATAGGTTGGCAAATAGTTAAGTCTTTCATGAAAAATAATGACACATCATTAAATAAATTGCTAATAAGTAGTCCAATAGATATTTATAATAATTCAAAATATAAGCCTCAAAAAAAATGAAAAACAAAAAATCTAAAATTGAAATTTCAGTAGAATTAGACGATAATAAAATACCGGAAAAAATTTTTTGGTCTGCTACCGATGCCGGAATAGAAAATAGTCATACTAAAGCTACATTTCTATCCGTTTGGGATTCTGAAAAAAAAGAAAGTCTAAGAATTGACCTGTGGACTAAGGATATGCCGTTAGATGAAATGAAAATATTTTTTTATCAGATACTTACAAGTATGTCAGCCACATATAAGAGAGCTACCCAAGACGAAAAAATGTCTCAAACTATGCTAGATTTTTGTGATTACTTCGCAGAAAAATTAGAATTAAAAAAATAGTTTCACCATTCATTTTTTTTATTGCCATCTAGCCTAAGAAAGATTGATAATAGAAGAGTAAATGCTATTAGGCTAGAACCACCATAACTTAAAAAAGGAAGTGGAATTCCTATAGTTGGTGTAAGTCCGAGAACCATTCCAATATTTATTAAAAAATGAATAAATAATATTGATGCAGTACAATATCCGTATACTCTACTAAATTTATTTTTTTGATTTTCTGATAAATAAATTATTCGGGTAATTAAAATTGTGTATAAGAGAATTATAAATACACTACCTAAAAACCCCCATTCTTCCCCAACTGTACTAAAAATATAATCACTATGTTGAGCAGGAACAAAATTACCCATTGTTCTAGTTCCTTTTAAATAACCTTTTCCGGTCATCCCCCCTGAACTAATAGCTTTTTTTGATTCATTTAAATTATATAAAATTGTTCTCTCCATTTGCTTAATTTTTTCTGGATCCTTCTCTAAATTAAGCCACACTTTTATATAATTTTGTTGATGGTTTTTCAGAATATTTTCATAAGTGAATATTGTGCCAAAGCATGTTATCAAACATAACGATGATACCGAAATTATTTTAATAATTTTATTTCTGACTTTTTTTTTGAATGAGTAGTAAAAAATAATTAATAAGATTGCTATAACAGCTGTAACAGGTGCTGAAACTTTTAGAGATAATATTGAAAGTACTATAATGCTGAAAATAGATTTTAAATAATTTTGAGATATCCCCTCACGATATAAAACAAAAAACAAGGATAAGAAGACAATTGAACTACCCGTGTCGTTCTGAAAAATTATAATAACTATTGGCATTAAAATGATTAGAAATAACTTAAACTGGTCAATAGTGTTTTTTAAATCAGTTTGAAAATCACTTATATATTTTGAAACTGCTAAAGCAACAGTAATTTTAACAAATTCACTCGGCTGAAGATTAAAACTGGCTATTGAAAACCATGAAAGTGCGCCATTTACTCTTTTACCAAAAAAGAATAAACAAAGCAAAATTACAATAGATAAAATATAAAAAATACTAGAAAATCTTTCGTAAAATTTTACCTCAATTGATATTGCAATAAATCCGAAAAAAAGAGAAATTAGAGCATAAAGAAATTGTTTGCCATAAAGAGTTGAAAAATCAAAAATATTTATTTCTTCTCCTGAAATACTTGAAGATAAGATATTCCCAATTCCGAAACCCAATAATAAAAAATAGACTAGAATTATTACCCAATCAAGCCTAAGTATATTTTTTCTTTCAGCAATCACAGCTTGTTAATTTTAAAGGGTTTATTAGAAAATGGTTTTTTATATTCTTCATCCAAGCTTTTATTAATAACAAGTTTTTCAATTGCTTTATTACTAATACCACCCTTTAAATATTTTTCAATCATAAGGCTAGAAATTCGCCCAGCCCAAGTTGATCCATAGTATCCATTCTCCACCAAAACAGCAATTGCAATTTGTGGGTCATTTTTTGGAGCGTACGCTACAAAAATAGAATGATCTGTTAGTTGAGTTTTTTTGCCATTTATTTTTGTAAAATTTTCAGCTGTTCCTGATTTTCCGCATATTTCAATTCCTGGAATATTTAAAAGTTTGCCTGTTCCGCTTTTGTAAACTTTTGCGAGTCCTACTTCAATAACATCAAAATATTTTTTTTCAATTTCGATTATATTTTTCTGTCTAAACCTCAATGGTATTGAGTCTCCTTGAATTTGTTTAATAATATGAGGAGTATAATAGTAGCCTTTATTTGCAACAGCAGCAATCATATTTGCTAGTTGAATTGGAGTTACAAGTATCTCTCCTTGACCTATAGAATTTGAAAGATTTGTTGTTGGGCCCCACCTAAAATCAGGATACCATCTATCATAAAATTCAGAGTTTGGAATCATACCTTTTTTTCCAATAGGAAGATCGTTATTAAGATAATTTCCTAACCCAAAGCTTTTTACTCCTTCGCTCCACATATCAAAGTTTTCCGAAATATTATTATTTATACTTATGGTTTTTCTATAAGCATCAGCGAAATATGAATTACATGACTCGGAAATAGCATTATATATATTTCGATACCCGCCTCCACAATGGCATTTCATGGATTTCTTATTTCGACCATAAATATATTCTCCACCACAGAAAATTGTATTTTTATCATTGATTACATTTTCTTGCAAAGCGATTAAACCTACAATTACTTTGAAAGGAGATCCAGCGGGAAATGTGGATAAAAGACCCTTGTCTATAAGTGGCTTATAAATACTGTCTTTATATAGTTCAAAATAGTTCTTGGATCTTTCCCTTCCTACAAGTAAATTAGGGTTGTAAGATGGGGCAGAAACTAATGATAATAGTTCGCCGGTACTTGGTTCTATGGCGACAATTGCACCTTTTTTATTTGACATTAATAGCTCTCCATATTCTTGAAGTTCGGAATCAATTGTTATAATTAGATCATTTCCAGCTTTTGAATTTTTATCATTTAAACCATTATTATAACTTCCAATATCTCTGTTAAATCTGTCTTTTTGTATAAATTTTATTCCTTTTTCACCTCTTAAATATTTTTCATATGATAATTCCACACCTTGTTTGCCTATTATATCTCCCTGAGAATAGTAATCATCTTTTTCCAAATTAGACCGATTCACTTCGGCTACATAGCCCAATACATTAGCACCTATTTTTGTGTTATATTGACGTAAATTCCTTTTCTGTATATAAAATCCATCAAATTTTCTGATTTTTTCGGCAAGAAAACCATAATCTTCTTTTGATAGGTGAGCTAGAAAAACAGAGGGAATTCTTCTTGAATATCGTGAAGTCCTCTCAATTTTATTGTCAAAGTATGTTTTTGAAATTTTTAATAAATCACAAAACTCTAATGTGTCAAGTTCTTTAACCAGCCCAGGTATAATCATAATATCATAAGATGGTTGATTTGATACAAGCAAATTATTATTTCTATCGTAGATATAGCCTCTTTTTGGGTATGTAAAAACTTTTCTAATGGCATTATCTTCATATATAGAGTATGGCTCTGAAGCATAAACTTGCAGATAAAAAAGTCTCATTATAAAAACTGTAGATGTAGTAATAACAATAAGAAATAAAAGAATCTTTCTCATTTAGCCTTTTTAATTATTAGTTCAAAAAGAATATAAATAGTGATAAGTGTGAATATTGCTGTATTAAAAGTATTTTTTATTACTAATGATATTTTAGAAATATCAAATGTTTCCATTCCAAATAGAATTAGATGATGAATCAAAATAATTGAGAGAAGATAAAATAAATTTTGTCTTAATTCAATCGAATTAAATTTAACAACTTGATGTTCATAAGCCATACCAAAATATAACTTCAAAAAATAAGGTCTCAGAAATGCAATTGTTAATGTGGCAGCTGCATGGATAGCATGTGTGTCAGAAAAAACATCAATTATAAGTCCAAAAATGAATGCGCAAAAAATAAAGAATGTTCTGTTGTTTTTTAAAGGAAAATATGCAATGAAAAATATGTATATAAAAGGGTTAATTGACCCTAAGAAATTGATATTATTAAAAAACAAACCTTGTGATAGGATTAAAATTAGCGCTAAAATTATATTAGAAACTATTTTATTCATCTAATGAATTTATTTCTTTAATGTTGTTGTTTTTTAAAACATAAAGGTTTTCAATGTTAGTCATATCAGTTGCCAAATTAATCTCTAATTCAAGATAATTTTCTGAGTTATCTAATTTAAATGAATCTACATATCCGATTAAAATTCCTTTTGGGAAAATTAATGAATTACCCCCAGTTACAATAGTATCTCCGATTGATACATTTGCTTGTTTTGGAATATCTTTTAATTGAACCTTATTAATGTTTATTCCATTCCATGAAAGGACACCAAAATAATTGGATTTTTTAAATTTTGCATTAAGTAAAAAATTAGTATTTAAAATTGAAATAAACCTTGAATAGTTAGGGGATATTTTATCAATAATTCCAACAACCCCAAGAGACGAAATTACTCCGTTATCAATCTCAATACTGTCTCTTTCTCCAACATTTATTGTTATAAAGTTATTAGAGTATGAATAACTATTTTTTATGACTGATGCTGAAGTTACATTGAAATTTATTTTATCTAAGTCTGATTCCTCTATTTGATCATTTCTGGAATTATAAATCATAAATCTCAAATTTCTGTTTTCTTCGGCAAGTAATTGATTTTGATATTCTAAATTAAAATATTTTGAAATTGTCAATTTGGTATTATATAGAGATGAAAACAAAGAATTACTAGAGTTAAAAAATTTACTTTTATTATACTCGTTGTAGCTAATATTAATTGAAAGTGAAATAGTGAGCAACGAAAGAAATAAAATAAAATCCTTATTTCTAATTAAGAAATAAATAATTCGTTGCATATACTTCTAACTATTTTATAAGAACACTTTTATATTTCGGAATATTTTTAAGTACAATGCCAGTTCCTCGAACGACTGCCCTTAGTGGGTCTTCAGCAATATAAACTGGTAAATCTGTTTTTTTTGAAAGTCTTTTATCCAATCCTCTAAGCATTGATCCTCCTCCAGCTAAGTACATTCCTGTGTTGTAAATATCAGCAGCCAGTTCAGGAGGAGTTTTTGATAAAGTCTCCATAACAGAGTCTTCAACCCTAAGAATTGATTTTTCAAGTGCTTTGACTATTTCTCTGTATGAGATTTCAATTTGTTTAGGTTTCCCAGTTAATAAATCACGACCTTGAACACTCATTTCATCTGGGGGATCATCTAAATCCTCAGTGGCAGCACCTATTTGAATTTTAATTTTTTCTGCTGTTCTATCACCAACATAGAGGTTATGTTGAGTTCTCATGTAATATATAATGTCATTGGTAAATACATCACCAGCAACTTTTAAAGATTGATCACAAACGATTCCTCCAAGAGCAATAACAGCTATTTCAGTGGTACCTCCTCCGATATCAATAATCATATTTCCCTTAGGCTGCATAATATCTACTCCAATTCCAATCGCAGCTGCCATTGGCTCATGAATCAAATAGACCTCCTTACCATTAACTCTTTCTGCGGATTCTTTTACTGCCCTCATTTCAACTTCGGTTATTCCTGAAGGAATACATATTACCATAATCAAGGATGGTGAAAATATTTTATTTTTGAGAGTAGGTATACTTTTAATAAATAGATTTATCATTTGTTCAGACGCGTCAAAATCAGCAATAACACCATCTTTTAGGGGTCTGATAGTTTTAATGTTTTCATGAGTTTTACCCTGCATTAAATTTGCTTCATTTCCCACAGCAATAATTTTACCAGAAATTCTATCTTTTGCAACAATTGACGGACTATCAACTACAACTTTATCATTGTGAATTATAAGAGTGTTAGCAGTTCCTAAATCAATTGCAATTTCCTCAGTTAAAAAATCAAAAAATCCCATAGGGTTATAAAAGAAAAAAATAAAGTTAGTAATACTAAGGCCTGCAATGTAAATCTATGAATAAAAAAACAATAAATCAATATCAATGTTTAAAATGTCTTACACCCGTAAAGACCATTGCTAAATTATTATTATCACAATATTCAATACTCAAATTATCCTTAATTGATCCGCCTGGCTGAATAATAGAATTTATACCTTTTTTATGAGCTATTTCAACACAATCGGGAAAAGGAAAAAATGCATCGCTCGCCATACATGCCCCACTTAAATCAAATCCAAACTTTTCGGCTTTTTCAATAGCTTGATTTAAAGCATCAACTCTACTAGTTTGACCAGTTCCAGAGGCTAGAAGTTGTTTGTTTTTAACCAATACAATTGTATTGGATTTAGTGTTTTTAGAAATTTTAGAAGCAAATAATAAATCTTCAATTTGATCCTTGTCAGGTTTAATATTAGTCGGGTAAGTTAATATTTCTTCACTATCTGTAATATTATCATTAGTTTGAATCAAAGTTCCATTTAAACAAGATCTTATAAGTTTATTTTTTAAAGGGTAGGAATTCAGCTTTAAAATAATTCTATTTTTTTTTCCTTTTAATATTTCTAATGCTTCATTATCAAAATCAGGAGATATTACAACTTCGCAAAATAAAGAATTAATGGTTTCCGCAGCATCACAATTGATTTTAGAATTAGAAATTAAAATACCTCCAAATGCAGAAACTGGGTCAGCTGCTAATGCACTTTCATATGCCTCTTTAACATTATTTCTAATCGCAATTCCACAGGCATTATTGTGTTTTAAAATCGCAAAGGTCGGTTTATCGTCTTTAAACTCAGACATCAAATCCATAGCAGCATCAATATCCAATAAGTTATTATAGCTGAGATCTTTGCCATGAAGTTTTGTAAAAATTTCATTTATTTTTCCAGAAAAAACTGCATCCTGATGGGGGTTTTCCCCGTACCTTAAACTAAGAGTTTCGGATAAATCAAAATAATTGAATATTGCCTGATCATAGCTAGATGAGGTTAGAAAAGATTTTCTAGCAAATTGTTTTCTTTCATCTAAATTGAGAACACCTTGATTTTTAATATATATATTTAAAAATGTCGTATAATCTTTTACAGATGAAACACAAACAACATCATTATAATTTTTAGCTGCAGCTCTAATTAAAGCGATACCACCAATATCAATTTTTTCTATTATTTCAGACTCAGTGCCCCCGTTTTTAACAGTTTCTTCAAAAGGATATAAATCGACAATTACTAAATCAATATTTGGGATTTTATATTTATCTTTTTCATCAATATCATTTTCATTATTTCTTCGGTAAAGGATTCCACCAAATATTTTAGGATGTAAGGTCTTTACTCTTCCTCCAAAAATAGATGGGTAGTCAGTGATGTTTTCAACTTCCGTAACATCGTGTCCTAAATCCGATATAAATTTATAAGTTCCCCCAGTCGAATACAGCTTGACTTCATTTTTAACCAATTCTTCAATGATTGGTTTAAGTCCATCTTTTGAAAAAACAGATATTAAAGCAGATTTAATCTCAATATTATTCACAATTTCAAAAATAATTAAATTGATAATTCATTTATATTTATTTTTGTGTAAAGAATCCAATTTTGTTAACAATATGTGCAAAAGGTTATTAGTATTATTTTTTTTATTATTTGCTTATAATATTACCCTTTCTCAGGATATAAAGGGAAAAATTTTAGAATTAATTGACAATAAAGAAGTTCCGATTATTGGGGCAAATATTACTTGGAGCGATAATTCAGGTGGAACTACTTCAGACATGGAGGGAAATTTTATTTTATCTAATCCTGATAATTTAAAAAACTATATCGTTAGTTATGTGGGTTATCAAAATGATACATTAAGTGTTAGCTTATTAAACCCCAAGATTTTTTTAATATCTGATACAGAATTGGATGAAGTTTCTCTAAAATATAATTCTAAATCTTCTTCAGTTTCTCTTTTAAGTTCTGCAAACATTATAAATATTTCATCAGAAGAATTGTTAAAAGCCGCTTGCTGCAACCTAGCTGAAAGTTTTGAAACAACACCTTCAATTGATGTTAACTTTTCTGATGCAATTTCTGGCAGAAAACAAATAAATATGCTGGGTCTTAGTAGTCCCAATATTTTAATGACGATTGAAAATATACCCTCCATTCGTGGATCACTACAGTCTTACGGGCTAACATATATTCCCGGAACTTGGATTGAAAGTATGCAGATTGCTAAAGGGTCTGGTAGTGTAGTAAATGGATATGAAAGTGTTTCCGGACAAATTAACGTTGAGCTGAGAAAGCCTTTAACCGATGATAAGTTTTTTTTAAATCTATTTGCTGATGCAATGGAGCGTTTAGAATTAAATGCTCACTACAAGTCCCGCCTTAATAATAAACTTGATCATGGATTGTATTTTCATACCAACAGAAAAGATACAAGTGCGGATAATAATAATGATGGGTTTAGGGATAATCCTACCGGAAAACAGTTGAATATTCTAAACAGGTTTCAATACACAAACCTTGAAAAGGGGCTTGTTGGGTTTTTTGATTTTAATTATGTTTTTGACGAGAGAACTTATGGGGAAAATGAATATATTGAACAATCCTCTTTCCTTTTTCCTGAAACTCAAAATTATTGGGGAGGAAAAACTGATTCAGAAATTCTAAAGACAAATTTTAAATTTGGATATGTTGATCCACTTATCACTTATAGATCTTTAGGAATTCAATTGGCATACACTGGAATTGATATGGGTTCATCTTTCGGAAATAGAAACCATGACACTAAGCAAACAAGTATATACTCAAATCTAGTATATAATTCCATTATTGGTGATACAAGAAGTAAAATTAAAACCGGTATTTCTCTGACATATGACGAGTATGATGAACTAATATTTAATAATAATTTAAGTCTTAATAATTTTGATATTTCAAGAACTGAAAGGTCAATTGGAGCATATTTTGAATATAACTACGATGATCTAGATAAAGTAAATTTATCAGCTGGTTTAAGATTTGATAATCACAATAAAATTGGAAATTTTATTTCCCCAAGATTTCACATGAAATATAGAGTATTTCCAAAGTCTACTATTAAATTTTCCTTCGGTAAAGCAACACGTGTAGCAAATATTTTTTCTGAAAACCAAAAATTATTTTACAGTTCAAGAGAAATTATTTTTACTGAAAATTTAACCCCTACGGATTTTTCGACTATGAAAGCCGATCAGGCTTGGAATTATGGATTATCAATAATCAATAGTTTTAAATTATTTAATCGAGAATCTCAATTGATTTTAGACTATTATATTACTGATTTTCAAAATAAAGTAGTAGCAGATTGGGAAACTCCATCACAAATTAATTTCTATAATTTGACTGGTAAAAGTTATTCAAATAGTTTTCAGGCTCAACTTTCATACACACTTTCAAATTCTATTGATTTACTATTTGCTTATAAAAATACTGTTGCTGAAACAGATTACATTTCACATGGTAGATTAAAAAATCCACTAACTCCATCTGATAGATTATTTTTTAATTTTTCCTATAATGGATCCGTAAATGAAAAGGGTAGGAGTTGGAAATATGATTTTACATTTAATCATGTTGGGGAACAACGAATACCATCTACCCAAGATAATCCACAACAGTACAGACTTCCTAGTATTTCGGAGAAATTAAATTTAATTAATACCCAGATAACCAGAGTTTTTAGTGAATCTTTTCAGTTATATTTAGGTGTTGAAAATTTAACAAATTATAAACAGGAAAATGCAATTATATCCTCAGATGATCCATTTGGAGATTATTTTGACGCGACCTATGTATATGGTCCAATTTTTGGTAGAATGACATATGTTGGCTTAAGATATTATATTAAATAAATTTAAAAGTTATGAAATTACACATACTCTTATCATTATTGTTTTTGTTCTCATTTAAAAGCATTTCACAGACTAAATCTACAGTGATTATTGTTGACGGAGTTTGTATGATGTGTGAAAACAGAATTGAAAAACAAGCAATTGATATAAAAGGAATAAAATTAGCGGATTGGAATTTGGAAAATAGAACTTTGAAGTTAGTTTACAATGAAAAACACATTTCAATTAATGAGATTCACAAATTCCTTGCGTCTATTGGCCATGACACAAAAAAGGAAACAGCATCTGATGAAGCCTACGCACTTTTAGACCCTTGCTGCAAGTATCGTGACTTGCAGGTTATAAGAGATCACGGCCTTGACAGGGAACCAATAAACTACTCTAACAAAAAAGAGTAACAAAATTAATTATTACTCTTTTTTTAATAAAATAAGAAATATTTAAGACCTACATCATTCCTGGCATTCCACCACCACCCATTGGTGGCATAGGAGCAGGTGATTCTTCTTTAATATCAACAACTGCACATTCAGTTGTTAAAATCATACCAGCAACAGATGCAGCATTTTCTAATGCAATTCGTGTTACTTTTTTTGGATCGATAATTCCTGCTTTAAGCATGTCTACATATTCTTCATTTTTAGCATCGTATCCAATACTGTCTTTACTTTCTAAAACCTTTGAAATAACAATACTCCCTTCACCTCCAGCATTTTCTACGATTGTTCTAATGGGAGCCTCAATAGCTTTTTCAACAATCTGAATCCCTGTTTTTTCATCAGCATTTTCAGACTTGAGTTTTGCTAATTTATCTTTTGTTCTAACAAGGGCAACTCCACCACCAACTACAATACCTTCTTCAACTGCTGCTCGTGTTGCATGGAGTGCATCATCAACTCTGTCTTTCTTTTCTTTCATTTCAACTTCACTAGCTGCACCCACATATAAAACTGCAACTCCACCGGCTAATTTAGCAAGCCTTTCTTGCAGTTTTTCCTTGTCATAATCACTTGTTGTAGTTTCAATTTGTGCTTTTATTTGATTTACCCTAGCCTTTATTTCAGAAGCTTTACCTGCACCATTTACTATGGTAGTGTTGTCTTTATCAATTGTAATAGTTTCTGCAGTACCAAGCATAGATAAATCCGCATTTTCTAGTGAAAAACCTCTTTCCTCAGAAACAACCGTTCCCCCAGTTAGAATTGAAATGTCTTCAAGCATTGCTTTTCTCCTATCTCCAAAACCTGGAGCTTTAACAGCTGCAATTTTCAAACCACCTCTTAGTTTGTTTACCACTAATGTTGCAAGAGCTTGTCCTTCCACATCTTCAGCGATTATTAATAGAGATCTTCCAGATTGAGAAACGGGTTCTAATATTGGTAAAATTTCTTGAAGATTTGATATTTTCTTATCAAATAATAAAATGTAAGGATTTTCCAATTCAGTAATCATTTTATCTGCATTAGTAACAAAATATGGTGATAAATATCCCCTGTCAAATTGCATACCTTCCACAACATCAACATAAGTATCAGTACCTTTGGCCTCCTCTACAGTGATAACACCTTCTTTACCAACTTTTTCAAAAGCAGTAGCTATTAGGTTTCCAACATTAGAGTCATTATTCGCGGATATACTTGCTACCTGCTGAATTTTTTCAGAAGAATTTCCAACTTCTTTAGATTGTTTATTTAGTTCTTCAGTAATACAAGAAACGGCTTTATCAATACCTCTTTTTAAATCCATAGGATTTGCACCAGAGGCTACATTTTTAAGACCTTCTTTTACAATTGCCTGTGCTAAAACAGTTGCAGTTGTAGTACCATCTCCTGCTAAGTCATTGGTTTTTGATGCAACTTCTTTTACCATTTGAGCGCCCATGTTCTCTAATTCATTTTCTAGCTCAATTTCTTTAGCTACAGTTACACCATCTTTGGTGACCTGAGGTCCACCAAATGATTTGCTGATGATCACATTTCTACCTTTTGGTCCAAGTGTCACCTTAACAGAGTCGGCCAGAGCATCAACTCCTCTTTTTAATCCGTCTCTAGCTTCAATATCAAATTTTATATCTTTTGCCATCTTAATTGTCTTTAATTATATTATTGCCAGAATATCTTTTTCTGACATTATTAAATAGTCTTTTCCTTCAAATTTTAATTCAGTACCTGAGTATTTTCCATAAAGTACTGTGTCACCAACTTTGACTGTCATTGGATTATCTTTAGTTCCAATTCCTACTGCTACAACCGTAGCTTTTTGTGGTTTTTCTTTAGCATTGTCTGGAATTATTATTCCTGATGCTGTTTTAGTTTCAGCTTCCGTAGGCTCCAATAGAACCCTGTCTGCGAGTGGTTTAATATTTAATTTCATAACTACTTTAATTTGATTAATTTTTTTCACAAATCATGCCATCCAAAATAATCTGACAAAATTACATGAAAGATTAATTATTGAATATTAATCTTCAGAAGTGTTTTCTTCAGAGGTATTGATTGGAAGAGGATCAACAACAATTTCCTCTGTATTTAAGGCTTTTGATTCAGAAATTGAGTCAGACTGAGTAAATGTAATATTAGATAGTAGGATTAACCCAATCAGAGTTGCACCTAAGTACCAAGTACTTCTGTCTAAAAAGTCTGTGGTTTGTTTTACACCACCTAATTGTTGGGTGCCTCCACCACCAAAAGATGAAGATAATCCACCTCCCTTAGGGTTTTGAACCATAATAACCACAACTAGAAGAAATGCAACGATAACAATCAGAATGAGAAAAATTGAATATGAACTCATTTTTTTAGCTTTTTAATTTTTTTAATTTGGTCTGCAAAGTAACTGTTTTTTTCTGGAAATTTCAAAATTAATATTTTGTAAGATTGAATTGCTTTTTCGTAATTTTTTTGATTGAGATATAGTTTAGCTAGGGTTTCGGTCATAAAACCTGATTGATTTGCTAAATCATCATTTTTGTCATTATCAGATTGAGCCTCATTAGCTTCAATCCTTATTTTAGGCTTTTTTGAAATAAATTTATCAACAGCTTGTGTTTCTTTTGACCTATCAATAGGTTTTAAATTTGATAGCTTTAACCAGTCAACAAAACTATTTTGCTCAGAAATTTCTATTGAATCAGATATTTTATTCTCGACTAGAGCAGAAGTTATTTCGTTCTTATTGAAAAAAACCTTATCGTTTTGATTTTGAATATTTTTAATAAAATCAAAAAGAATTTTTCTATCTCTGGAATAAATGGCGGTTGATTTGAGGTGCTTCTTAAATTTAATATCCTCATTTTCAGCTAGAGATTTGAGATAAATTGCCCTACTCGGCTGAAAATAGGGGAATTCATCACTTATTTCTTGAAGAAAAAGTAATTCTTTCTTAGAAAGCTTTTCAGGCTGTTGTAATATTTTTATAAAGTTCTTTTTATTCATATCACCACTTTGCTAAAGATGCGTTAAATACATCCTGAGTAATTCTTTCAAAAATTTCATCTAAAGCCGTATCTCTTTGCCCTCCAATTAATTGAACGTTTCCTGGGTAATCATAATAGAATGAAAACCTTTTTTCAAAATCGGCCTCTGAATCATTTTTATCGTAAAATCTTATATTAACTCCAACGGTTAATCTATTTTGAGCCGCAGTGTTATTTGCGGTTGCAGTTGTAGGTGAAATTCTGTACTCGACTATTTCACCTTCATAAGTTAAATCCCCGTTTGACTTAACTAATTCTAAACTTGTTTGATTAATTAATAAATCAATAAGTTTATTTGTAAAGTCTCTTTCAATTCCAGGCTCAATTAGTGGAGCATTATTTTGAAAATAATTTACTTGAAATGTTTTAGTTTCAGGTGAAATAGAGGCGCCTGTCAAACTATATTTTACACTGCAACTATATGCCAAAATCAATATTACAAATAATTTTAAAGCTTTCATTTTCTACAAGTCAAATTGTTTAATTTTTCTGTATAAAGTTCTTTCACTAATACCCAATTCTTTAGCTGCTAATTTTCTTTTACCTGCGTGTTTTTCTAAGGATTTTTTGATTAGCTCTAATTCTTTTTCCTGAATTGATAACGATTCAATTGCTTTTACCTCTTGAATATAATCAAAATCATCTTCAATCTTTTCGTTTTTTCTGTCTGATCTATTATTTTCAATATCCACAATCTCAACATTTTTATCTGTTGAATAATTGTCTTTCTGATAAACTTTGTTTATTAATTGCTCATTATTTTTTTTGAATTCACTGATGTTGGAGGTTTGCATTAATTCAAGAGTTAATTTTTTCAAATCATTTAGATCTCCTTTCATATCAAATAATACCTTATATAATATTTCACGTTCGTTATTAAATTCAGAGTTCTCAGATTTTCCAGAAATAACTGCAGGCAGATTTTCACTTGTATTTGGTAAGTAATCTTTAATAACTTCTTTGCTTATTAATCTGTTTTCTTCTAAAACCGATAGTTGTTCAGCAACATTTTTTAATTGTCTAATATTTCCAGCCCAGCTGTAATTTGTTAAAACATGAATAGCTTCATCATCTAGTTTTATGGTGGGCATGCTATATTTTTGAGCAAAATCTGAACAAA
>Ga0208130_1000607_pt1 | contig 18278 bp, 16 predicted proteins | sample ETNtaG_31_FD_185771 | JGI IMG/M metagenome (GOLD analysis project Ga0208130, IMG submission 185771) | Marine microbial and viral communities from oxygen minimum zone, Eastern Pacific Ocean - ETNP201310SV78 (SPAdes) (version 2) | ecosystem: Environmental > Aquatic > Marine > Oceanic ...
AATTGACTCTTTTACGTCATCCAGAGCTCGGTGAGATGAAGACTTTTTAACTCCTTTTGCAACTTTCGGATTCCAAATGCTAGAGAGAATATTTATTGTACTAACATCTAAATTACGATAATGAAAGAAATTCTCCAGTTCGGGCATTTGCCTCGCCAAAAATCTACGATCTTGACAGATACTATTCCCGCACATAGGTGATGTTCCAGCTTTAACATGCGTTGAGAGAAATGCCAAAGTTTGTTTTTCTGCGTCTCTCATTGAGGTCTTACTCATTATTACTTTTTGAGTTAACCCGGATTTTCCATGATGCTCTGTATTCCATTCATCCATTTTTTTCATCACCTCTTCTGCATGGTGAATAACTAATTCAGGACCTTCTGCTATAATTTCTAGTTGTTGATTTGTTACTACAGTCGCAATTTCAATGATATCGTCCTCTTGAGTGTTTAAGCCGGTCATCTCAAGATCTATCCATACCAAATTTGTTAATTTATTACTCATCTATAAATTCTCTATAATATTGGGTGCATTTAAATAACAATAAATATCAGCATACCTATTATAATAAACTATATGTGATTTACATGGGTGTATAGATTAAATTAAATGAATTCAAAAAATAAACACGAAGCACAGATCATAAGCACATACAGCAGAAGAATGCTTGTGCGAACAGATAGGAATGAACTATTTCCAGCTAAAATCGAAGGTAAGCTATTAAAACCTGTTTGTGGCGATATTGTTGAAATTGAAAAAAAACATAATGAACCAGACTTCATAATTACCAAGATATTGCCCAGAAAAAATTCCCTTGTAAGAAAAAACAAATATGAAAACAAGGAGATTCTTGCATCCAATTTATCTGAAATAGTTGTTGTGATAGGCAACCCACCGTCTCCGGATTGGTTTCTTATTGACAGATACATTGGTTCAGCAGAAAAAATGCAAATTGATGCATCCATCATTTGCAATAAAAGTGATCTGAATTGGATTGATGATTCAATTCGATCTAATCTGGCTGTTTACTCAAAAATTGGCTATAAAATAATTGAATGCAGTACAACACAAGATAAAAATCTTGCAGAAATAAAGGATTATTTAAGCAAAAAAACTACTATACTTGTTGGGCAGTCTGGAGTTGGTAAATCCAGTATTATCAATAGTTTATCTGAATATTCTAATTTAAAAACACAATCTATATCACTCGCTAAGAAAGAAGGAAAACATACAACTGTTAATTCTAATTTAATTGACCTTCCTAATGACGGGTATGTTATTGATTCACCAGGTGTACGTGATTATTTACCTGATTTTAACCATGAAAATGAAGCCTCTATTTCATTCAAAGAGATTCATAATTTTGGATTAGATTGCAAATATAATGACTGCATGCATATAAAAGAACAAGAATGTGTTGTTAAATTTGCGGTATCTGAAGGAAAAATTAATGAAAGACGATACGAGAGCTACAAAAGACTTGTTAACAAAATAAAATCTTCAGAAAATAAAAAAAATTACTAGCCAGGTGGCCAACTAAGTTGTCTCCCAGCCAAAAAGTGAAGATGTATATGATATACAGTTTGCCCTCCGTTACTATTGCAATTCATGACAACCCTATAACCATCTTTGTCTACATTGAAAATTCTAGCAAGTTGAGCTGCTGCTTCATACATCAACCCTATGATATTACTATTTGATCCATCAATATCATTTATTGTAGAAATATGCTTTTTTGGAATAATTAAACAGTGAATAGGCGCTTTTGGCTCAATATCTTTGAATGCTATTATATCTTCTGACTCATAAACAATGTCAGCTGGTATTTTTTTTTCTACTATCTTGCAAAACAAGCAATCATTATTCTCCCCTACCTCATTCATACAATCACTCCATTTTCCTTCTTCCAAAAAATGCATGTGATATCGTCCCACCATCAACATATTCGAGCTCTCCACCAAGGGGAATACCATGTGCAATTCGTGAGCAACTAATTTGATGCTTCATAGCTATTCCTGATATTAGATGTGCTGTTGCATCACCTTCCACTGTAGAGTTTGTGGCTATTATCAACTCAGAAATGGAACCCTTTGCTAATTTATCCTCAAGTTTTGATAGACCAAGCTCTTCTGGACCAATACCATCAATTGGAGAAAGATGTCCCATCAAAATAAAATACTTTCCTTTAAAACCAGTAGCATCCTCAATAGCCATCACATCTGATGGTGATTCAACTACACAGATGGTACTCTCATCTCTGCTACCTGAGCTACAAATTACACATAGGTCATCATCTGTCAGCATTCGACACTCTTGGCAATTTTTTATCTTTAGCACAGCTTGTGATAATGACATGGATAATGTTTGTGCCCCTTCTCTGTCTTTTTCAAGGAGATGAAACGCTATTCTTTGAGCGGATTTCTTTCCTATACCAGGCATGGCGCATAGGGCCTGAATCAAATTAAGAATTACCGGAGAATATGACATCGACTACTCAAAATGGAAGCTTCATGCCGGGCGGGAGATTCAGTCCTGATGTCATGCCTGACATGCGTTCCTGGGTTTTTTTATCTGCTTTACGGATTGCGTCATTAAAAGCGGCGATAAGCAAGTCTTCAAGCATATCCCTTTCTTCTGAAAACAGACTGTCATCTATATCTATTTTCTTTATTTCATTTTTACAAGTAATGGATATTTTCACCATTCCACCACCAGATTCACCATGAACAATTATATTTTGAAGCTCTTCTTGTGCTTTTTGCATTTTTTCTTGCATTTGCTGGGCTTGCTTCATAAGTTGACCAATTCCACCTTTCATTTCTTCTCCTAGATATTTCTCATTTTTTTAGTTTCACAGAGTCTGAATCGAATGATGCACCAGAAAATATATCCTTTATATCTCTAATACCTGGATCGACCTCGAGATCTTCCTTCGCTTTTTTTAATATCTCATCTTCCTTTCTTATCTTTTCTTGATTTGGTGTTTCATTTTTAGATTCACCAACACTGATATCAACATCAATCCTCTTGTCATAATAAGCTGAAAGAGCCCCTGATAATGCCAATTGTCTCTCTTTGTTATTATATGATTGAGATTTTTCATCCAGCATCAAAAAGAATTTATTATTCTCCCGTTTAATAAGGGCACAGTTGTCTGCTAGCATTCTTGAGGTTCCTTTCAATTCAAGCTCAGTAACTAAGTCTGACCAAATTACATTATGTAAATTTTTATCTGATGATTCTTTCTTTCCTGCTCCCTCTTCCTTGTTAACATTTTTAGCTGTCTCTTTTGATTTTCCATCTGGCTCAATATTGTGTTCTTTTTTTGTTGCTTGGGTGTTTCTATGTATATCTAACTCAGGCTTAAATGCAATCATTCTTAATAAGCACATTTCAAAACCTATTTTGTGGCTTGGGGCCAAATCCAAATCCCTTCTTCCAATAATTGATATTTGATAATTTAACTGAATTTCTTCTGGATCAAAACTCTCTTTATAATCTGATAAGTCATGTTCCTGATAAATATTATTTTTAATAACACCGGTCATTTTTACTACAGCTAATTGTTGAAAAATGGCTGCTATATCGACCAATAAGTTATCGTAATTAGGAAAATATTGATCTATCTCTTCGATAGTATCTATAAGCAAACCAGAATCACCTAGTATTAGGGCTTGCATTAATTGCTCGACATATCTTCTATCAATTGAACCCAGCATATCTGAAATACTTACTTCGGTTAATTCCTCAGCTGAAAATGCTATTGCTTGATCTAAAAGGCTTAATGCATCACGTAGACTTCCATCGGCTGCCCGCGCAATTTTGGCCAATGCTTTATCTTCATATTTTATTTGCTCTTCATCACAAATAAACTTTAATCTCTCCATAATCAATTTTGGTGAAATACGCTTCAGATTAAATTGTAAGCAGCGTGATAATACAGTTATGGGTAATTTCTCTGGATCGGTCGTAGCCAAAAAGAATCTTACATGTGGTGGAGGTTCTTCAAGTGTTTTTAGAAGTGCATTAAATGAATGTGTAGATAACATATGAACCTCATCAATTATGTATATCTTGTACTCACTCATAGAAGGAGCGTACTGAACATTATCAAGCAGCTCTCTGGTATCATCTACTTTTGTTTTTGATGCTCCGTCAACTTCAATTAAATCAACAAATCTTCCCTCATCAACACTGCAGCAATTTCCACATTCACCGCATGTATCTGCAGACATTCCTTTTTGACAATTAAATGCTTTAGCCAGAATTCTAGCAATTGTTGTTTTTCCTATCCCTCTCGTTCCTGAAAAAAGATAAGCATGATGCATTTTCTTTGAATTTAAGGCATTACTAAGAGCCTGAACAACATGTTCTTGACCTACTATATCCTTAAAGTGCTTTGGTCGCCATTTGCGAGCGAGAGCGAGATAACTCATTTACTATCCATTCAGTGTGAAAAATTTAATATTTCAATTTAGTGTACAAAATAAACTTTTGGTGAAAAAGATTCAATTAAATGATCCGCGCTAGCCAAAACCAGGCACCCGATTTCATTGCTACCGCTGCTCCCTTCCAGGCCTGACGGAATTTACAAATAATCGCCGCAGGAAGACCAGCGCGGACAATTTAAATTATCTCTCCGAACGTTAACTTTCTCAATTGTTTTCATGAAAATATCGGCTATTGAGTTTAGTTTTAGTTATACTTTCAGGACACTAATTAAGAATTCCAATCAGAACATGAAAAGCAAACTTGAAGCAAGTACGACAATCTTTCATACAATGACTGAGCTTGCTAATAAGCATGAAGCAATTAATTTATCTCAAGGCTTTCCTGGCTTTAATCCGGATAAGCGCTTACTTAATATGGTAAGTGATTTTGTTCATGGTGAGAATAATCAATATGCACCAATGTCAGGTGTGCCCGAATTGAGAGCAAGCATCTCGAAAAAAATAGAGAAATACTACGGTAGAAAAATCCATTCTGATAATGAAGTGACAGTAACTGATGGAGCCACTGAAGCACTATTTAGTGTGATTATGACAGTTGTCCATCCAGGTGATGAGGTGATTGTTTTTGACCCCGCCTATGATAATTATGAGCCGGCAGTAATTCTTGCAGGAGGAATAACCAAGCATGTGCCTCTTATCAAGAGTCAGGATAATCCTGACTACCACATCGATTGGCAGATTCTTAAAGACAGCATCAATAAAAGAACAAAGCTTATAATACTTAATTTTCCACATAACCCAACTGGAGCAATATTAAGTGAAAGTGACCTTGATGAACTAGCAGAAGTATTAACTAAATATGATGTATATTTAATGTCGGATGAAGTGTATGAACATATTGTTTTTGATGGAAACAGACACCACAGTCTTGCGAGCCATGATGATCTTTGGTCAAGATCATTTGTAATTTCGTCTTTTGGAAAAACATTTCACGCCACTGGATGGAAAATTGGATATTGTATCGCGCCTAAAAAATTAACGGATGAAATGAGATTAATTCATCAATGGTCTTGCTATTCTGTTGTCACACCAATTCAACTAGCAATCGCAAAATTCATGCATACTTATCCAGAATATATTGATACTTTGTCTAACTTTTATGAATCAAAGAGAGATTTGTTTTGCAGTTTGCTTAAAGAATCCAACTTTGATTTCCGTCCTTCTGCAGGCTCGTTCTATCAACTTCTTGACTACAGCCAAATAAGCAAAGAAAAAGATGTAATATTTGCCGAAAAACTTACTAAAGAGATTGGTGTTGCCTCAATCCCAATATCAGTTTTTTATGGCAATCCTCCAAATGAACAAAAACTGAGGTTTTGTTTTGCTAAAGAAGACTCTGTAATAGAAGAAGCTGCGAAAAAATTGTGCAGTCTATAACTCCCAACTAATCATGAAGTCTAAATTTCACCACAGCACCCTTACCGCAGTAGTCATAGCCAATATGATTGGCACAGGAGTATTCACGAGTCTTGGTTTTCAGCTATTAGAAATACAATCTGGATTTGCCATTTTGATGCTTTGGGCATTAGGAGGCCTGATTGCTGTTTCTGGCTCAATGACCTATGCAGAACTGGGAGCAGCGCTACCAAGATCAGGCGGTGAATACAACTTCCTAGCAAAAATTTATCATCCATGTGCTGGTTTTGTATCCGGTTGGGTCTCTGCTACAATCGGTTTCTCTGCACCGACAGCCTTAGCAGCTATTACATTCTCATCATACTTAATGTCTATTTTTCCAGAGGCAGATACAGATTGGACCAGAAAGGCAATTGCTTGCACTCTTATAATCATCTTGGCTCAGATTCACTCCAGTAACAGAGAGCGAAGTGGAGGATTACAAATGTCATTCACTGTCTTAAAGATAAGTGTAATACTGTTGTTCTGCATTGGTGCTTTTATCTTTTCAAAAAACATTCAACCAATATCATTTTATCCAGCAAAAGATGATATCAATACGATCTTCAGTGGTTCGTTTGCAATATCACTGATTTATGTCAGTTATGCCTATACTGGCTGGAATGCGGCAACCTATTTAAGCAGTGAGCTCCAGAGCCCACAAAAAACACTTCCCTGGATTTTGTTATCTGGCACCTTAGTAGTAACCGTCTTATACATACTCCTAAACTTTGTATTTTTGAGTGTCGCGCCAATTGAGGATATGCAAGGAAAAATTGAAATTGGATATATCGCCTCGAAGTCAGCATTTGGCGAATCTGCAGCAAATTTCACTGGTTTAGCGCTTGCTTTGCTTTTGATCTCAACTGTCAGCGCAATGACTCTCGCGGGGCCGAGGGTTCTTCATGTGATTGGGGAAGATTTTAAAATGTTAAGCTTTTTATCCAAAGTCAATAAGAACGGAATACCAACAATGGCAATACAAATCCAATCATTACTTGCTATTGCATTTATAATTACCTCAAGTTTTGAATCGATCCTTGTTTTTGCTGGATTTACATTGGCTTTAAATTCTTTCATAACGGTATCAGGAGTTTTTGTTTTAAGATTTTTAATGCCGGATATTGAAAGACCTTATAAGGCATCTATGTTTCCATTACCACCTTTAATTTATCTATCATTAACAGGTTGGACTCTTTATTTTGTTGTAGCTAACAGACCTTTGGAAGTAATCTTTAGTGCCGCAATAGTCTTATCAGGGATAATTTTTTACTTTATTTCTACAAAAAGAGGTTAATAATCCAAACCAATCAATTTGGCGGCATTCGTTGAGATTAATTTTCTTATATCTTCTTCAGCATAACCTAAATCCAAACAAATATTTATAACACCCCTAAAACCATCAACAGGAGATGGGTTTCCAACTTGTCCGAGATCTGATCCAAGAATTGTTTGATCAATACCAGCTGCAATTATCATATCGTTAAGTTCATCCGGTTCATAAAACTTATATTTTGATCTTTGCACGAACATGCACATTGAATGTTCAATATATACGCCCATGCTTGATAAAACTTTGATGTCTTCAAGAGTGGCACCAATTACATAAGTCGGATGATTGCACAATAATCTTTTTACGCCACGTTTTATAGCCTCTTCAAACAGAACCCAAATTTCTGAAATGTGCAAATGGCCTGATGAGAGAACAATGTCATTTTCCGCGATTAAATCCAAAATAAATTTTACTTCGTCAATCAAATTCCCATTTTGATTTACCACCTTTAAAGGAGTGGGTGCAAGCATTGCTTCTTTTGTGGTTGGAAATTTCTTATCAAAATCAGTATCCTCCTGATGTGCTTTGATATGATTTTCAGCCGAAAATGTTGGCATCCAAACAAGTTTTGCCCCAAGATTTATTCCGTGATCGACAGCATATCTATTAAAACCTCCCACAGTATTATTTAGAGGCACTCCAGAGAGTAACTCAACATTAAGGCTCTTAAAATGCTTATTCAGTAACTCTGTTATGGGAGAGGCTGAATAATAATGATCTTTGTATAAAATAGCTTTCATGCCAACTTTTGAAGCCTCCTCAGCAACCTCAATATGATCGATTGATCTGGGCATCACAGAGGGTCCGCTGTGACAGTGCAAGTCTATCGCGCCGTCAAGTAGCTTTTCGATTAAATCTTTTCGCTCAGGAGTGGCTTTATGATAATTATCCATATCCAATTAATTCTTTAAATATTGATAATTTGAGATATCGAATATTTTAAATGCGATTGATCGGAACCAACGATAAAGAATGAAAAACCCTTTTCAGTCCACTGATTCAATGATCTGGCATCAGGGAGATATATACCAAGAGAAATACCTGCTTTTTTTGCGGCAACAATAACCTTATCAATTGCATCATTTACTTTTTTATCATTTATGTCATCACAACCTAATGTGACCGCAAGATCTGCCCTTCCTATAAAGAGGCAATCAATTCCATTCACATTGACTATTTCATTAATGTTTTCAACAGCTTTGCCCTCTTCTATCTGACAAATAACAGAAATAGAATTATTGGAAGAACTGATCATTTGGTCTATGTTGACATCACCATATTGTCCTGACCTTGATGAATTTGAAAAGCCTCGTCGACCACTTTTGAATTCAATAGATTTATACTTTGATATATTAACTGCTCTTGTAGCATCTTCTTGATTATTAATATGTGGAAAAATAATTCCATTTGCTCCCATGTCTAGAACACTGAGAGCGTCATGTTCAGCTAAAGAAGGGACCCTTACTACAACTGGGGTATCTGGTTTAGCAGCTAATAGACATGTATCCAGATCTGTCTTTGTGAAAGGAGCATGCTCTGCATCTAGAGCAATAAAAGGTATATTACATGAAGATAGTAATTCAACTATCTGATAGTTAGGGGTTTTTATGAATGTTCCAACCAGGAGATCACCATTACTTATTCTTTTTTTAAAGCTTTTTTCGGCCATCTATTTGATCCTAGTTATCCTCAAATTCTTGATATTCAACAAGATGCAAATAATCTTCGCGTATGGGCGCAAAAATATCTAAATTCAATACCGGCTCATCTCCGAGGGGTTCAGCATAGTGTTCGACATCTGGCGGTATTCTAATTAGAGATCCAGGGCCACCCTCAAGAACATCATCGCCTACATGGAAACGAACGTTACCTTGAACAATATAAACAGCTTGCTCAAAAGGATGAGAATGAGGATTCAGCTCCATCCCTGGCTCCAAGGTATTCATCACCATCATAAAGTGATCGCCACGAAATCCTTTTCTTGATACACCTGGTCTGACCACTTCTTCCTCTATTGTATCCCAATTGTATAGCTTTGTTTTTGTTGACATTTTTTTTCCTTTTTTATCTATTATAACACTTAATCTAAAGCATCTTTAGGCACGAATTCTTTCCAAATTTCTGGACGTGTATTCTGTGTATCGTAGGCCTCCACTCTGTCAGCAGTCAGTCCAATAAGCTCTTCAGCAGTAGTACCTTTACTCTCAAGATACTCCGAGAGCTCTAATAGAGACTTTGAGATTACTTCGAAACCATTAGTGAATATTGAGGAAGTAATTTGCACCCCCGAAGCGCCTGATAACATCATTCTAGCTATATCATAGCCATCTCTTGCGCCATTGGTTCCTATGAGTGGAAAATCGTCTCCTACCATCTTTCTGCTTTCACTCAACCATCTGCAGGTTATGGGTAACGCCCACCGTCCTCCATAAGCGACATTTGTTCTCAGGGTTGGCATCATTGAATCAAGATCTGGAAACATTGCCATCATTCTTCCTATCATTACCACTGCATCTGCACCCGATGATTTTGCAGCCAAGCATAGTTTTGAAACATTTTCTGAAGTGCTTCCAAGTTTTAACCATAGAGAACCATTAAAAACTCGTCTTACCGTCATTACAATCTCAGAAACTTTTTTTTCTTCAGTCACAGTCTCTATCTCAGATTTCATTTCACTTGCGTGAGGTGCACCGATATTTATTTCTAATATCCTAATACCTAATTGATCTGCTTCCTTCGCTAACTCTTCAAGAGAGTCCATGTTCCTTGGTATTATGCTCGCAGCAACATAAGAATGTTTTTTTTCAGCCCAGTTATCCAGTTCAGAAATTTTTTTAAGCCATTCCTTGGAATCAAGGTTCACAAGACCGGATCTGCCAATCAGCCCGGTACTCATATCGGAACCAAGGCCCCAACTAATATTATTTAAGCTTGAATCGATTAGAGCATAATCAGTTTTGTCTAACTGGGTTTTTGCGTTTTCACTTTCATTGGTCGATTTGGCAACGACAACAGCAGCTCCTTCTTCAACGGCTTTTTTTATTCCTGCTTCTTCGATAAAGTGTTCTGCAGAACCGCAAAAAAGCGGGTTCTTAAATTCTAGATCGCCAATTTTAATTTTTAAATTTTGTTTATCCATCTAATTTTTTATTTTTATTTGCTCTGTAAAATAACAAGATACCAAATAATAAAACCAAAATAATGAGGTTTGAATCCCTCCCCAACCATAATGTTGATGTTCCAATTAATATTGAACACATAAGATAGAAACAATTGGAAAGGATTTGTCGAAAACCACTTTTCAGATTATCTCTTAACACATGAGACAGAATTAAACCCGAAACCAAGCAAGTTAAACTTATGTAAAGTATTTCTTTCCAGGTGCCTTTGAATAATAAGCTATCATTGAAAACAAACAGGAAAGGCAATAAATATGCTGCGATACCGAGTTTCATTGCAGTAAAACTCGTTTTCCACATTGATGCATCGGCTATACCTGCAGCCACAAAAGAGGCAACAGCAACAGGGGGTGTAATCATTGACAGTAACCCAAAATAAAAAATAAATAAGTGCGCAGCTAAAACCGGAATACCCATCTCAATGACCGCTGGTGCCAATACAACCGAGAGAACTATATATACAGCTGCAGTGGGCATACCCATGCCAAGTATTATTGCAACCATGCCCGTTAATATGAGCATTGAAATCAAACCATAATTTTTACCAATTTCTGTTAGGCCCAATGTCAGATTGAATCCTAGACCAGTAATATTCAGAACACCAACGATTATGCCAGCCGCACCGCCAATTAAAATAATAGGTATCATAGTCTGTGAAACACTGTTCACAAAAGAGCTGAGATTTTCTTTATTCAATTTTGACTCTCTCATGATCAACCCGAAGAAAAAGGCGCTGAATCCTGAAATTATGGCCGACTTTGCCGGTTGCAACCCTATGCCGAACATCAGAAAGATCAAAAGAAAAATGGGGACCAAGTGCAATCCTCTGGTTCTCAATAATAAGCTGAACCTCGGCAGTTCTGCGCGACTCAATCCTTTTAAATTATTATCTTTTGCCATGAAATCCACTTGAGCGAATAAAATAAAATAATAGATCAGAGCAGGAAGCGCAGCAGCCACAACGACCTCAATGTAAGGAATATCGAGAAACTCCGCAATAAGGAATGCTGTTGCCCCCATAACTGGTGGTGCCAACTGGCCACCATTTGATGCTATCGCTTCAACTGCTGCCGCAAAATATCCAGGCAAGCCCGTTTTTTTCATTAATGGAATGCTAACAACACCTGTTGACATTACATTTCCGACAGTTGAACCACTAATCGAACCAAAGATTGAGCTCGCAACAATGGAAACTTTTGCTGGACCACCTCTATAGTGACCCATCAATGATAAGGACGAATCTGTTAAAAACTGGCCGGCGCCACTAATTTTTAATAACTCTCCCATCAATAAAAAACCAAAAACAATCGAACACACTATTGATAAGATTAAACCAGGTACGCCTCCGGTGTCAGAATAGAAATATAGAATTAGCCTTGATGGATTTACTTCTGTTCCCTCAAGAATACCGGGGAAATAAAAACCAAAAAATCCATAAAAAATAAAGAATACGGTTAATATTGTTATCGCGTAACCGCAATATCTCCTTAAAGCTTCAATTAACAACAAAATGGCAACTACCCCTGGTAACCATTTTTCGATTCCACGATTCGCAAGATCAGTGAGCCAAGATATATGGTTGTAGCCAGCCCATCCCCAGCATGTTATTGATAAAAATCCCAATGAAATATCTATTGTGGGAGCGTATTTACTATCTGATATAGGTCTAATTATAAAACCTGCAGCAATTGCGACTGCCAACATCATTGATATGTAGCTTGCCGTTACAACGCCAATATTCAATCTTACCGGTAAATCAAATATCCATAATATTCCAAGAATTACTAACGACCAAATATAGATATTTTTTAGATTGGTTTTAATAAAAGCAGAATTCATAATTTATGGAGATGTTATTTTTTTGAAAAATTGAATCTAATCTTTGAGATTATTAAATTCCTTATTGACTGAGCAATAACATCTGATTTCTTTCTTCAAGAACGTCACTCCATAGACCTTTCTTTTTATAATAATTTACTGCTCCTTGATGATATGGAATTGTGTGATTTTCATCTACGAACATAGAAGGACTTCCCCTTTTTAGAGCGGCAAATTGATTTTCTAGTGACTGCCAATTATTCTCAATAACTGAGATTATATCCTCTGCAATTTTTTCAGACATGCTAACCGAAGAAATCAAATAAATGTCAACCGATCCCGTTATCAGGCCCTCGCTTGCTCCCGGCAGTTGATCGTCCTCTGAAACAGTATAAGCATTAAAGCCTTTCTTTTGGTTTGCAAAAAAATCCTGGACAGAATCAATATCTGACATATCAAGAAACTGTATTCCTCCTGGTGTTGTGGCATGGGCTTTTCTGACGTTTCCCTGCCCAAGAGCAATAGGTGCAGCATCTGCAAGACCGTCAGTAACAGCAGTTATGCCCTGTGGAAGACCTCCAACTGTAATGGCGTTGTAGTCGTTTACATCTAAACCAGCACTCTGAAGCATCAATCTATTACCAATACTCAATGTCAAGTTTGCTGATTGCTCATCAACAACATTTTTTCCTTTAAGATCAGCAAGATGTCTTATACCAGAATCGGCTCTTACCATATAACCATATGGCATCACCCAGAATTTCATGAGTACTCTTAAGTTGGGCTGTTCTGTAAGATTCAATTGACCATTGAAGTAACTACCAGCTTCAATACTGGTACTAAATCCAAGGGACATTTCGCCATTATTAATCAAAGGAACATACACAGCCGAACCTGAGGCTGGTTGTGCGGTAGATCTCACACCTAAAGATTCATTAAAAAGTTTTGAAAGGCCAGTACCTACGACATAATAAAAGGTACCAGCAGGATTTGTACCAATAGTTAGTGAATCAGATCGATTGGAATCGCCGCAAGATGCCAAGAAAATTAATGCTAAGCTGAAAGTCAGTCTTTTCAGTGTTTTAATTATCAAAATATCCTCGCATTTACCTTTTCTGATATACAAAATAACAAAGATTAAGGAGATATCATATTTATTTTATTTTTAAGACTGAAAAATAAATCCTACTGAGCTCTCCTAAAATTTTCTAATATTTCAGGATATGCTTTTTTGACCCTATAATCTGATTGCAGCTGTTCGAGTATAACCTGAAGGCCGTCAAGATCTTCAAAATTATAGAAAGCCTGATTTATAGAAGGAAAATTATGTGACAAGGAAAGATTATAATCATTTGCAATATCAATTGCGTCTTCATCATTATTAAGTTGACACACAATATTGCCAGTGAAAATTGCTATTTTTTGTTTATCATCATCATAAAGCAAATAATAATCCGATAGAGGATAACCTTCACCGAGACCCTCTCTTTGAGGGTTGTTATCTATATAAATATCATATTCACCAAATTGATCAGACCATATGATATCTAAATTATTCAAATCAACCTGTCCTCGATTACTTACTTTTCCATTTGGAATGAGTTTGAAATTATTAAAATCAGTTAAAAAGCTTTGATCGGAAGTATGAGACGATAAAATATCGCTATTTTGTGCAAAACCAGAATAAGCAAAAAATACTAAAAATAAGGAATAAAAGGGATTTTTTATAGCGGTTTTATTTTTAAAAATCTTCATAATTATCTTCCAAATATCGTTATTTTCCAATTATTTATACTACCTTCTGTATTTGCTTTCTTATCTACTATTTTGATTGACCAATTGCCATTTGAACTCTCCCCATAAAATGCATTGCTGATCAAATTAAAACAGGAATCTGTATTACTGAAACCATTGAACGGTGGCAGCAAAACAGATCTTGTGTCACTAGGTGAGGTCAACGAAATTGATAAATCACTCGGACTAGCATGAGATAAGCATACATTGATATTTACTGATTCAACAGTGAGGTTATTATTGTCCGCAATTGTATTACTGACTCCATCATTAGAATTATCTGGTATGGCTGCGTTTAAATTTCCGCTTGATGTCTCATTTGTCGTAATGAATGAACCTAAACTACCAAGAGTATAGTTCTTCGCCAATGTTACAGCTGCGTCTGTATCAACAGCGCCAAAACCATACCAATTGTGAAATTTGTATCCAGCGGCATTTGTTGTCCATCCAGGTTCAGCAATATACCCACCCACAACTATAGCTTGTATTGATGCATCAATTTGTATGGCAGAACTGGCCAGTATGTGCTTGATGTCACGCCATGTTAGAGCTGGGTTTACTTCCAGTAACAAAGCAACAATGCCTGATATAACAGGCGCTGCTGCAGAGGTTCCTTTGAATGTTGAGGTATAATTACATGAACTGTTTAAACTATAATTTCCTTTATTTTCGAAAACATTTTCATAAGATGCGAGATTACTCCTAACGTAACCCTTTGTGCAGCTTGATTGATCTGTAGTCATGATACCTGGTGAATAATCTCCATAACCCGCTCCAACAATATTTTGATCTAATCCACTCTCTCCTCCTGGGGCAGAAATCCAAACTGCTGAACCAGCTGTTGAATATGAGGCTTTTGTGCCATCCGCATTTAATGCAGCTACTAGGGTCAAATATGGCAGTGAATGCTCGGGATCCATACTTGGATTATTACAGCTCAATCCATAGGTATTTGCATCAGTACAATTTGCGCTACCAAAAGAGGAGAATCCATTGCCAGCGGAAGCAATATAATTAGCTCCTTTTCCTGTCCTGAGATTCGTCACTCCATCGATGAACTGATTTTTTATACCTCCATTTATCAGGAAAGCTACGGTAGTTTCATAACCATAACTTAAATTAAAAACATCGACGTCATTCGAGTAAGCCGCACCTCCCAATGAGCTGATTGCATTGGCATTTGTTCCGTCTTTAAGCAGGTTGAATCCTTTTAATGAGACTTCAGGCGCAACACCTCTTCCGCCAATATCATTCCAAGCAGTGGCGGCTATAATTCCAGCAACACTGGTTCCATGGTCTCCCTCCGTGGAAGTTGTTGAGGGATCCGTTGAGTCATTTAAAAAATTATAGGAACCATTCACTACAATATTGTCTTTCAGATCTTCATGCGCGATCTCTAGACCTGAATCAACAACGGCCACCTTAATCCCATTACCTGAATATCCTTGAGATATTACGTTGTCTACATTTATGTCTTTATTTGCTGTTCCAGTGGCTGAGGCAAAATTTAGTTGACCAGTATTATCGAGATGCCATTGATATTCATACAACACATCACTTTTAAGTGAAATATTGACTGTTGTCTCATTAGAGTCCACGTATCCATCATTAACCTTATATTTGAATGTATCAGTTGAAGGACCTGTAACACCCGATGTTGTCTGATAGTTGAAACTGCCCGTGCTTGAATCGTTTAAGGTCAATGTACCTTTTGATGTATTTTGGGTAATCGAGAAAGTGATAGATCTTCCATCTTGAGCTGTTCCCGTCAAAGTGCCAACACCAGTATTTACAGGTTTTGGTAAAATATTAATTGCCCAGCTATTTAAACTGGCTACAGGGGTCGTATGAATATCTTTATTCAATGGATAGTCATCACTGCCATCATTTACTCCATCACCATCGTCATCCTCATCGGCATTATTACCGATACCATCGAAATCTGTATCCAAGGTTTCAGATGAATCTAACGGAAAAGAATCAGCCAAATCTTCGACAAGATCGTTATCATCATTCAAGTCCACAACGTTCGCATAGCCGTCACCATCGGTATCCGTTAATGATGAGAAAATCGGACTGTCTGAATAGATACTGGTTAATGAAGTTCCAGCAATAAAATTACCCTCATTGATATACCCTCTTACAAAACTCTCAATTGGATTTGTTAAGGCTTTGTAGGATCTGATGATTAGTTCTCTGTAACCTAGCCCAGATGGATCAGAGGTTGTATCTGGTTTGTTCATAAATAATTTATTGATATCTGAAGTCAGTCTTGCAAGAGAAGATAGCATTTGATCTGAATATACAACCTCATTATTTAACTCCTGAATTACCTCCTCATAAAATGATTTAAGTTTTGTCTGGTCTCTTAATCCCTCAGCAGAATCATTGATCAAGCTAACCAGTTTCTCTGATGCTGTTGTTGTAACCTGATATTGTGTGATGAGATCTTGATTTACAAACAAACTTTGAGTGACATCAAGAATAAATCCTATTTGATAATTTAATCGTCCTAGAAGACTCCTTAGAGAATTTGTATCGACACTTGAATCCCATAGGTTTAGTTTCAAAACTTCTTCTACTGATGCGCTTATACCTAGGGAATTGAGTAATTTTGAATCATCACTTGAGACTGATATAAGGGTTGAAATAGGTGATATTGAGAAAGTTGTATCACCAATAACCGGTGAAAACATAGTGGTTAAATTTGTCCTTCCAATCACTGGATAATTTCCGCTCTCTAAGATAATTTTAGTTTCACATACGCCATTGCAAACAAAATTCTTTTCCAGAAAAAATAAACCCTCATTGGAAGATGAAGATGTATCTGAAGAATCCAGAAGCGAGTTAGAATTATTGTCAATATAGACTGTTGCCGCATTCAATGGATTTATACCTACTCTTCCTTCAATGGCATCCTTGACCGTAATCTCTATTGGAAGCTGGGTTGAGTTCTCACCAGCTGTTGCTTCAATGGTAATGTTATATTTGTTGTCTTTATCGCTGTCTTGTGGAGATTCATAATTCGGTGACTGAATAAACCTCAATTGACCATTTAATCCTACTGAGAATGATTCTTTATCGAGACCGTCAATTATTGAGAAAGTAATACTTCTATTGTTTGTATCAGTTGCATTCAGAGTTTTTATGTTAAGGCTGCCCTCTAAAACACTTAGCTTTGAATAATCTTCACTAAATGTTGGTGGAGAGAAGACAGCACCGCCACCCGACCCTCCTCCACAAGCACTGATCAAAGAAGCACTCAGAGAAAATAATATAAATAACTTTGCCTTCATAGAACAATTTACCGGTTGAGTTTCTATCTGATATGTAGGTTATTATAAATTATTTCACCAAATCAGTTGAAAATTGCTGGTTAAACCCAACATATTATTTGTGGATGCCTTCGGGGTCCATAATTTTAATAAACTTGCTTAACATAAAAGGAGTTAAACATGGTAAATAGTACATTTGAAACTATCTGGAGAGACATATCTCCATTCGCAGTTGGATTTGACAGAACGTTCGGAACACTAGAGGTTCTCGCTAACTCAAGACAAACCAACTATCCCCCATATAACATCAGAAAAGTTTCTGACGATCAATACACGATTGAACTAGCTGTTGCTGGTTTCGAAGAAAAAGACATTGATGTAGAACTTGCTGGAGAAAATCTCACAATTAAAGGAAACAGGCCCAAAGAAGCAGAAAATGGTCTTTTGCATCAAGGTCTTGCCGCTAGAGATTTTTCTAAGAAATTTGTTCTATCGGACGATATGATTATAAAAGGTGCAGCACTTTCAAACGGAATGCTTTACATTGGCATTGAAAGAGTGATACCTGAAGAAAAAAGACCAAGAAAAATAAAATTAACATCCAAAAATAAACTGCTTGGATAAGAGTAAGAAATAAGACAGGGATAAACGTTATCCCTGTCTATTTCGTTTCTTCGGCCAAAGCTTCGCATCTAATTAACTTTTAACATGCATGTTCTAACAAAATAGTTTGAGCATTCTTTATGTTATTGAAGCTTTTTAAATAGAGTATTACAATTTAAATAAATGAACTAAAAAATAGGATAAAAAATGGCAAAGCATAACGCATTACAGATGTTTGGACGTTCCGGTAACCCAGCACTCAGTGATTCCACATTCAGAAGTGAAGGAAGAGTTATGGGTGAATCAATGACTTTGCAAGGAACTGTCAATAAAACAGGAATCCTTCTTGGAATATTAGTCTTGACGGCTG
>Ga0208130_1000610_pt1 | contig 18202 bp, 17 predicted proteins | sample ETNtaG_31_FD_185771 | JGI IMG/M metagenome (GOLD analysis project Ga0208130, IMG submission 185771) | Marine microbial and viral communities from oxygen minimum zone, Eastern Pacific Ocean - ETNP201310SV78 (SPAdes) (version 2) | ecosystem: Environmental > Aquatic > Marine > Oceanic ...
AACATGCATTTTTAATGATATGATGATGGTTCAAGATGGCTTCGCTCAACTTGCAGACTGTGGTTTTCGAGTGTTTACAAGTGTTGTCAGTAGAGCAAACGAAAATCGGGGAATATTAGACGCAGGTTCAAAAACACTAACCTCTGATACTGGAGGGCTAAATGGATTTGGTCACATAAACGAGTATCCAGAAGCCTCTATAATAAAATTTTCAGAAGAGCATGGGTTTCTTGATCTTGAAGATTGCAAAATGAAGCCCTCGGTAGGTGATATTGTTACCGTGATACCTAACCATGTTTGTGTAGCGGTCAATATGGTTGACGAACTAGTTATGGTTCAAAACAATACAATATTACAAACAGTCCCTGTAGCCGCTCGTGGAATGCTCGTTTGATTATCAAACCTATAAATTTGTACTTTTAAATTTCTCCATTAGATATGGTCCAGAAACAACGGCTTCAGAAGAAGAGTTACTTATTGGTTTGATAGTGGCTTCCCAATCGGGCTGATGAAAATAAGCAAGACTTTTCCGTGCAGGCTGGTTTGGTTTTGCAACAACTCTATGAAGAGTTGATATCCAACGTTTTGCTGTCCAAAGTTCCATTAAATCGCCAATGTTTATAACAAAACAGTCTTCAAGAGCAGGTACGTCAACCCAAGTATTTTTTTTCTTTATTTGCAAACCGGAGGTTCCAGCCTGCGGTAGTAATATTGTTAGAGAACCATAATCTGTATGAGCGCCTGCTCTTTGCTGCTTATCAATTATAAAATCGTTAGTTTCAGGATAATGCAGAGCTCGTAACGCTGAAATTGGGTTATTTATAAATCTGTCAAAATAAGAATTCTCCAAACCTAAAGCTTCAGCAAATGCCGCCATAATACGTTTAGCTAAGCGCTCCATTTCAGCATAATATCTTTCCCAAATTTCCCTAAAGCCTTCTATTTTTGGCCAAAGTGTAGGTTGATAACAAAACTCATAAGCAGCATTATCTTTAATATTATTAGGAATGTTTAACGGACCACCATTAAAACTCTCTTTCAAATCGGGTGGAGTTACCTCACCTTTTGAGGCCGCTAAAGCCTCTTGGTCGGGTCCAATCCAGCCGTAGGGATATCCACTGTAGGGAACTTTAACTTCTCTTTTCACCTCAAGAGGCGACGAGAAGAATTTTAAAACAATGTCCCATTGCTCATTAATGACCCGTTGGGAAATTCCATGGCCTTCTATGACTAAAAAACCTGTTTCACTGCATATTTTATCAAGTTCATCACTCTTTTTTTTTCGTTCATTCCCAGAAGAATTTTCAAAATGCTCTAAATTAAATCTTGGGAATGACATGTTTACGGCTCAATTTTTTAGTTATTTTTTTCCATAATTGACCAAAGTTCATTTGAAAATGTTCCCAATCGATTTTGGATAGTTTTCATACCTTGGACTATTAAATCCTCTCGCCATCTTTGGCCAATTAATTGAACATTAATTGTCTGAATTCCTTGCTCTAATTGGGCGAGATGAGTTGGAAAACATCCAGCAGGGAGCCCCAAAAAGTTTATCGAATAAGACCAAAGAGCAGATCCTAAAACTTCCCGAACACCCTCTTGACCCTCCAAATCTCTTCCAGGCTTAAAAAATGGTTGTGGCAAAAATGGACTTAGAATTAATGGGTACTTGGTCAAAAAAATCGACCATTCCCTTGCATAATAACTTCGCTTTGCAAGTATCTTAAGTAAATCGGTTCCAGTGTATGGTTTAAATTGTTTGAAGTACTCATCAAAAATTCGATTAATTTCTGAAGATCCAAATTTCCGTATATCCGGACCCATTAACTCAATCACCTCTCCCATTAAAGCCCGATATCCAGCCGAAGCGGTTTCCAGTAAATAAGGTGGATCAACTTCAACAACTTCATGGCCTGCATCACGCAATGCTTCAGCTGCTAATTCTAAGCCCTTATAGATCTCTGGATGAGTTTCAAAACCCGGAGTTTCCCGAGCCAACGCAATTTTACATTTCTGGCTTTCAGACCCCATGTCGTATGGCAAGGGAACATGAAACGGATCAACAGGGTCATTTTTGAATAAAGTTGGCATCGCCAAGTCTAAGTCGTTTGGGTCGCGAGTCAAAAGACCTTGGACAGACATTGATTGCGCCAACATTCCTCGCTCAGCATTTTGCGAAGGGTTCCAAGCAGGTATACGACCAAGACCTGGTTTAACAGTGAAAGCACCATTCGCTGCCGCGGGAAATCTCAATGAACCTCCAATATCATTCCCATGCCCCATAGCTCCCATACCGGACATGACGGCTGCACCTGCCCCACCAGACGAGCCGCCAGCAGAAATATGATCCCCCCAAGGATTGTTTGTTCTCCCATGAAGTTCATTGTCCGTATCAGCTCTGAATGAAAACTCTGGTGTATTTGTACGACCAATAATGATTGCCCCTGCTTTTTTTAGACTTTTAACAATGGGCGCGTCATCAGGTGCTATCAAATCTTTTAAAGCAAGAACACCATTAGAAGTTGGATAACCTTTCTGATCTACATTTATTTTAATTGTTATCGGCACACCATGTAAAGGTCCGCATGCCTTACCATTTTCTCGTTCTCGATCTAAATACTCTGCAGTTTTCAGGGCTTGTTCTGAGAGATCAATAACGACAGCATTTAATTTTGGATTGACCTTTCGCATTCTGCCTATAACTGAAGTTATGACATCAAGAGAACGTATCTCACCGGCTGTTGTGGCCTTAACAATTTCGGCAGCGCTTAAGCGCCATAAGTTATTTTTATCCATTTGTGCTTTTTTTTATTTATCTGGATAACGCTACACGGCTCACGTTTCAAAACAAAGAAAAAATTTAAATATTTATGTAAATAATGAAAATGTAAAATTCAGCTAGTAAGCAGAATTTAAATTCTTTTATTGTAAAACATTTAGCAAAACATTTTTATTTGGAAGTTATAAAAAAACATCTCAGGTCGTTTTTTTCATTTAAAAATAACAATCCTAGTATAAGCTCCTAATACACATTTTAACCCCAAACGATTTTCTGCGGGTAAAAATGATCTCAAGAAAGGGAGTATAAATATGTTTCAACCAAAAAAAATAATTACGGCTGCTACTTTAGCTGTGTTTGCAAGTGCCGGAGCCAGCCTTTCCGCACAATCTAATATCACAGTTGCCATGCAGCTAGAGCCACCTCACCTAGATCCAACCAGTGCTGCCGCTGGAGCAATAGACAGCGTTCTTTATTCAAACGTGTTTGAAGGTTTAACAAGATTTGCGTCAGATGGATCAATAATAGCTGGCTTGGCTGAGTCTTGGGATATTTCCAGTGATGGGACCGTCTACACGTTTAATCTACGTTCTGGAGTAAAATTTCACGACGGCACCTCTATGGATGCAAATGACGTCAAATTTTCTCTTGATAGAGCCAGAGCTGAAGACAGCACAAATGCTCAAAAAGCTTTATTTTCTGGAATAACTGATGTTGCCGTCGTTAATGATAAAACAGTGAAAGTTTCATTAGACAAACCTAATGGAAGCTTTCTGTTTAATATGGCCTGGGGTGATGCAGTTATAGTTGCACCTGAGAGTATTGAAGGCATCAAGAACAAGCCTGTAGGGACGGGTGCTTTTACTTTTCAAAATTGGGTTCAAGGGGATCGAATAGAATTAGCCCGCAACCCAGATTATTGGGGTAATAAACCTGCTTTAGAAAAAGCGACTTTTAAATTTATTTCTGATCCCACTGCCGCCTTTGCTGCAGTTATGGCTCAGGATGTCGATGTCTTTACTAGTTTTCCAGCACCTGAAAATCTTCCTCAGTTCGAGGCTGACCCGAGATTTCAAGTTTTGGAAGGATCAACTGAAGGTGAAACAATTTTATCAACAAATAATAAAATGCCTCCTTTAGATAATGTCAAAGTGCGAAAGGCGATTGCCCATGCAATAGATCGTCAGGCCATTATAGATGGTGCGATGTTTGGTTACGGCACTCCTATAGGAACCCATTTTGCCCCTCATAATCCAGATTATGTGGACTTAACTGGCAACTCAAATTATGATCCAGAACTTTCCAAAAAACTTCTAGCCGAAGCAGGACTTTCAGGAGGTTTTAAAACCACCTTAAAACTCCCACCACCTTCATATGCTAGAAGAGGTGGAGAGATAATAGCATCTCAGCTACGTGCAGTTGGAATTGAGACTGAAATAAGTAATTTGGAATGGGCTCAATGGCTTGAGCAAGTTTTCAGAGGAAAAGATTATGGCCTTACAATTGTAAGCCACACTGAGCCAATGGATATTGGGATCTATGCAAGACCTGATTACTACTTCCAGTATGATAATCCCGAATTTCAGTCACTTATGACAGAATTGAATGGAACCACAGATCCATCCAAGCGCAGTAGCATGCTGAAAAAAGCCCAACGTATGATTTCAAATGATTACGTAAATGGATATCTTTTTGAGTTAGCTTACACAACTGTTGCAAACGCAAAGGTCCGTGGTCTTTGGAAGAATGCGCCTACGCAAGCCACTGACCTCACAGGAGTAAGTTGGGCAGATTAATTATCAAATATATTTGGAAGGCGAGGAGATGTATCCTCGCCTTCTTTATGGTCAATGCTTACTTTTCCAGATAATTTGAGATGCTGAGATATATTTTTAAAAGAGCTATTTCATTGATTATAAGTCTATGTCTAGCTTCTATAATTATTTTTGCCGTTGTAGAAATAGCTCCCGGTGACCCAGCATCATTCATGCTGGGCATTAACGCCCAAGAAGATACTATTGCTGCTTTGAGGGCGGAGCTGGGATTAGACCAAGATAAATTATCGCGGTATTTCACTTGGGTCACTGGAATGATCCAAGGTGATTTTGGAACCTCATATACCTATCGAAGTCCAGTTGCTGAGATGATTACGGAAAGAATTTGGGTTTCCTTACCCCTAGCTCTATATGCTCTCTTAATTTCTACTCTGATCGCATTCCCAGCTGGTATCTATGCCGCAACTCAAAGAGGAAAATCTGGCGATTTAGTAGTTATGGGTGCCACACAATTTGGTATAGCTATACCCAACTTTTGGTTTGCCATGATACTAGTGGTGATTTTTGCTTTGAAACTCAGATGGTTTTCAGCAGGTGGCTTTGTGGAATGGGAAAATGGAATTTTTCAAAGTATAAAATCTCTAACACTGCCAGCCATTGCACTCGCTTTACCTCAAGCATCTATTCTATCGCGAGTAATGCGAAGTGCTCTCATCGAAACTCTATCAGAGGATTACATTCGAACAGCTCGAGCAAAAGGATTTGGGAAAAGAGCAGTAATTTGGAGGCACGCTTTAAGAAATGCTCTTATCCCTGTATTAACTATTATCGGGTTACAATTCTCTTTTCTAATGGCTGGGGCCATTATCATTGAACAAGTGTTTTTTCTTCCAGGCTTAGGAAGATTAGTTTTTCAAGCCATAACCCAACGAGATTTAATCGTAGTGGAGAGCGTAGTGATGCTTCTTGTTTTCGCAGTAATAACTGTGAATTTCATCGTTGACGTTACATATGCAATTGCGGACCCCCGATTAAGGCGTCGAGTATGAGAAGTGGCTCCTTGATATTTGGCGTCTTGCTAAGCGCATTGGTTGTAATCGCAGCTGGCGTCTCTTTTCTTTGGGTCCCATTTGACATTACTCAACTTTCGATACCTAACAAATTACAGCCCCCCAATGAAATACATTGGTTAGGTACCGATCACTTTGGGCGTGACATTTTATCAATGATCATGATCGGAGCACGAACTTCATTAGCCGTGGCTCTTCTAGCCGTTGGAATAGGTGTTTTTATTGGTGTTCCACTTGGGCTGATCGCAGCTACCAGGAAAAATTCAGTTATTGATGAAGTAATAATGCGAACCAATGATTTGATATTTGCGTTTCCATCTTTAGTTATTGCGATCCTAATTACTGCACTTTTTGGTCCTGGCGCAATGAATGCAATTATTGCTATTGGGATATTTAATATACCCGTATTTGCTCGTGTAAGCCGAGGAGCAGCTTTAAGTCTTTGGCAAAAAGAATTTATATTGGCGGCCCGAGTAAGTGGAAAATCAGATTTGCGGATTTCTGCAGAACATATTTTTCCAAACATTGCCAATCTTTTAATAGTCCAGGGTACAATACAATTTTCACTAGGTATTCTAGCAGAAGCTGGATTGAGTTACGTAGGCCTAGGAACACAACCACCTATTCCAAGTTGGGGACGAATGCTTGCAGACGCTCAAACTATGGTCAGCTTTGCTCCCCACCTAGCAATTATTCCTGGAACAGCAATAATCATAACTGTTTTGGGATTAAATTTACTTGGTGATGGTCTGCGCGACTTTCTCGATCCAAGAGTACGAAAGTCCCGCGAATGAGTATTTTAACCGTTAAAAATTTACAGCTGAAAATCGGCGCAGAAAGCATACTGGAAAGTATTTCATTCAGATTGGATCAGGGGCGAATTCTTGCGATGACTGGTGAAAGTGGATCTGGAAAATCCATGACTGCGCTTTCCATAATCCAACTTCAACCCAAAAACGCAAAATTAGAAGGGGAAATATTTTTCAATGATCAAGAAATAACCAAAAAAAATGAGTTTGAATTGTGTAAAATTCGTGGTGCTAAAATAGGAATGATATTTCAAGAGCCTATGACGGCACTCAATCCAGTAAAAACTGTGGGGGATCAAATAAGAGAAACAATAATTTTGCACACTACAAAAAATAAAAGATCAGCAGAAAAAGAAACTTTGAAAATTCTGGAACGAGTTGGGTTAAGTCCTGCGACTGAATTTAAAAAACGCTATCCGCATGAGTTATCAGGTGGCCAACGTCAGCGCGTTGTTATTGGAATTGCAATTGCATTGAAACCCGCAATTATAATCGCAGACGAACCAACAACAGCTCTTGATGTAACCACCCAGGCCCAGATTCTGGCACTTCTCAAAAAATTAGTCACGGAAGATAATATAGCGATGGTTTTAATTACGCATGACCTAGCTGTTGTTGCGGATATGGCAGATGAGATAGCAGTTATGCAAAACGGAGTAATTGTTGAAATTGATGAGACGCCGAATTTGTTTCAAAATATGAAACATCCGTATACTCGTTCTCTTTTTGCAGCATCTAAGCATTTAGTTGATTTGCCTGTCACGAAGGTGGAATCTGATGCTCTTTTGACTATCAAAAACGTTACTTGCAGATATAGATTGGCGCGCACAAAAATTTTTTCAAAAAGCGATTATTTCACAGCAGTTTCTAATGTTTCATTTGATATTAAAAATGGCGAAAGAGTTGGTTTAGTTGGAGAGTCTGGCTGTGGTAAGTCAACTCTCACTAGAGCTATCCTTGGCCTTGAGCCAATTTATGAAGGCGAAATAAATGTAGACAATCAAAACATATTGAAAGCCACATCAAGTACCAGGAAAAATATTCAAGTCGTTTTCCAAGACCCATATGGTTCTTTTAATCCCAGACACAAAGTCTCAACTCTTATAAAAGAACCTTTTTTTCTTATTAAAGACCCTCTGGAAGTCAAAAATATTGAGGATAAAATAGAAAAAGTTTTAGAAGATGTCGGACTTTCAGCTACAGATAAAAATAAATACATACATGAATTTTCTGGTGGGCAGAGACAGCGAATAGCAATTGCACGCGCTTTAATCATCAAACCCAAACTTGTAATTTTTGACGAAGCTGTATCAGCTCTTGATGTTACGGTCAGAGCACAAATTTTAGACCTAATCGCGAAACTTGCCGCTGAATACGGTCTGAGTTACCTATTCATTAGCCATGATCTCTCTGTAATTCGCTCAATAACTGATCGTTGCTTGGTAATGAAAGATGGTAAGATTATCGAAGAGGGAACTACCAAAAAGGTTTTGGAACAACCTCAAAATGCATATACAAAAACGTTAATTGAAGCAGCACCTAAATTACCTACTTTTCAAACGGAGTTATAAGTAATGTCTCTTCCTGATTTACCATTTGATCCATCTTGTTGCTTAATTGGAGGAGAATGGCACAGTTCTGCGAGTCTCGAAAAATTAGAATTAATAAACCCATCCGATGGGAATATTTTAACTGAAATAGCATCAGGAAATGAGGATGACGTTGATGCTGCACTTGCTAATGCGAAATATACATTTGACCAGTGCTGGAGTACAACACCTGCAGCTGAGCGTGGGCGAATTTTGCATAACTTGGGAAGGCTAATTCTCAAAAATATAGATCTTTTATCCACACTAGAAGCGCTTGATGTAGGTAAACCTTTTACTCAAGCTGAGGCAGATGTTAAGGCATTAGCCCGTTATATGGAATTTTATGGTGGGGCAGCTGATAAAGTTCACGGAGAGACCATACCATATTTAGAAGGATACACGGTATATACTTTGCGTGAGCCCCATGGTGTCACAGGCCATATCGTTCCGTGGAATTATCCAATGCAGATTATAGGTCGTTCCGTCGGCGCGGCCTTAGCAATGGGCAACACTTGCGTTTTGAAGCCTGCCGAAGAAGCCTGTTTGACAGCTTTAACTTTCGCTAATCTTGCCCTTGAGGCAGGCCTCCCGGCGGGTGTGCTTAATGTAGTACCCGGACTTGGAGCCAGAGCTGGAGCTGCCCTTTGCGCAAACAAAGACGTAAACCACATAAGTTTTACTGGATCAGTCGCAACAGGCCGTTTAGTCCAAGCTGCCGCTGCCTACAATATTGTTCCTGTAACTTTAGAGCTTGGCGGAAAATCACCCCAATTATTTTTTGAAGATGCAAATCTAGAAAATGCACTGCCTTTTCTTGTAAATGCCGGGATCCAAAATGGAGGGCAGACTTGTTCTGCGAGCAGCCGTATATTGGTCCATCGTTCTAGATACGAAGAGGTGGTGGATCGTATGGCCAAAAAGTATAAAGAATTAATCGTACGGCCGGCAATTGCCGATGGGGCTTTGGGTCCTCTGATATCTGAAAGACAAAAAACGACTGTAGAAGATTTCATTGCCAAAGGTAAGAACCTAAACTTAGTTGCTCAAGGCGAAATAGATAGTAAGGCCCCCGCAAAAGGGCATTATGTTGCACCGCACCTATTTTCTGATGTTTCTGACGATCATATTTTGGCTAAAGATGAAATATTTGGTCCAGTCCAAGTAATTATGCCATTCGACACAGAGGAAGAAGCCATCAAAATTGCAAATGGTACAGACTATGGTTTAGTTGCAAGCATTTGGACGAATGATGGTGCTCGACAAATGCGTTTAGCTAAAAAACTAAAATCAGGACAGGTTTTTATAAATAATTATGGAGCTGGTGGTGGTGTCGAACTTCCATTTGGGGGACGCGGGTTCTCAGGGCATGGTCGGGAGAAGGGTTTTGAAGCTCTTTATGGTTTTTCAACTTTGAAAACTGTTGCAAGCTATCACCAATAAAAAGGAAAACTATGAAATGCGATTAGAAAACAAAACTGCAGTCGTAACTGGAGCCGCTTCGGGTTTGGGCAAAGCAATAGTAGAAAAATTCCTCGAGGAGGGATCAAAGGTCATTATCGTCGATATAAATGAGGATGCTGGTCGCGAACTCTCAGAGAACCTAGGGCCCAGAACATTAGCAGTAAGTGCCGATGTCGGTGATGCAAACTCAATAGAAAATCTGAAAAAAAGTATAACTGAAAGCTTTAAGACAGTGGATATTGTAGTAAATAATGCGGGCGTTACCCACTTGCCTACACCACTTGACGAAGTGACAGAAGAAGACTTTGACCGAGTTTTCCGTGTAAACTGCAAGTCAGTATATTTAATGGCAAAAGCCTTCGTTCCTAACATGAAAAGTCAAGGTAGCGGCTCTATACTTAATATTGCTTCAACGGCAGGAGTATCACCTAGACCAAACTTAAATTGGTATAATAGCTCAAAAGGCTGGATGAACACCGCTACAAGGACTATGGCCGTGGAGCTTGCTCCATTTGGGGTTCGTGTAAACGCTGTTAATCCCGTTGCAAGCGAAACACCTTTGCTGGCATCTTTCATGGGCGAAGATACACCAGAGATGAGGCAAAAGTTCCTTTCAACAATACCGCTAGGAAGATTTGCTCAGCCTGAGGATATAGCCAATGCGGCCTGCTATTTATCTTCGGATGAGGCAAGCATGGTAACTGGTGTTTGTATGCAGGTTGACGGCGGGCGGTGTATTTGATGATGCAGCCAGGACCAAAAAATCTGATCACTGATGTGCAAGGTCTTCTCGTGGGCAACGCACAAGATGAAAAAATTAAGACGGGCGTAACCGTTCTTACAGGGCAGCAACCACTAGTTACTTCGTATTGCGTCATGGGAGGAGCGCCAGGAACACGCGAGACGGATTTACTTGCACCAGACAAAACGATTAAAGGCGTTGATGCTTTAGTATTATCAGGAGGATCTGCTTTTGGATTGGACGCTGCCTCTGGAGTTGTCGATAAATTAAAGGAAAATGGTAAAGGTTTGGAAGTCGCTGGACACATAGTTCCCCTTGTACCAGCGGCTATTATTTTTGACTTAAGTAATGGAGGCGAAAAAAAATGGGCTAAAAACCCATATCCTAGTTTAGGTAAGCAAGCGTATGAAAATTTAAACCCTGAATTTGAACTGGGCAGTGTTGGAGCTGGATGCGGTGCACAGGGAGGAATGATGAAGGGCGGTTTAGGTTCAGCATCTTTCAAGTTGAGTAATGGCATAACAGTAGGCGCTCTGGTAGCAGCAAATCCTGTAGGTGATGCAACAGATGACACAGGAAGGCATTTCTGGGCAGCGCCATTTGAAATTGGTGATGAATTTGGAGGACTTGAAGCCCCCAGTGGAGGCAGTTACGCAAAATCATTTAAAAGGCCAGAATTATTCCCACTTGAAGATCGAGCCAATACAACAATTGGCATTGTTGCTACAGATGCCGACTTAACAAAAGCACAAGCTAAAAGACTGGCAACATCAGCACACGATGGAATTGCGCGAGCAATTGTGCCATCCCATCTTCCCTTTGATGGGGACTTGATATTTGCCAGTTCAACCAAAGAGTTGCCTTTAAGTGATGAGGTTTACGATCTTGCAGAAATTTGCCATGCTGCCAGTCTTTGCATGGCCAGGGCAATTGCACGTGGCGTCTACAACGCAAAAAAACTGCCAGGTGACCCCATGCCTACATTTAAAAATTTCAAAAGTTAATTGATAGATAAAAGTTACTAATTTGCTCAAAAATGCTTTCTCTAAAAAGTTTAAATTTAAAAACTGGCCAAAAAAGAATTTTCCTGCAGTAGCAGCAGGCATCTACGTAATTTGGGATGAGCAAACTTTGCTTTATGTAAACACGGCAGGGAAAGACTTAGATAAAGCACGGAAAGCGGGAAAAACTAAATTTGGATTGATCACCCGGCTAAACAGCCACGCGAGTGGAAGAGCTGCTAGCGATCAATTCTGTTCTCTTTTGGCCAATAGAACTGTCATTCCTTCTCTCACTAGCAGTCAACTCAATAAATTTAGAGACGGTTCAGTAACCTTAGACCAAGTGACCAAAAAATATATTCGGGCTAATTTAGAATATCAGTATCTTGTGGTTGATAATTTCCAGGATGCACTTGACCTAGAGGGTCACTGCAAGCGCGGAGCTATTTTTGGAGAACCGCCATTATTCAATCCCTTGGATCAAGAGGCCTAATCATAACACGTAATCAATTGGGTCCCTGTATTTTTCTAAGGTCGTCCATTTCCAATATGTTTCATTTAACTGAACTGAAATTGGGCCACTAGCACCATTTCCAAATATAGTGTCATTTACACGAATTATTGGAATAACTCCCCCTCCTGATGAAGATAGAAAAACCTCGTCAGCCTCCAAAAGTTCCTCAACACTCAAAGGGCGTGTGTTAGTATTTATGCCAAGATGTTCAGCCATCTCCAGAACTGTTTTTCTGCTTACACCAGCCAAGACGCCCCTATCAGGTGTTATCAAAACTTTGTCTTTGACAGCAAAAACATTAAAGCCAGGACCTTCAGTTACATTCCCATCATAATCCAACAATATAACAGTCTCATAATCTTTATCTTTTGCCTCAAAAATACCTTGCGTGAAGTCTCCCCAATGATAATTCTTTACAAGGGGATTAACGCTATTCTCAGGGATTCTATAAGCGTTTTGAGCAATCCAAGCAGTCGCTCCTTGCTCCACAATTTCAGGTTTAATTATGTGCACATAAGGAACGCACCAGGCAAAAAAATGATTTTCGCAATCTCTGGGATCTCTTGATCCAGCTATTTTTGGTTTACCCCTACTGCAAACCATTGCCACATAACTATCTCTTAAACTCGATTTACCAACCATTTGATGAAGAGCCGCCTTAATATCGCGCTTGCTCATTCTAGGATCGAGATGGAGGTTCTCCATTGAAGATAAAAAACGAGCCAAATATTCATCAAACCTAAAGAAGGCTCCGTCTATTACTGGCACAACATCATATGTAATATCAGAGTGAACCAAACCCCAGTCATTTACTGGTATCATAGCCTGAGAAATAGGTAATACCTTTCCATTCATCCAGGCTGCACCCATGCTCAAATCATTTTCCATATTTTCGCCGCTTAAAACTCTATTGGAAATATAAATAAATCAAATCTTCAACTCAATGCTTTATCACAATTTCGTATCTTTGGAGATATAAGGTTCTAAACTCTCTCGAAATGTATCAATAAAATCAAGAACAACGGGAGAACTTGGGCCAGAGGCTGGTTGAATTATTGATAGTCTATGGAAAACTCTTGGCTTAAATGGCTTGATTAGGATCCCTGAAGATCGGAATGCATCAGCATCCAAGGCACTTACAACTGACGCTCCCAAGCCATCCTTTACCATTATACAAGCAGTGGTAAACTGCCGTACTTCCACTAAGCTATTAATCTCAACATTGTTACTGCCAAAAGCTCGCGATAATTCTTGAAAAAACCAACTATCCCGTCTTGTGTGAATCAATCGCTCATTGCTTAGGTCTGAAGGTGTAATGAATTCCTTGTCACTAAGTGAATGACCTTCAGGTAAAATACAAACAGATCTAATGAATAGATCTTGGCTTATCGTGGCTGGATGACCTGAAAAACCATCGGTAAGACCACAATCATATTGCTCTCCAATGATCCACTCCAAAATCCTTTCTGGTCGATCCGGTTCGAGCGAAACTGTTACACCCGGTCTATCTTTAAGAAATTTAACGAGAACTCCAGGTAGATGGCTGGTCGCAAATCCTGGCAAACATGCAATACGAATATGGCCAACTGTCCTTTCGGTCAGATCACGTCGTAAATCTTCAAGATGTTCTAAATTATCGATAATTCTGGTTACCTCAGCAAGTAGATATCTAGAATCACTTGTTGGTTCTAAAATACCTTGCCTTCTTTGAAAAAGGTCAAAACCGACTGAATTTGAGAAGTCAGAAAGTAGCCGGCTCACAGCAGGCTGTGATATCTCGAGTTTTTGAGCAGCTCGCGTCATACTACCGGTTTCCGCCACTGCACGAAAAGCTTCAAGCTGTCTTAATTTGAATTTCAATGACTTAGCCGCCCTATCAATCTGATTTGAAAATTACCCATTATTAATCGTATGCTTTATTCCAGTACTATTATAACAAAATGTTATAATTTTTTAAATAAAAATTATCTTGCATTATTAAATATAATCATAAATCCTCCCACTGTATAAAAATAATTTTTCAGGGAGGGAGAACATGAAAGCTCCAAAAACATTATTTTCTGCAGCAGTAGCATTGGCCATGACGGCAGGTGCAGTTGTTGCAAAAACAGAAGTTCACTGGTGGCACGCAATGGGTGGTACAAACGGTGAGCGCGTTGATAAAATTGCTGCAGATTTCAATGCGAGTCAAAGCGATTACGAAATAGTTCCAACCTATAAAGGTAATTACACCGAAACTATGACTGCCGCTATTGCAGCCTTTCGCGCCGGTGAACAGCCCCACCTAGTTCAGGTTTTTGAAGTTGGAACAGCTACGATGATGGCGGCCAAAGGTGCTATATATCCAGTAGAGCAGATGATGGCAGACTCTGGTGAGCCATTTGATGGATCAGCCTACCTACCAGCAGTTGTATCTTATTATCAAACACCAGAAGGCCAGCTTTTATCAATGCCATTTAACAGCTCTACACCAGTTCTATGGTATAACGCTGATGCTCTTAAATCCGCTGGTGCTTCAGTACCAACTACTTGGGATGAAGTAGAAACTGCCGCAAAAGCGCTTGTAGCTAATGGCATGGATTGCGGCTACTCTTTTGGATGGCAAAGTTGGGTTATGATTGAAAATTATTCCGCATGGCACGATATCGCAATCGGAACAAAAGAAAATGGTTTCACTGGGTTTGATACCGAATTCACCTTCAATAACGATCACGTTGCTAACAGATTACAAGCCATTGCGGACAGCCAAAAAGATAAACTCTTTAAATATGGGGGTCGAAGAGGAGACTCACTCCCAATGTTTACAAACGGCGAATGTGGAATGTGGATGAACTCGTCAGCTTATTATGGCTCAATCGTTAAGCAAGCACAATTTGAGTTTGGTCAAACGATGTTGCCTCTTGATACTGGAGTCGCAAGTGCTCCACAAAACTCAATTATCGGGGGAGCAACCTTATGGGCACTTCAAGGCCATGAGGCAGATGAGTACAAAGGATTATCAAAGTTTCTGACATATTTATCTTCATCTGATGTCCAAGCTTGGTGGCATCAAGAAACTGGCTATGTACCAATCACCTCTGCGGCTGGTGATGTATCAGAAAGCCAAGGGTTCTATAAAGAAAACCCTGGCACTGATACTGCTACAAAACAGTTGAGCCTAAACAAACCAACACCAAACTCACGTGGCTTAAGATTTGGTAACTTTGTTCAAATCCGTGACGTGATCAACGAAGAGATGGAAGCGCTTTGGGCAGGAAATAAAACTGCTAAGGCTGCTTTAGATACTGCCGTTGACCGCGGAAATAAACTGTTGCGAAAATTTGAGCGATCAGCAAAATAATTTAAGCAAATCATCGGTGGCTCTTTTTAAGAGCCACCGAACAAACTTTTAATAGACTAGTTGAGATGTCTTTATGCTAAAGCGCGTTCATTTTCCAACGTCTCCGTTACCATATTTTTTAGTAGCACCTCAGGTTATTATAACGCTTATTTTTTTCATCTGGCCTGCCACTCAGGCCGTTTATCAGTCTTTTTTGATTGAAGATGCCTTTGGGATGTCGACTGAATTTGTATGGTTTGAAAATTTTGTCTATTTAGCAACAGATGAGATATATTTAGATAGCTTTGGCAGAACTATATTCTTTTCTATCTGCGTCGCTTTTCTTTCAATGTCTCTAGCACTAATTCTAGCAGGATTTGCTGATAGAGTAATTAAAGGCACAACAACGTATCGCACACTTCTCATTTGGCCATATGCTGTAGCTCCAGTTCTCGCCGGTGCATTGTGGGTATTCATGTTTAATCCTACGCTTGGAATTTTTCCTTACATGTTGGAATTTGTTGGAGTCGACTGGAACCATTATCTAAATGGTTCTCAAGCGATGTCCTTAGTAATTATAGCAGCTGCTTGGAAACAGATCGCTTACAACTTTCTTTTCTATTTGGCCGCTATGCAATCAATTCCACGATCATTAATAGATGCAGCTGCTATCGATGGCGCAGGTCCGATCAGACGGTTTATTGACCATATTTTTCCTTTGATCTCTCCAACAACTTTTTTCCTACTTGTGATTAATGCAGTTTATGCTTTTTTCGATACCTTCGGTATTATACACGCAATCACTCAAGGTGGACCTGCTAACGCAACATCCATTTTAGTTTATAAGGTTTATAACGATGGTTTTGTTGGACTAGACCTAGGAGGATCGGCTGCTCAATCAGTTATCTTGATGTTCCTTGTCGTAGCAATGACTATTGTTCAATTTCGTTACATAGAGCGTAGGGTAGAGTACTGATGGTTCAAAATCGCCCAATACTGGATATAGTCAGCCATCTTGTTCTTATTTTCGGGATACTAATTGTTGCCTTACCAATTTGGATAACATTTGTTGCCGCAACTCATGACCCAATTCGAATGACGCAAGCTCCAATTCCATTGCTACCAGGCAGTTATTTTTGGGAAAACTTTGTTTCCACACTTTTCGGTAAAGGCCTTTCTGGAGCAGAAACTGCACCGGTCTGGCGTATGCTTTTCAACTCGCTTTCAATGGCCATGATGATTGCAATTGGGAAAATAGCAATTTCTCTTCTTTCCGCTTTTGCGATTGTTTATTTTAAATTCCCATTTCGAATGGGATTTTTCTGGCTAATTTTTATTACGCTAATGCTCCCAGTCGAAGTTAGAATTTTACCCACCTTCGAAGTTGTTGCTAATTTAGGTATGCTCAATAGCTATTGGGGTTTGTCGGTGCCTTTAATAGCATCCGCAACGGCAACGTTTATGTTTCGTCAGGTATTTCTGACAATTCCTGATGAAATGCTAGAAAGCTCACGAATTGATGGCGCCAAACCCTTGAGATTTTTCTGGGATATTTTAATCCCTCTGAGCAGAACCAACATTGCAGCGCTATTCGTGATCTTATTTATATATGGCTGGAACCAATACCTTTGGCCACTTTTGATAACAACTGACAGTGATATGACGACAATTGTCATGAGTATAAAACAAATGCTTGAGTCAGCAGAGCAACAACCAGAATGGAATATAATAATGATGACCGCCCTATTAGCGATGATCCCACCCGTTTTTGTTGTCATCGCTATGCAAAAACTTTTCGTTCAAGGACTAACAGAAACGGATAAATGACGGATAGATTGAAATGGCAACCATAAAACTAGAGAACCTTATAAAAACCTATGGCGATGTCGAAGTTCTCCACAACCTAAATGGAGAAATCGAAGACGGTGAATTCGTTGTTGTTGTCGGGCCTTCAGGCTGTGGCAAATCTACACTTCTTAGGATGATCGCAGGGTTGGAAAAAATAACATCGGGTGAGATCAGTATAGGAAATAAAATAGTTAATGATCTGGAACCAGCAGATCGCGACATAGCAATGGTTTTCCAAAACTATGCCCTTTACCCACATATGTCTGTCCGGCAAAACATGGGCTATGGTTTAAAAATAAGAAAAATAGAGAAACAAGAAATTGAACGTAGGGTTCATGAAGCAGCAGAAATATTAGGAATAAACGAATACCTGGACCGTAAACCTCGCCAACTTTCTGGCGGACAAAGACAACGCGTAGCTATGGGGCGCGCAATTGTCAGGGACCCACAAGTTTTTCTTTTTGATGAACCATTGTCAAACCTTGATGCTAAATTACGCGTTCAAATGCGCTTAGAAATTCGAAAATTGCAAAAACGCCTTAACGTGACCTCAATATACGTAACCCATGATCAAGTTGAGGCGATGACACTTGGTGATCGGCTAATGGTTTTAAATAATGGAGTTGTCGAACAGTTTGGAACGCCGATAGAACTATATGATAAACCAAAGACAATTTTTGTTGCAGGGTTTATTGGAAGTCCAGCTATGAATTTCATTCCAGCAGAATGTACCGAAAAAAATATCTCGCTCTGCAACGGAAAGAAAATTGAAAAAAACATAAAATATAAGGGAAAAATCTTAATAGGCATTAGGCCTGAGCATCTGGAAGAAGATAAAAAAGGCAATATTAAAATTGTTATTCAAATGGTCGAACAACTTGGTTCAAACAGCCTTCTCCATGGAATTCTTGAAGATACAAATATTGAAATTGTCGCAAGCTTGTCAGGCCATGTAACAGCAAAAGCTGGATCCATAGTTTCATTTTCAGCAAAGGAACCAAACATTCACGTTTTCAATCCCGAGACAGACAAAAGGCTCGGATAGTGAAAGACTTCCCTCAATTAAGTGGTTTCAAAAGTCATCCAGGCTTTATTCGCGTTATCGGGCATCGCGGAGCCCGCGGTTTGATGCCAGAAAATACCATGGAGGGCTTTGAATTTACTTTGGGTCTAGGGGTAATGGCACTAGAATTTGATGTCTTGTTGTCAAAAGATAATGTTCCAGTCGTAACTCATGATAATTACCTTTCAAGAGCCTCGACACGAGACAGCAAGGGAAGATGGCTGGAAGAAGA
>Ga0208130_1000611_pt1 | contig 18195 bp, 12 predicted proteins | sample ETNtaG_31_FD_185771 | JGI IMG/M metagenome (GOLD analysis project Ga0208130, IMG submission 185771) | Marine microbial and viral communities from oxygen minimum zone, Eastern Pacific Ocean - ETNP201310SV78 (SPAdes) (version 2) | ecosystem: Environmental > Aquatic > Marine > Oceanic ...
TGAATAAGATCTGCGATTGAACCTTTATAGAAGCTATCCTTGCCATCTTTTTGAATTGTTTTAAGAGTTTTTACAAGATCTGGATTTTTTAATTTACCGTCTAATGAAAGGTTTTTTTTGTATATCTCATTTGATTCAGGATCATTCTTAATATACCTGCCTTTGTTAATAGCTAAATATAAATCTTGTGTAATTGGGACACCTTCTTCTAATAAAGTTATTGTTGGTTGTATAAGGTCTTTCATCGGTAAAGATCCATATAATTCATGAGCTTTAAAGAGGCCAGCAACAGTGCCTGGCACGGCGATTGCCTTAAAACCTTTTCTAGTTACATCATCATCTTTTTTGATGGCATTTTGATAAAATTCCCTGGTAGCTAATTCTGGTGCCATAGATCTAAAATCAATCGTTAAAATTGTTTTGTCTTTAGCAATATACACCTGCATAAAACCACCACCACCAATATTTCCAGCTCTAGGCAATGTAGCTGTTAGAGAAAAGCCAACGGCTATAGCAGCATCTACAGCATTACCTCCTTTATTCAAGATTTCTACTCCAATATCAGAAGATAAGTAATTTTGTGATACAACAATACCTGACTGAGTATAAGTTGGATGATAGGGATGAGAGTAATCTATTAAGCTAGATTGAGTAAAAGCAAAACTTGAAGTAAGTAGTAATAATAATCTAATCATTTAGAAAATTAATGGTAACACATAGGCTGAAAATATAGTTACAACTATTATGCCCACTATATTTATATATAAACCAGCTTTCATCATCTCAGTAATACCAAATTTCTCGGAACCATAAACTATAGCATTTGGAGGGGTTGCCACTGGAAGCATAAATGCACAGCTTGATGCTAAAGCAACTGGAATTGCTAGTTGAGCAACAAGGCTTAGATTATTAGAGCCATCAGGCAATAAGTTGCCTTCTGCAGTTGCTAAAATAATCATAATAGGTACAAATGTAGCTGTTGTAGCTTGGTTGCTAGTAAGTTCTGTAAGGAAAACTATTAAAGCAACAATTAGCAAGATCAGCAATACAGCATTAATGTCTGGTATTAACCCACCAATCCATTTGCCAAGCCCTGAATCCATAATTGCGTTAGCCATAGATAGACCGCCTCCAAATAAGATCAATATGCCCCATGGAAGTTTTGAAGTTATATTCCATTCAATTAAACCAGAACCAGTGCTAGATCTAGTAATAAAAACTGCAAGTGCTGCAATTATTGCAATGCCATAATCTGTAAGCCCTTTGAACAAGAAAAAATTATCCAGAAAATCCCTTGTCATCCATGCCATTGCTGTGAAGATAAATATAAGCAAAACTCTTCTTTCATCAACACTTATTTTTCCTAAATCCAGATACATTTTTTGTAATGAATTTCTAGTATCTTCATTTCCGCTTATTTTTATTGGAAAAATGATATGTGTTAACAACCACCAGCCAACTATTAACATAATGGCTGATATAGGAGTTGCTAAAAGCATCCATTGATCGAAGGAAACTTCTAAACCTTGTTCTTGTATTAAGCTTATGACCACTATATTTGGTCCTGTACCTATAGGAGTAGCCATGCCACCTATAGTTGCTGCATATGCAATACCTAAAAGTAAAGCTGTTTGAAAATTTGTAAAGTCTTTATCTAGTGAAGTTGTATTCCTTACTACGCCTGCAATTGCTAATCCTATAGGAAGCAACATTAATGTAGTTGAGGTATTCATGATCCACATGCTTATTAATGCGCTAACCAACATAAAACCACCAATAAGATATTTGGCATCTGTGCCAATTAAAAGAAGCATTTTAAGAGCTATTCTTTTATGCAGGTTAACCTTTTCAATAGCTAAAGCTAATATGAATCCACCCAAAAATAGAAATACATTTGGATGCGCATATGGTGCTGCTACTTTAGTAAAAGCGCTTTTTGCAGGATTACTTGCATCACTAAAGTCATACACTCCTAATAAGGGAAATAAAGCGAGAGGTATAAGTGCAGTTACAGGTAGTGGGATTGCTTCAGTTGCCCACCAACTTGCCATAAGCAAAACTACACCAGTAACTAGCCATCCTGATTCCGATAAACCAGCTGGGGGAGAGGTAAGTAATGTAAAGAATAAAAAAATTAGACCAGCAAAGAAACCTATTGATTTTGAACCGGATAAATTTTTCATAAAAAAAGGCGCGAAATTAATCGCGCCTTACAAGATTAAATTTAGTAAGTAAGTCTTAGATCTAAGTAGAAGTTTCTTCTCAGATTATTATCTAAATCTTCAAAGTAACCCTGTCTAGATGAAGCTAAAGGAGCTCTTCTATCATGCCAGTTATTGACACCTAATCTTACTCTTAAATCACCACCATTTACGTCAGTGTAGTAGTCGCTGTATACGTTCATTGTTTTGAACGGTGTTACAGCCCACATTGAGCCTGCACTAGAAATAGTTCTATCTTCATAAACTGTACTTCTAGCATTTTGGTTAATACCAAGTGCCCAATCACCACGCCTAAATCTTAATGATGTATATGATTTTCTTTTTGGAGAACCATTTACAGCGAGAATATCACCAAAACCATCTATTGCTTGCACAGGCAAGAATCCTGATTGCATAGCATTATCTAGTGTTGTTAAAGTCTCACCAAATTGTTGCTCTCTTTTAGTTAGCATTGAAACTTGATGTTTGAATGAGAACTTACCGATTACTGTGTCCATATCGTAATAAACACCTAAATCAGTTCCTTCAACAGCTCTGTCATTCAAGTTTGCATAACTATCTTCAACTCTTTCTGCTAAACCAAATGGACATAGACCAGCCGCTAAGAATGAAGCAGCATTATCAGGTGTTTGTCTAACAACTGCTGGGTTACTTATTACAGCACCGCAATTGTTAATATCATTTGATGACAGTCTCAAGAATAAATCTAATAACATATGGTTTTCTTCACCAAACAAACCAATTGTATTTGTTGAGTCAATTGACCAGACATCATATGTAATCGTTAGATTATCTGTAGGCTCTATAACTACACCAACAGTTGTGTTCTGAGATTCTTCAGCAGTTAGTTTTGAACTACCCGAAGCTTGTCTCTGAACACTATAACGACCATCTGAGTCATCAGTATCAATACCTAAAGCAATAGCATATTTTGTTGCTGCATCGTTTCTAGTATTGTTTCTAACAACCATACTCTCGTTGATAGTAATCATGTTTGGAGCTCTGAATGTATCTTGTTGTGAACCTCTAATTTTCACTAGATCATTTACTCTCCAACCAAATGCTACTCTAGGCACTCCAGTACCCTCAAAGTCTGAATAAGACTCTTGTCTGTAAGCAAGCTGTACATCAAATTGCTCAACGACAGGAATATTCATTTCTGGACTAACTAATGGAATATCAAACTCAAGATATACTGAGTTAACATTTCTAGCACCATCACTGTCAGGAGTAGGGCTACTGTTAGCTAAGTCAGAAACATATGGATATGAATCACCAGCACTTGTCGAAAGCTGACCACTAGTCTTTCTTTCAGTAAAGACAATAGTTCCATCTAGTCTTGGGTCTCTATCATCTAAGAAAGTATCATTTCTTGCTTCAACACCCCAAGCCATACCAACATCTCCACCTTTAATTGAGAAGACATCAGGCTTAGAAAGTCTTAAGTCTAATGTAGTCATAGTTCTTTCGTTATATCTGTATGCGTCTACAATCGCACCTTCAATATTACCAGGTGTGTAATCAACTGGGTTGTGTGAAACAAATCCTGTTTGATAAATACCACCACCATTAAATGGGTTGTATGCACCAGGTCCTTCTTTATGAAGAAGACCATCTAGAAGTGTGTTGGAAACTCTATTGTGTGTAACATCAAAAGCTTCAGCTGTTGAATAAGATACAGCAGATTCCCAATCCCATCCAGCATCAGTAACTCCTCTTAGACCTACAAGATATCTGTTAGTTTCTTTGTCGTTATCGACAATTCTAGGACCAGCATCAACGAATCTATAGTTATCCATTAACAATGCTTTACCTGTGAAGTTGTAGAAGTTTGTTGCAGGAACAACAAATTTTACTGAGGAGAAATGAGAAACAGAATGTCTGTTACCATTGTATTCACTTTGGTAATTTCCCCATTCAGCAAATAATTCTCTGCCATCTCCAAGGTCATGGTTCAAGAAGACAAATGTATTATGTCTTTGAACTGCTCCTAATATATCTCTTTGACCATTCCAGTTGTGTGTGTAGTTTCCAGAAGAATCTGAAGCTGCACAAACACCACCACCAAGGTTTAGTAGACAATTTGCATCGCCAGCAGCTTTAATTAAAAACTCACCTGAACTATCTGTATAAGCGGCACTACCACTCATATCAAATTGACCCCAAGCAGAGTTAGATGAACATCTATAGAAAGCACTATCAAACTCAGCTGGAACAAGATCACCATAGTCACATCTACCCATAATTTCGTCTTCAGATGCAGCTACTCTATCTCTTTGATAGTAACTGAAATACATGGAAACGTTAGTGTTTCCTCCATTGAAATCCTTTCCATATTTCATGGAAAATTTATGATCGTCTCTTTTAAAGTGTTGCCAATTTTGGAATCTTCCTCTCATTTGGAAACCTTCAAAGTTTGTATCTAAAACATTATTAACAACACCAGCAACAGCGTCTGAACCATAAATAGCTCCAGCACCATCTCTAAGAATTTCCACTCTATCTACAAGTGCAACAGGTATGTTGTTTGAGTTAACAGTTGCTACAGGAACGTAACTACCACCAACTTCTTCTGTTTGATACGAAGGAGTAGAAATCATTCTTCTCCCATTTAAAAGTACAAGTGTATTACCAGTACCTAATGATCTAATATCAAAGGCACCAACGTCACCTCTAGAAGCGTTTACTCCGCCTCCATTTGAACCAACGTCATTGAACTGGTTTACACCCTGTTCGGTTAAAGTAGCTAAAAGCTCGTCACCTGAATTAACACCTCTATCATCGATGTCATCAGCAGTAATTACTGTAACAGGTAAAGCTTCATTAATACGGGCACCCTTAATTTGAGTACCAGTAACAACCACTTCTTCTACATCATTATTATCAGCTGTTTCCTGTGCATTCACAGAAAAAACAACCGCACACATTAGTAAAACTAAATATTTAATCTTGGTCATATTGAAAACCCCTCTCGTTAAAATCTATTTAACTAAAAATAGTCAGTTTTTTCAACCTTTTACACATCTTTTAACTTTACTAAAATTCTATAGAATAAAGGGTCTGGGGCCATAGCTCAGCTGGGAGAGCGCAACGCTGGCAGTGTTGAGGTCAGGGGTTCGATCCCCCTTGGCTCCACCATTTAGAAGGGGAGGTAAATGGAAATATCATTTATAGGTTGGATACACACGGTTTTAGGGACTTTAGCTATATTTGTATCAATTTTCATAATTATTACTCAAGGAGTAATTAGTTCAAAAAATTTACTAGGCAAGTTCTATGTATTGGCAACATTTATAACTGGTGCAACTGCACTTACTATGTATAAAAATGGATTTAACCCTGCTCATATATTGGCAATTCTTACAATAATAGCGGTTTGCGTTGGTCTATTATCTGAAAAATATAATATTTTTGGAATTTCAAAATATCTTCAGACTCTTTCCTATACCGGAAGTATACTTTTCCATTTAATACCTGGGATAGCAGAGGTAAATAAAAGATTGCCATTAGATAATCCCATGGGTTTATCTGTTGATGATCCAGTAAATATTCGCTATTACCTTATTTTTACTACGATTGTTGGTATAACAATTCTTCTACAATTTTTTGCAATTTGGAAAAAACGTCTCTAGGCGTTATTTTTTTTCCAATAAGAATGCAAAAGATAGAACCAAAAAGCGTTGATAATTGGTTCGACGAATGCATCTATAGCAGCTAGGTTTAAAGGTGCATTAAATATTACAGCAGCACATAGTGTTGCTACACCAATATGACCTATCGTATAGATAACTGTGAGCAAGATATCTGAAAGTTTGGTTTTAAAATAATGATGCAAAAGATAAAACCAAAAACCATTTATTATAGGTTCTATAAAGGCATCTATGGCTGCAAGGTTAAGTGGAGCATCAAAGATTAAGGCTGCACAAGTTATAGCTATAACAATATGTCCAACTGTATAGACAACAGCTAAGCCTACACTGCCTAAACTCTTACTTCTTTTTTCTATCAAAGATGCAAGCCTTTCGGTCGGCTCGGTTGTGCTTTCTTTTATAATGTTGGCTAGTTCTGTCATTTGTTTAGTTTAAGCTTAACTCTTTTTTACTTTGAAGATAGGCTTTCCAAGCCATTTCCTGTAAAAAAACTCTATCATCATCACTTATAGAATCATAGTAGTTAAATTCAAGACCTACAGGTGACTCGTTCGTTATGGAAGCGAGAACAGTTGCAGCTGCAAGATAAGTGCCTAGAGGACCTGGATGCGTGCCGTCTACATGGTGAAGTTTAATGTTTGGTCTGGCAGCATATGCTATCTCATATGCTAAGCCCACAGGAATTACAATTGAATTGCTTGCTTTACCAGCAGAGTAATAAGTTGTTTTAATTTTTTCTATTAAATTTGGCTCATATCTGCTATCTGCTTTAGTGTACGCATGAGTCATGTAAAGAGCTGTATTAATACCAAGATTCTGAGCTTTTTTTGCATAATTTTTAGCAGTATCAATAAGCTCGTCTTGATTTTTCTTTGTTGTTACTTGAGCACTACCTCCCTGCATAATTAATAAGTCAATTTGCTGATCAAGATTTAAATTTTCAAAGTTTAATAGATGATCAATATTGTGGTGGTGAAGTCTAGATCCCCCTATGGCAGATAGTTTGGTATCAACATCTGAGGCGTAATGTTCACGCAACATAAATTCAACGTAATTATGAACACTATTGTTGTAATAAAGATAACTATTTCCTACAAAAAGGATATTTTTTGGCTGTTCAGCGTTAATTGACCAAGCTAAAAAAAAGACTAAGGCAATTTTAATGGTTTTCATTTTGTAATATCTTTATGCATAGCAGTAAACTTTACAATGCTAACTAGTTCCTTATTTTCATTTGTTATTTCAACATTCCAAACAGATGTGCTATTTCCAATATGTATGGGTTCTGCTGTCGCATAGACAAATCCATCCTTTATAGACTTTAGGTGACTAGCATTTAAATTTAAGCCTACAACATTCTTTTTTTCTGGGTTAATGCACAGAAACGCAGCAAAACTTGCAACACTCTCTGCTAAGACACAAGAAGCTCCACCATGCAATAAACCGAGTGGTTGCTTAGTATGTTCATTTACAGGCATTTTGGCTTTTAAAAAATTATCACCTAGCTCTAGATATTCAATACCTAGAGTTTTATCAATACCTATAGATACATCTTCTAAGTTCATTTCAGAATAGTCTTTAAACCAGATGCTCATAACAGAATTATATATAAAAAAATAAAATTATTTTTTTTGTTAAAAAAGGGGTTAATTACATAAAAAATATTTAAAAATAAAAATTTATTGTTAAAAAATTTTACAAAAGTAGGTTTTTTACATAAAAAATTTCTTTTTTTTCAATATTGGGATTAGAATCTCAAGTAATATCGCTGCTTTCAATCTTAACTAGAATGTCTGGCCCAACTTCCATTCTGTGATTTGTTAAGTGGCGATACCTTTCTTTCTTTTACTAATTAGATCCTTTGTGAAATTTAACATTGAATTCTCATTTTCAATTTGCTCTTCTACGGAACACATTAAATATTGATTATTTGCAGGCAACCATGGAACACCTGAACTAAAACCTAGATTTTTATTTGAGTTCCATGGCATTGGTGTTCGACAACCATCTCTACCTTTGAATTCAGGCCAAAAATTTTTGCCAAAAGGATCTTGCAAATCTTCAAAAGCTACATCGGTTTCCTTTAAGCCAAGTTCTTCTCCTTGGTATATGCAAATGTTGCCTTCTAGCTCTAGAAGTTTTTTCATTATATCTTTTGGGTTTTTAGATATTCGGGAAACAATGCGTTTTGAATCATGATTGCTGTAAGACCAACAAGGCCAAGATCCTGGATTATTTTGAAAGAAATCTTTTACAATTCTATCTGTCTGTAGAAAATCAAAATCTTCTGATAAGAATTCAAAGCAGTACGCCATATGTAATCTCTCATCGTTCGCATATTCACCAATTATTTCTAATGGGTTTTCAGCTACAATTTCACCCACAGATATTGCATCATACTTGTCTAACATTGTTCTTATTCTTGATAGGTACTCTAGTGTTTCAGGTTGGGTATTATCATATTTATGAACTTGAAGCCCATAAGGATTGTCTTTGTTGAAGCCAAGTGGTCTTACAAGATTTGGGTCTTTCGCTGGGTTATCTCTTAACTCCTTGTCATGATATAAGAAGTTAATTACATCAAATCTGAAACCATCAACTCCAAAATCTAACCAAAATTTTATTTCACTTAACATTTGATCTTGGACTTCTGGATTATGAAAGTTCAGATCAGGCTGAGAGTCTAGAAAGTTATGTAAGTAATATTGTTCTCTGGTTTTGTCCCATTCCCATGAACTGCCACCAAAAACTGACAACCAATTATTAGGCGGTGAGCCTGGAATACCATCTTGCCATACATACCAATCATCATATTTATTTGTTCTTGAGCTTCTGCTCTCCTTAAACCATTCGTGTTCATCTGAAGTATGGCTTAGAACTAAATCAGTAATTACACCTATATCTCTTTTATGGAAAATATCTATAAGTCTTTTAAAATCATCATTTGATCCAAAAATTTTATCTACTTTTCTATAGTTCGATACGTCATACCCAAAATCTTTTTGCGGAGATTCAAAAAAAGGCGATATCCAAATGTAATCTACTCCAAGATCAGAAATGTAGTTTACTTTACTTGATATGCCATTTAAGTCACCAATCCCATTTCCTGAAGTATCTTGAAAAGATCTAGGGTAAATTTGGTAAATTACTTTGTTTTTCCAATTATTCATTTATCAGTAGATTAGCTCATTTTTCACCATAGGAATAATTTAATTTTTATATATAATCTTTACTATCTGAGGATTGCATTTTGAGCGCTGAAACATTACTTATCGATTTAGGTGGAACAAACCTAAGAGCAGGTGTTGGCAATCCACAATCTTTGAAAGTATCAGATGTCAAAAAATTTCCTATTAGAACGAATGATGACTTTTATAAGGCTCTAGATTCTATAAATTCTGAGGCTAGATGCGATGAAATCATAATTTCTGCTGCAGGCCCTTGTGAAAATAATAAAATTTCGATGACAAATAGAAATCTTTCTATTTCAGGCACAGATGTAGAGAAAAGATTAGGTGCTTCAGAATGTTACTTACTAAATGATTGGGAATCTATTGGATATTCCTTGCCGCTTATGAAAGATAACGATCTAAAAACTATTAAGCCTGGTAACTTAGATCTACAGAATACATGTTTAGCAATTGGACCTGGTACAGGTCTAGGTTTTTCTGTTCTTAGGTATGTAAAAAATACTCCATATGTATATGCAACAGAATTAGGCAATACAAAATCTTTTAATGCATATTTCAGCAAACTATTCGAAGTAGATAATAATTTAGAATTTCTTGTTCTTGAAGACTTCCTTTCTGGGTCGGGTATAAAGAAGATTTTCAACGAGAAGAGTGGAGAAAACTTAACACCAGAGGAAGTTGTAAGCAGTTATGGCAATAACGATTTAGCAACATTTGTCATAGATAAATTTGTAGTAGGATTGGGTGTTTTGCTATCAGATTTGGCTCTAACTTTTAATGCAAAAGGAGGTATTTTTTTTGCAGGGAGTATAATGAGGACAATTTCAGAAATGAATGCCATAAATATGCTTAAAGATAATTTTGAAAATCATCATTCAGAAGCACACAATGAAATACTAAAAAATATTTCAATTAATTTAATTAACAAAGAACATACGCCTTTGTATGGGAATTTGAATTATTCTGTCATAAGGAGGTTACATGAATAGTTTAGACTACTTAATAGTTGGGTTTTATGCTGTTGCTCTAATAGCAATTGCAACTTACGTCTCTAGAACTAAAAAAGGAGAAGACAAAACTCCAGAAGAATATTTTCTGGCAGGTAGATCTCTCCCTTGGTGGGCTATAGGTACATCTTTAATTGCAGCAAATATAGCTGCCGATCAAATTATTGGGATGAATGGAGATGCTTATGCATTTGGAATGGCTATAGCTGTATACGAATGGACTGCAGCTGTAGCATTAATTGTTGTAGGGAAGTTTTTGCTGCCTGTTTATTTAAAACAACAAGTTTTTACAATGCCTCAATTACTATCTCAACGATACGATACGAGGGTAAGTAAATTACTAGCTGTATTAATGCTAATCATGTATATCTTTGTGATTTTGCCAACTATTTTGTGGCTGGGTGCAAAGGCAGTAAATAATCTTACTGGTCTAAACCTAATCATGGCTATGGTGTTGTTAGGTCTACTATCTCTTGCATACTCATTATATGGAGGATTAAAAGCCGTTGCCTTTACTGACATTATCCAAGTCAGCTTGTTAATTTTTGCAGGGTTATATGTCTCATATGTCGGTTTGAATGCGATATCTGACGGTGCTGGAGCTTGGGAAGGCTTCATGACTCTGCAAGCTAATTTCCCTGAAAAGTTTGATGCATTGTTATCTTACGTTCCAAAAGAGCAAGACCCAGAAGCATATGGTAATTATGTAAAACTTCCTGGTATTTGGGTGCTAATTGGAGGCATGTGGATTGCTCATTTTTATTATTGGGGTACAAATCAATACATAACTCAGAGGGCGCTTGGTGCTAAAAGCTTAAATGAAGCACAAAATGGACTGATGTTCGCTGGTTTCCTAAAAATATTGATGCCAGTAGTTGTTGTCCTACCAGGATTAATAGCAGTTGCCCTTGAAGGCACAACTATACCTTCTCTTGAAGGAGATAGAAGTAGAGCTTATCCATCTATGCTGTCATTACTTCCTAACGGCATACTGGGATTAACCTTTGCAGCTTTAGTAGCAGCTATAGTTTCATCTTTAGCTTCATTAACTAACAGCGTAAGTACTATATTTACAATGGATTTATACAAAGGTGATATGTCAATGAATGATAAAAGTCTTGTTGGTGTTGGTCGAAAAGCAGGCCTTATTGGCTTAGTTATTTCTATCATTGTTGCACCAATATTTCTTGGAAGCTTAGATTCTGCATTCCAATATGTGCAAGAATATATGGGTCTATTCAGTCCAGTAATACTATTTGTCTTTTTATCAGCAATAATTTTTAAGAACTCAACTTCAAATTCAGTCTTGTGGGGTTCTGCAACTGCTCTAATAGCAGGTGTAATAATGAAGCTTTATGTAGCAAATACATCCGAATCGCTAATTGAACCATTTATGCATCAAATGGCTATTTCATTTTTCCTAGCATTTGTAGTTAGTAGCTTGCTTTCACCTAATAAAGAAAATGCCAAGGTCTTTGCTTTAACAGGAGAGGATTTTAGAACCTCAAATTTATTTAATATAGGTTCGATTACTATAGTTGCTATCTTGGCTGCAATATACATTAATTACGCATAAATATTATGAAACGGTTTTTAACAATATTTTTTCTATCTATACCGTTATTCGGCGAAGAGTTGAATTGGGAAAGAGTAAATTCTTGCCCAGTTGGAGATATGGCTTATGTTGAAGAAGTCTTGTCTAAAATGACATTGGAAGAAAAAGTTGGCCAAACAATTATGGCTGATTTAGATTTCATTAAACCAAGTGATCTTAAAAGGTATCCAATAGGCGGAATTCTTAATGGAGGAAATACTTCACCAAACGGAAATCAAAGAGCCAGCACAAATGAATGGAAACAGCTTGCACAAGATTTTTATGATGAATCAATGAATTCAGGAGCAGCTATTCCAATTCTTTGGGGTACAGATGCAGTGCATGGTCATAGTAACGTTTTTGGTGCCACAATTTTTCCTCATAATATTGGTCTTGGTGCATCTGGTAACGAAAAACTTTTAGAAGATATTGGAGCAGCTGTAGCAGAAGAAGTTCTAGCTACTGGTCTATATTGGACCTTTGCCCCAACTGTTACGGTTCCACAAGATTATAGATGGGGAAGAACTTATGAGGGTTATTCTGAAAGTCCAGAATTAGTTTCAAGATTAGGAGAAGCGTTCATATATGGTTTGCAGGGAAGGGGAGATCAATTCCTTGGACCAAATAAAATTATTGGTACTGCAAAACACTTTTTGGGAGATGGAGGTACTTACTTAGGTGTTGATCAAGGCGATACAAAAGTAAGTGAAAATATTTTAAAAGATATACATGGAACGCCTTATTACAGCGCTCTTGATGCATGCATACAGACTGTGATGGCAAGTTTCAATTCATGGAATGGGTCTAAAGTTCATGGAAATGAATATCTCCTTACAGATGTCTTAAAAAACCAAATGGGTTTTGATGGTTTTGTTGTTGGTGACTGGAATGGTCATGGTCAAATACCAGGCTGCTCAAATGGTAGTTGCCCAGAGTCATTAATTGCTGGTGTTGATATGTATATGGTTCCTGAAAATTGGAAAGATTTATATCGCAACACATTAAGACAAGCAGAAAGTGGGGAAATTCCTATTGAAAGGTTAGATGATGCTGTGAAACGAATCTTGATTGTAAAAGAAAGGCTTGGTTTGTTTGATGGCAAGAAACCATCAAATTCACCTTTTTCTGAAGTTGGTTTACAACATAATAGAGATATTTCACGCCAAGCAGTAAGAGAATCATTAGTGCTTTTAAAAAATAATGAAAATATCTTGCCAATTAAAAAAGGAAAAAGGGTCTTGGTTATTGGTCCTGATGCTGACTCTTTACGGACTCAAACAGGTGGGTGGACTCTAGACTGGCAAGGTACAAATAACCAGAATAAAGATTTTCCAAATGCAATTACTTTTTTAGATGCTCTTAAAGAAGAAATTGGAGCTGAAAATGTTACACATGTACAGTTTCTAAATAATGTAGATGCTGAGGATTATGATCTTGCAATTGTTGCATATGGTGAACAGCCATATGCTGAAGGCGTCGGTGATAGAAGCAATCTAAACTTCGCATCTAAAAGACATATAGCATTTTTAGAAGTGCTTAAAAAAAATAACATACCTACTGTTTCTTTATTTTTCACAGGTCGGCCATTATGGGTAACAAAAGAAATTAATTTATCAGATGCTTTCGTTGTTGCTTGGTTGCCAGGAACTGAATCAAGAGGAATGACTGATGTTATGGTTAGTGGTGATAAAACAAACTATGACTTTACTGGTACATTGCCATTCAGTTGGCCTAAAAATACGTATCAAGCTAACTTAAACTACTATGATGCTACAAGCGATCCATTATTTGCATATGGCTATGGTCTTTCTTATGTGGACAACATTGTAGTTCCAGTTCTAGATGAGGGAGAAATTAATGCGAACGAACAGCTTCCTAAGATTGAATTATTGAAAGGAACAATTAGTGAAAATTTCATAGGTTATATTCAAGAAAGCAATCTTCAGCAAGTACAGATTTCTAGCAACAAAGTCTCTTCACAAAATAATATTGTTAAAGTCGACTTAATTGACGTTAACAAACAGGACGATACTTTAAAACTAAATATTACAGAATCAGATCACCTTAATAGCTTTTTACTTCTATCAAAAGAAATTCTCAATTTAAGATCATTCGAAGATGGGTATATAAATCTAAGAGCAAGGGTAAATGAAACAAATGAGGATATTAAATATTTAATATCATGTGGAATAGGGTGCACTCCAGTATTAGATCTTTCAGAATTTTTGACAAAGTCTGATACTTTTATTGATTATAGTTTACCTATAAAGTGTTTTTCTAATAACAGCAGTCTAGATTTATCAAAGGTAAACTTACCCTTATACATTGCTACAAAAGGACCATTAGATTTAGATTTAATGAATGTAGAGATTGGAAGAGAGAAGGGCGAAAAGGTCCTTGAATGTTATTAGGATTCAAGCTTATTTGCTGAAATAAGAATTCCATTCTGGTCAACATATGCCCAGTATTCTGGTTGTATGTTGACTTCATCAACCATAAAGGATGCATTGATCTCCCCTTTACCATTTTTATTGCTTTTCTTTGGACAAGCTCCAAGAGCATAAATACCTAAGTTCATATTTTTTAATATTTGAATATCTCTAACACAGCCATTAACTATAATTCCTCCCCAATTATTTTTAATAGCTAATTCAGCAAGATTATCTCCTAACAAAGCAACATTATTTGATTTGTGGCCGTTGATAAATAGAATTGAATTCTCCCCATCATTAGATAAGATCTCTCTTACTAAAGAATTGTCATCTGGACATTCAACTGTAACTATTTTGCCAGCAAATTCTGTGATATTCGCATAAGGTTTGAACCCTAAGATGAATGGAACATGTGGGTATTTATCTGATAGATCAGGTGTAGTCATAAAAAAAGGGAGGCGAACCTCCCTTATATATTAAACAAAAATACTTGCTACTTACCAGTAGTATCCAAATCTAATCAACTTTTGAGATGGAGCGGAGTAAGCTCCTCTAGGTATTCCAGCTTCAATACCAATAGACCATGGCACAACTTCACTTTTAGCATTGTAAGATGCAAACTGAATATACCAGTTGTCTTTAGAATCTAATGTTAAGAAATAATCAAACATCTCCCAAGCTGGACGTTTGTCAGTATAGTTTTCAAGTGGTAGACAGAAGTAACCAGGCCCATCACAACCACCTTCATCATCAACGTGTTTGTCCATATTCCATGGAGTTACATAAGAATCTGTCTCCCAGTGATAATTAACACCAGGCTTTAATTCCATACCATTTTGTAGTCTATATGTATGCTCAAATCTCATTGTCAGAGCAACATCCGGAGTATAAGGCGCTTCATTACCTTTTAAGTTTACGAAGTTATTAGGATTTGTTGGATCAATTGAAGCTCCATAATCTCTTCCAAAGAGTGCATCCTGACCATATCTCCACATTGTGTTGAAGTCATCAGTAAATTCTGTGTGGTAACTAGTTACGAAGCCAGAAAGTTTTCCGCCATCATAAGGCAACCATGTGTATTCAAATTCAACACCCCAATGGGTTTGTTCGCCAAAGTTTTCAGTTGTCCAAAGAGTTACACCTTGATCGTAGTAAGTGAATTGGCCAAATGTTGGTGAATTTGGATCAGAATCGTATCCATATACTTCAACAACATCAACTGGTAGGTTACCTGTAAATTGTTTGCCGTCATAAATTGTATAAAAAACATTAAAAGAATAATTTAGCGTATTGTCTTCATTTTTTGCTTTAACTCCCCACTCACCAGTAGTTACATATTCTGGATCGTAATTAAGATCTACTCTTTGTCCTTCTGAATATAGTAATGAATTGCTTGGTGCTACATACACATCAGCTAAGCTTCCTGATTTATAAGCATTAGCTAAGTAAGCGTACATAAATGAAGTATCACTCATGTCCCAATCTAAACCTAAACGCCATGAGAAATTGTCCCAAGATTGTGAAGTATCATTATTCGTGACAACAACACCACAACCTATCATTGGTGCAACACAATCAACACCATCAACCATTTTGCCCATTTGTATCCAATAATCTGGTGCTAATTGATTTATAGCATCAAAAGGATTGCCACCAGTACCATAAATTTGAGGATAACATCCATTCCCACTATTACAGTTTATGTTTCTACCACCAACATCTGATTTTTCGTCGTAAGAGAATCTTCCACCAAAAGTAAAGAATAGATCATCTCTTAATGCATAAGTAGCCTGGCCGTAAACAGCATAGTGATTTAGCTCTCTATTTGGTTGTACAAAATAATCATGACCATTTAATTCGGCTGTGAAATTCGCAAGCATGTCATTATCCTCAGTACTTGTGAAAACTCCACCAACCCAAGCCCATTTATCATCAGCTCCAGTTAGATAAGCATCCAATACATTCGATTCAGTTAGGAGTCTATTTATATTGAAAGCCATGCCATATTGATAATTTACACCTGAATCTATTTCAAATTGGCTTGATTGTTCTAATTCTTGATAACCATAGTTAACTGTTAAATTAGTAGTTTCATTTATTTGGCGTTTATATATAGCTCTAAATGAATCCATGCTCATTTTGTTGAAACCAGGAGTATTAGCATAAGCTTGGTATCTATTTTCAGAACCAAGAATGTCTGTACATGTGTTAGCTGGTCCATCTTTAGCCATAGCACCTTGTCTTGTTTTCATCAATTCACAGCTAAGCACATTAGTCCAACCCTTTCCGTTATCTTCGTAATTTTCATACTGAAGATTAATGTCAGCATTATCATCAATCACATAAGTAGCACTTACTCTCCATGCACTATCTTGAATAGCTGTGTAAAAGTCAGCTGGATCAGCTTTAACTTTTGTGAAAGGGTCTGCAAAAGTTCCTTGACCACAACCATTACCAGGTTGTGTTGAGCAGCCAAGATACCAAGCATAATCAGATAAATAGCTTCTCTGGTCTGGGCTTGTAATTGCTTGAAATTGATCTGTTATATTAGAAGGTAATCTTCTCCAATCTAGCTGTGAACCATCCCAATACCCATCTAAAAATGAGTCTTTTGATTGTTCCATATAAGCAAATCTAAGCGCTAATTTATCATTAATAGGAAGGTTATAATGTGCTCTTAATCCAGCTTGATTTAATTGCCCACCTTCAAGGTTTAATGAACCACCTTGAATATCAAAATTGGGCTTTGCTGTAACTATATTTAAAGTTCCAACAACAGAGTTTCTACCATAGAGGGTTCCTTGTGGCCCCCTTGTAAGTTCAGTTCTTTCTAAATCAAACATTAAGGCATTAGCTGCCTGTGGTCTTGCTACATAAACTCCATCGACATGTATACCAACAGCAGGATCACCCAATTCTGTAACATTCTCTGTTCTAATACCTCTAAGAGTTATGATTGGAGCATTAGTGTCTGTATTTTGAACATAGAGACCTGGAATCATATTATTAAGATCTTTTATGTTATTTAAACCCAATTCAATCAATTGAGTGCCTGTTAAAGCTGTAACAGCTTGAGCAGTATCAAGTATATCTTTTTCAGTTTTTGTAGCTGTAGTAACAACTACCTCTAAGCCCTCATCTTCATCATCATTTTCTTGAGCAAAAGTTGGAAGCATTAAAGCTAGTAACATTAAAATTTTTAGAAGTTTATTTAGAAAGTTCATTATTCCCCATTAAGTAGATTAAAACTGGTTAAAAAATAAACTTATTGCCTTTGTATGTCAATATTTTACATATGTAGGGCTATTGTTATAATCATGGCTAAATTCTGACCGAAATAGTTAAAAATAAATGTCCAAAAATAACTTTAAATTTTTAAATGCATTGATTCTAATTTTGGTCACAGCATGTTCAGGTGGCTCATCTGGAACCAACGAAGGTATTTACCCAGTACCAACTCCAGCTCCAACTCCAGCTCCAACACCAGAACCAACACCAGAACCAACACCAGAACCAACACCAGAACCAACACCAGAACCAACACCAGCTCCCAATACTGTATATGTTGATGATTTCGAAGATTATCCGGCGGATGTAGAAAATATTAGTCCTTGGAAGGCATACGTAAATAGATTCCAAACAGATTGTTCGAGCTATATAGATGGGTATCAGGTAAGTCCTGCTCCGAATGGTGAGAATATTAGTAGTATCTCATCGGGTGAAGCCGGTCCGAATGGTGGAGATCAATATTTAAATATTTTTAGTAATTACGGTGATGATCATAATTCAGTATGTCTTGAAACAAGTGTATACAGAGAGTTCATAATAAACGACTCCTTTGAAGGAGATTTTTCATTTACATTCGATGCAAAAAGACCAGCTGCTGAAGGTTCTGCAGTTTCAGAACCGTCAACTGCTAGAGCATTTATAAAAAAACTAGACCCAAATTCAGGGTTTGCAACTGTTGAATACGAATGGCAAGACATGACAGATATTTCAAAGGAGAATTGGTCTACAGCTGAATTAAATACAACTGTAGATGTTAATGCAGAGCAAGGATATTACCTCCAGTTTGGGTACAGCAATATAGCAACTGCAT
>Ga0208130_1000615_pt1 | contig 18181 bp, 21 predicted proteins | sample ETNtaG_31_FD_185771 | JGI IMG/M metagenome (GOLD analysis project Ga0208130, IMG submission 185771) | Marine microbial and viral communities from oxygen minimum zone, Eastern Pacific Ocean - ETNP201310SV78 (SPAdes) (version 2) | ecosystem: Environmental > Aquatic > Marine > Oceanic ...
CCATAAAATGCGAAGACAAGAATTAATAAAAATGTGATTATTTTAACAAAGCGCATGCAAATAGTTTAAACAACTATTAATGGTATATGCGATTTAATTTAAATTTTTTTTATTTATGAATTTGAATTTATATAATCTACTGCTTCATTAACTGTAGATATCTTTTCTGCATCTTCATCTGCAATTTCTAAATCAAATTCTTCTTCTAGCGCCATAACAAGTTCAACCGTATCTAATGAATCAGCTCCTAAATCATCAACGAAAGATGAATCGCTTTCTATTTCATCTACAGATTTACCTAATTGGTCACTCACAATTTTCTTGACTCTGTCTTCAACACTCATAATAACTCCATTACCCTATATTGAAATTTGACACATTTTACATGTAATAGTTCAAAGATGCACACAAAAATTAATACATTAAGAGACCGCCGTCTACAGAGATTGTCTGACCAGTTATATATGAAGCTTCATCTGATGCTAAGAACATGACTAACTCAGAAACATCATCAACCTTACCAATTCTTCCTAGAGGAATATTTTTAATTATATTCATTCTTGTTTCATCTTCTAAAAAACTAGTCATATCTGTTTCTATATAACCAGGTGCAACTGAATTTACTGTTATATTTCTTGATCCAACCTCTTTAGCTAAAGATTTAGTAAAACCAGTAAGTGCAGCCTTAGATGATGAATAATTAACTTGTCCTGGATTACCCATAAGACCAGATATAGATGTAATATTTATAATTCTTCCAAACTTATTCTTAATCATATTTTTAATAAACACTTTAGATAAATTAAATGTTCCAGTGAGATTAGTTTCAATTACATTGTCCCACTCTTCATCTTTCATTCTTATAAAAAGTTGATCAGAAGTTATGCCAGCATTGTTTACTAATATGTCTGGCAATAAATTCTTTGATTTGAGCCAATCAAAACAATCATGAACATTATCTCTATTAGTTATGTCTAGTTTGATAGGTTTTAAATTATCTAAATCTAGATTAAAGTCAAAGTCACCTCTTGATGTTCCAACAACGTTAAAACCTTTTTTAGCAAAATTAATTGCAATTTCTTTACCGATACCTCTTGAGGCTCCAGATACAAAAATATTTTCTCTACTCATAGAATTTTCTTTATTTCATCATAAAAATTTTCGGATGAAGTTGAGTATATATTATCAACACCATTTGCTTTTGCTAGACCTGATAAAACATTTTTTGGTCCACATTCGATAAATATCCCCTCTCGTTCCTTTACAAGTTTCATTATATTTACCCATTGAACTGGGTTAGTAAGTTGTTTAACTAATTTGTCTTTTATATCTGAGGTTTCTTCTGTATAAGATGCATCATAATTATTTAAAAAATTATATTTTGGCTTGCTGATAACAACCTCATCTATTACCTCTTTAAAACTTTTAGCAGCTTCATTCATAAGCTCAGAATGCGATGCAACACTTACATTAAGTTTTATGCACTTCCTTGAACCTTTTTCTTTTAAATATTTAACACTCAATTCAACTGACTCAGCATTTCCTGATATGACAACTTGTTTTTCTGAATTAATATTAGCTGGTGATGAAATCTTGTTTAATTCAGATGAAGCTTTGAAACAACATTCTCTAATTAAATCTATATCAGTATTTAAAATTGCATACATTAATCCAGATGGCGATTTTTCCATTAAAGATCCTCGTTTATAAACAATATTTAATGCGTCCTTTAGATTAAATGTTTCTGCCGCTAATAAAGCTGAGTATTCTCCAAGAGAATGACCGCATACTAAATCTGGTTGTATATTTAATTTTTTTATAAATACTTTATATTCAAGGTATGATGCTAGCAACAGTGCGGGTTGTGTAAATGAAGTCTTATTAAGTTTTTCTTCAGGACCATTTTTTATCAAATCTATAATATTAAATCCAAGAGATTTAGATACATCATCTTTTAGATTTTCAATTAAGTCATCTTGAAAATGATTTAACATTCCAAGAAATTGTGAGCCCTGACCGGGAAAAGCAATTGTTATATGCCTAGGCATAGTTATGATATTACTTCTTCAGACTCTTCTTTTATAGGTTTACGTAAATCTTTTATTAATCTTCCTTTATAGAAACCATCTTTAGTCATTTGATGACGAAGATGTTTTTCGCCTGAAACAGGATCAATTGATAGCGTTTTTGATTTTAAAGAATCATGAGAGCGACGTTGTCCCCTTCTAGATCTTGTTACTTTACTCTTTTGTACTGCCATTTTAAGCCCTCAAAAAACGCTATCCTAACAAAAATTAACTGATATTAATAGATATTTTTATTTAAGCTCAGAAATTAAATCATTAAAAAATATTGGCAATTCTGCTGTTGCTTTAATTAATTTTGAATCAACGTCTTTAAAAACTATTGATTTTGAATGTAATGCAATATTTTTTATAGATTTTGTTATAAATGAATTATTAAATGAATAATCGCCATATCTATTATCAAATAAAATAGGATGGTTTATGGAAGATGTGTGTATTCTTATCTGATGTGTTCTACCAGTAGATATTTCAATTTCAGCTAATGTACAGTCTTTAAATCGTTCAATTATTTTAATTTTTGACTTTGATGTTTTTAATTTTTCTGGATCATCTTTATAAATAGATTTATTTATAGAAATATTCTTTTTTAATCTCCCTTTTAATATAGCAAGGTAAGTTTTTTTTATATCGTTATTAGATAAAGTCTTGTTAAAGTACTTAACAGCCTTCTTATTCTTTCCGAAAACAAGACATCCAGTAGTGTTTTTGTCTAGTCTATGGCATAAATCAAAATTTTCACCAAATTTTTTTCTAACTAAGTCTATGAGTCCTACTCTATTCTTTGTGCCGCCATGAACACTGATACCATGTCGTTTATTTAAAATTAAATAATTTAAATCATCGTATATGATATTTGAAAGATGGAAATCTATATCTTTATCATCAATAAATTTTTTATGAGATTCATTAGATATTAAATTTGGAGGAATTCGTATTATGTCTTCGAATGCTAGTTTGTAATGAGGTTTAGCTCTTGATGAATTAATCCTAACCTCTCCTTTTCTTATTATTTTATATATTTTAGTTTTAGGTACACCTTTATAAATAGATAACAAAAAATTATCTAATCTACGACCTTCGTTATCTTTGTTTATTATTAATTTTTTGACAGGCATAAGACAAATCTATAGGATATACAACTAAATAACTAGTAATGACTAGTAATATTATAAGAAAGATAAATACAACAGTTAAATATTTCAACCCTTAAGTGGGTTAATCATGTTAGCAAAAATACGTAAGACTAACTGATAGAAGCTTAGAAAAGCATACTGCTGAATTATCTTCCTAATTTATAGGGAGTAATAATGAAAAGAATACTTATTAACTCGTCATATGGTGATGAACTACGTGTAGCTCTAGTAGACGGTGCTAAATTATATGATTTTGATACTGAGTCACCAGAAAAGATATTGCTAAAAGGCAGTATTTTTAAAGCAACAGTTTCGAGAATTGAATCAAGCTTAGATGCTGCATTTGTTAATTTTGGATCTGAGAGACATGGTTTTTTGCCCCTGAAAGATCTATCAAATGAATATTATAAAAAAGATAAAAAAGGTAAATATGTTTGTACATTAGAAGAAGGTCAAGAGATTATTGTTCAGGTTACCAAAGAAGAAAGAGGGTCAAAAGGAGCAGCCCTAACAACTCAAATTGGTCTAGCGGGAAGATTTTTAGTTCTAATTCCAAATTCCTCAAGATCTGGGGGTATATCAAGAAGAATTAGCGGCGATGAAAGGGATCAAATTAAGAGCACTTTAGAAAAACTAAATATTCCTGATAATATGAGTGCAATTGTAAGAACAAATGGTCTTGGACGCACAGTGGAAGAACTTAGCCTCGATATGGCCTACTTACTAGCGTTATGGGATGAGATTAATAACACATCACCAAATGCAGTAGCACCATCATTAATATTTAGAGATGATAAATTAATAGTTAGAGTTGTAAGAGATTATTTTAAAGACGATATTGAGGAAATATTAATTGATGATAAAGAAATATATCAAGAAGCTAGAGAGTTTATTGAAGCAGTAATACCTGATCATGCATCAAAAGTTAAGTTTTATGATGAAGAAATACCTTTATTTAATAGATATCAAATTGAATCACAAATTGAATTAGCATTTCAAAGAGAAATATCATTAAGTTCAGGTGGCTCCATAGTGATTGATCCTACTGAAGCAATGACGGCTATCGATGTTAATTCAGCCAGATCAACAAAAGGAAAAGATATAGAGGAAACTGCATATAAGACTAATTTAGAAGCTGCAAAAGAAGTTGCAAGACAGCTTAGGTTAAGAGATGTTGGTGGGCTGGTCGTTATAGATTTTATTGATATGACAAATGAAGAAAATCAAAATAAAGTTGAATCAGCATTCAGAAAAGCTATATATTCAGACAGAGCAAGGGTTCAGATATCAAATATATCAAGATTTGGTCTTTTAGAGGTTTCCAGACAAAGACTTCGTCCATCTTTAAATGAATCCTATGACATAGAACATGTATTAGTTAGAGGTCCGAGATCTCTTGGTCAATCAATACTCAGAATAATCGGTGAAGATTCAGCTAAGGATAATACAGGAGAAATACATGTATATGTTCCTTCTGATGTTGCTAGTTATCTTTTAAATGAGAAAAGATATGACATTATTAATATTGAAAAAACAAACAAAATTAAAATTTTAGTAATTGCAGATCCATATAAAACAAGACCTTATTACAAGGTTGTAAGAATTAAGAGTTCAGATAAAACAAAAATAGATTCATACAACTTAACTCCAGATAGTCCTGAACCGGATATTGATTGGAGAGATGCAAATAATCAATCAAAATCTATGAAACCGCTTGTAGGCGGAGTTAAACCACCTAAAATGCCTAAAAGAAAACAAGATGGGCTAATTAAATGGTTAAAATCATTTGCAGGTATTACTGTTGAAAATAATATAAAACCAAAAAAATCTTATAAAAAAAATACAAAGAGAGTTAATAAACCATCTCAAAAATCAAAAAATGTTAATAAAAAATTTAATGCTAATAAAAATTTAAATAATACAAAACCTAACAAACCCGGACAACATAAAAAGCCAATTAATAAAAAACCAACTAATAAAAAACCAGTCAATAAAAGACCAGTAAATAATAAGCAGTCAAAATCTGCATCAACTTCTAATGAAAATAAATTACCTAAGAATACTAAACCATTAAAAAAAGACTCAAAAAAACAAGACTCAGCTCAAAAACAAATCCAAGAAAAAAAATCACCAATTAAAGAAATTGTTAAAGAAAAGAAAGTAAAGAAGCCTATTCCGACTAGAGCTAAGAATGATCCTCGACAAACGAGTTAATTAATTTTCCTGAAAGGCTTGTTATTGGTGGAACATAAGGTAAATTATCTACAGTGTACCAATTGGCTTCTACAATCTCATTATTATCAATGATTAAATCTCCTGATTCATATTCACATTTATATCCAAGCATAAGTTGCGACGGGAATGGCCATGGCTGACTACCGTAGTAGTTGATATTTTTTACTTTTATTCCCACCTCCTCCATTACTTCTCTTTCTACCGTTTCTTCAGCAGACTCAGATACCTCAACAAAGCCAGCCAATACACTAAATAAACCCTCTGGGAATAGGTTATTTCTAGCTAACAATATTTCATTACCTTTAGTAACCATTGCTAGGACACATGGAGATATTAATGGATAAATCATTGATGATGTTTCAGGACAATATAAAGCTTCTTCTTTAGTATTGAATTCATTTAATTTTCCAGAATAACCTGAATATTTATTACTTTTTATCCAGTGCAATAACTGATTAGCTCTTCCCATAAGTACTATATCTTTAGGATCTGATATTGCTAACAAATGTCTTAGGTCATATTCAACTATAGATTCATATCCTATATTTACATCATTTGAATTATTAGATATGTCGACTGCGTAAACATCTTTTCCATTATTACCAATTCCAATATATAAATGATCTTTAATTTTAATATTTAAAAGATTTTCTTCTAATAAAAATGTTTTAAGATTAGGTTCATATAAAATCTTATTATTATTAAAGATAATCAAAATATTATTATTGCTAGCTTTAATGTCTAAAAATCTTTTAAAATGCATATAAATCTATTTAAGTAAAAAAATGTTAAGCGAAATTCAAAAACTATTTCTTGGTGATGCTCCTAGTTGGTATAAGTCTACCATAATAGGATTCCTAATATTCAATCCAATATTGTTATTAATATTGAATATCTTTATGCCTGAAAATTATGGCAGAGACTCAGGTTATATCGACTCCACATTTATTCTTGGATGGATTCTTCTGCTTCAATTTATTTTTACATTAGCAATGGCTCTGAAGTGCTACCCTCTTCAACCTGGTGGCCTCCTAGCAATCGAGGCTGTAATTTTAGGTCTCACATCAACTGAAACTATTTATTATGAAATTTCAGAAAATTTAAAAGTAATTTTATTATTGATTTTTATGGTGGCTGGTATTTTTTTCATGAAAAATTTAATGCTAACTATATTTACAAAATTATTACTAAGCATTAGATCTAAAACTTATTTATCACTTCTTTTTTGTGCTTCAGCAGCTGTATTATCAGCATTTTTAGATGCCTTGACAGTAACAGCCGTATTAATTGGAGTAATGATAGGTTTCTATAGAATTTATCATGCTGTTATTTCTGGTGGTGATTTTAGAAATCAACAACATGACTTTAAAGATAATTCTCAAATAAATACTCTCAAAGAAGGTGAACTTGAAGCGTTTAGAGGTTTTCTTAGAGATCTTGTTATGCATGGTGCTGTTGGAACTGCACTTGGAGGTGTATGCACTACTGTAGGCGAGCCACAAAATTTAGTAATAGCTGGAAAAGCTGGTTGGGATTTTATGGAATTTTTTCTTCAGATGGCCCCTATCACAATGCCTATTTTATTTACTGGATTGTTTACATGTGTGATGCTTGAAAAGTTTTCCATTGCTGGTTTTGGCAATCAATTGCCATCAAGTGTAAGAGATATATTTAACGATTATTCAAATTATAGAAATGAAAACATAACAACAAACGACAAAGCTGTGTTACTAATTGAATCAATTGTATTGATTTTCTTAGTACTAGCATTAGCGTTTAGCATAGCTGCAGTTGGATTAATTGGACTCACTGTTATGGTTTTATTGACAGCTTTTAAAGGAGTAACTAAAGAACATGACCTCGGAGAAGCATTCCATGAGGCATTACCCTTTACAGCATTATTAGCAGTTTTTTTTGCAATTGTAAGTGTTATTTATGATCAAAAGCTCTTTGATCCTGTTATCCGTTATGTGTTGTTACAAGATCCATCTGTTCAGCCATCTCTATTTTATATTGCAAATGGTTTCTTATCTGCTGTTAGCGATAATGTCTTTGTTGCAACTATATACATAAAACAAATTGCTTTGACAATTCCAGCAGGCACTGATCAATTTAATAATTTAGCAATAGCAATTAACGTTGGAACAAATATACCAAGTATTGCAACTCCAAATGGTCAAGCTGCATTTTTATTTCTCTTAACATCATCTCTTGCTCCTTTAATTAATTTATCTTATTTAAGAATGGTCTATATGGCTCTTCCTTATACTATTATTCTCTCTGTCGTTGGTTATATATCTATATATACCCTTCTTTAATGATAGAAAACTCAATTCATAAATTTTGTATAGCGCCAATGATGCAATATACGGATATGCATGATAGATATTTGTTAAGGTTAATATCAAAAAAAGTTTTTTTGTATACAGAAATGATTGCAACTGGATCTTTGATTTATGGTAAATGCTTTAATCAACTTGACTTTAATAAAGAGGAGCATCCTGTTGGTATTCAGCTTGGAGGCTCTAATGTAAAAGATCTTATAGAGTGTTCAAAAAAATGTGAGGAATATGGATATGATGAAATAAATCTTAATGTTGGTTGTCCATCGGATAGAGTACAAAAGGGAAAATTTGGAGCTTGTCTTATGTTAGAACCAGAGCTTGTAAAGGACTGTTTAGGTAGTATGAAAAATTCAGTACATGTCCCCATATCAATAAAATGTAGATTAGGGGTTGATGATAATGAGTCATATGAATTTCTTCATAATTTCATTTCTATTGTTAAAGAATCTGGTATTAATATTTTTATAATTCATGCAAGAAATGGAATTCTTAAAGGTCTTAGTCCTAGACAAAATAGAAATATCCCTCCTCTTAAATATGATTATGTTTATAAACTGAAAAAAGATTTTCCTGATTTAGAAATAATTATTAATGGTGGTATAAAATCCATTGAAGAATGTCACAATCATTTATCTAAAGTTGATGGTGTCATGTTAGGAAGATCTGCTTATGAAAATCCATTTATACTAAAAAATGTTGAATCTGAGATATTTGGATTAGAACCGCAAGATATATCAAAAAAAGAAATTTTAAATCAATATCTTGATTATGTTGAAAGAAAATTATCAGAGGGCCATGATCTTGGCAGGATGATGAAACATTTATTTGGTCTTTCTAGGGGCGATAAGTATGCCAAATTATTCAGAATTAAAATTCTAGAAGTTATAAAGAAAAATTCTTTGAAAGATCATAAAAAAGATTTAGAGGATTTATTGGTCTATTAAAAAGTCATCCATGTCATCTACAAAATCATCCTTTACATCTATACCATCTTTAATTTCATAGTCCATTGATTGATTATATGCATCTTTTACAAATGAATATTTGTCGCCGCTAATTAGAGACTCAACCTCTAAAAGTCTTTCCCTAGTTTCTAATGTGTCTATTGATTTAAGCGCAATATTTGCATCTGTATCAGTCATGTGAAATGGAATAGATAAAAAGGATGAAACAGGAAGACTGGCTGTATCTCTAAGTGTTGATGGACCTAAAAAAGGGAGCATGATATATGGACCCTCTGGAACCCCCCAAACAGCCAGGGTTTGACCAAAATCTTCTTCATGTCTTTCAAGACCCATTTTACTTGCTACATCAAATAATCCTGCAATACCAATAGTTGAATTGATAAGAAACCTAGTCATATCATTTAGAGCATTCTTTGGTTTGCCCTGTAACAATTGATTAACAGAAGTGTCTATCTCTTCTAAATTATTAAAAAAATTAGTAACTCCTGTTTTAACTTTTGGAGGAAATTTAGAATAGACTTCAGCTGTTGGTCTTAAGATTGTGGAATCTAATTTCTCATTAAATTCAAAAGTTTTTCTATTTAATTCTTCAAATGGGTCATTAACTTCATCTGAAGATATATTAAATGATGTAAGTATTAATATAAAAGCGACTATTCTCATTTTTTATGTCATTTCATAAATTTTTTTTGCTACATCATTTGATTCTTCACAATTAAATTCGGGATCAAAATTCCAAATCCTGTCGTGAAAGCCATATGATGCCAACTTATTAATTTTATTAATCTCAAAAAAGTTAACCGGCTTCTTATCAGCATTAAAAATATTATTTTCGATATATCCCAATATATTAACATTTAATTTTTTTAACATAGAAATTGTTCTACTTGAGTCAGCTGAAGACAAAACATGATTTGTGTTTATAAGGATAAAATGGTCAACTTCTAGTTCTTTAAATATAGTTAAATAAGCATCACCTGTTCCTGGTGGCATATCAATTAATAAATAATCTAACTCACTCCAGTCAGTTGAATGAATTAATTGTTTAATAGCTCCACTCAACATGGGGCCTCTCCATGTTGCCGCAATATCATTTTCTAATATCAACCCCATTGAGGTAATTTCTAAATTGTTTTTTGTAACAGGTTTGATAAGTTTATTTTTTATAATTGGTTTTTCTTTAATATTAAATAATATATTTTGATTAGGTCCATATATGTCTGCATCTAGGATTCCAACTTTATATTTTTTTGCTAGACTTAAAGCAACTGAGGCTGTAATTGAGCTTTTTCCAACACCGCCCTTAGCTGATCCAAACGCAATAATTTTTTTAATGGCCATATAAATCTATATTTTCACATATAATACAGATATTACATGGACATACCTACTAAAAATAATAGAAAAATTCTTGTTACACAAGCTCTGCCATATGCAAATGCACCATTGCATTTAGGTCACATATTAGAAGCCGTCCAAACAGATATATGGTGTAGATTTCAAAACTTAAATGGAAATGAATGCCATTTTTTTTGTGCTGATGACACTCACGGAACACCGGTAATGCTTAAAGCAAAAGAAATGGATATTTCTCCTGAAAAATTAATTTCTGATATCTATGATGATCATAAAAAAACATATGATATTTATGGAATAAATTTTGCAAATTTTTATACAACTCATAGTGATGAAAATAGAAAGTTTTCTGAAAATATATATTTAGAAGCTAAGAAAAATAATTTAATTTCTAAAGAAACAATCGAACAACTTTATGATGAAAATGAAAAAATGTTTTTATCAGATAGATTTATTAAGGGGAGTTGTCCTAAATGTGGAGCGGAAGATCAACACGGTGATAATTGTAGTGTATGCGGAGCAAGTTATGATGTTTTAGAAATTAAAGATCCTATTTCAATAGTTTCTGGAACAACACCAGTAAAGAAAAAAAGCGAACATGTCTTTTTTGATCTACCCAAGACAATTGATATATTGAATCGGTTCCTTGATAAGGCAAATTTACAAACACCAATAAAAAATAAACTAAAAGAGTGGCTAAATGATGATTTAAAGAAGTGGGATATATCAAGGGATGCGCCCTATTTTGGTTTTGAAATTCCAGAGGAAGATAATAAATATTTTTATGTATGGGTTGATGCGCCTATTGGGTACATAGCATCAATGGAGAATTGGCTTAAAGATAAAAAGCTAAATGCTTCTGACCTTTGGTCAAAAAATTCAGACTATGAAATTTATCATTTTATAGGCAAGGATATTGCGTATTTTCATGGTTTATTTTGGCCAGCTCTTCTAAGCTCTGCAAATCTTAAACTTCCAGATGGAATTTTTGTTCATGGCTTTCTGACTATAAATGGTGAAAAGATGTCAAAATCAAAAGGCACTGGAATTTCAGCTAAAGATTTTGCAGAAATGTGTGATCCAGAAACCTTAAGATATTATTTAGCTGCAAAATTAAACGATAAGGTAGAAGACTTAGATTTAAACTTTGAAGATTATGTTCAGCGAATTAATAGTGATTTGGTTGGAAAATATCTAAATATTGCCTCAAGAAGTGCTACATTTTTAAAGAAAAACAATAATGAGTTATCTAAGGATATAGATAAAAATTTAATTAAATCTTTAACTGAGGAGAAAGAAAAGATTATTAAATTATATGAAGAAAGAAAGTATTCTAAACTTATAAGATTAATCATGGACTTGGCAGATGATGTTAATAAATATATAAATGAAAAGACTCCATGGAAAAAAGATATAAATGAAGCAGTAAGCATTTGTTCAACATCATTAAATGCTTTTAAAATTATTACAATCTATTTGAGTCCAATAATTCCAAATATAACCAAAAATGCATACAAATTTTTAAATTTAAATGACTGTTTGTTTGATGATGTAGATATTAAATTATCTGGAAAAATAAATACCTACAAATCATTGCTAAATAGACTTGAACCATTAATAATTCCTGAGGATGATAATATGGAAAATGAAAATATAATAGATATAAAACAATTCTCTAATGTTGATTTAAGAGTTGCTAAAATATTGAAAGCAGAAAATGTTAAAGATGCTGATAAATTAATACAACTAACATTAGATGTAGGGGAGCTAGGGACTCGTAATGTTTTTGCAGGTATTAAAAGTTCATATGCCCCTGCAGAGTTGAATAATAGACTAGTTGTTCTTGTTAACAATCTTGCGCCAAGAAAAATGAAATTTGGCATTTCTGAGGGTATGGTACTTGCCTCAAGTAATGATGATGGTATTTATTTAATATCGCCAGATGAAGGTGCGAAACCAGGAATGAAAGTAAAGTAATGGAAACTAAAGATATTATTGTTATAGGAGCTGGTCCAGTAGGACTATTCACTGTCTTTGAAGCTGGTCTTCTAGGTCTAAATTGTGTTCTTATTGATAATCTTGATAAACCGGGTGGTCAATGTGCAGAACTTTATCCAGAAAAACCAATATATGATATTCCAGGAGTTCCTTTTCAAACAGGTCAAGAACATGTTGATGCATTGATAAAACAGATTGAACCATTTTCATATGAACTATTTCTAAATCAAAGAGTAGATTCATTAAAAGAAGTCGAAGATGGTAGTGAAAAATATTGGGAAGTTATAACCAGTGAAGATAATAAATTTATATCTAAAAATATTTTTATTGCTGCAGGTGCAGGATCATTTGAGCCACGAAGGCCACCTAATATAGAAAACCCTGATAAATATATTGATAAAGGCGTTTCATATGCAGTTAAATCAAAGGAGAAATATCAAAATAAAAATATTTTTATTTTTGGTGGTGGTGATTCGGCATTGGATTGGACAGTTGAATTATCAAAAATTGCAAAATCTATTTCTCTAGTTCATAGAAGAGACGCATTTAGAGGCGCTCAACATACTGAAGAAATGATGAGGAATCTAGTAAAAGACGGTAAAGTTAATTTACTTACGCCCTACCTAATTGATTCTATTATTGGTGATGATTGTGTAACTGAAGTCTCTCTAAAAAATTTTGAATCAAATGAAATTGAGACACATGATGCAGATGAACTGATTTTTTTATTTGGCTTAAACAAGAAGTTAGGCCCTATTTTAGAATGGGATTTAGGACTAAATGGTAAAAAAATATCAGTAAATACTGAAAATTATCAAACAAACAAGGAAGGTATATTTGCAGTTGGAGATATAAATGATTATCCAGGAAAATTAGATCTAATATTGTCAGGTTTTCATGAAACAACATTAGCAGTCCAGGAAGCTTATAAAAGAATTTATCCTGGTGAACGCGTGCCATTTGGGTATACAACCTCAAACTCTAAACTACAAGAAAAGCTTGGTGTTAAAAAATAGATTTAGAAAATATTTACCTGTTGTTGTTGATTTAGAAACTGGTGGTTTTGATCCAGAAATTAATGCAATATTAGAGATCGCTATAACCTTAATAGAAGAAGAAAATAACAAACTGGTAGTTGGGGACACTTATAGGCATCATATTGAGCCTTTTGAAGGATCTATTGTAGAAGAAGAATCTCTGGAGTTTACAAAGATAAAACTTGATCATCCATTAAGAAATGGTATTAATGAAAAAGATGCATTAAATGATTTATTTAAAATAATTAATACGACTAAAAATAAATATGAATGTTCAAGAGCTATATTGGTTGGTCATAATGCACACTTTGATAGTTCATTTTTAGCTGCAGCCTATAAAAGAAACAATATAAAAAAAACTCCTTTTCATAAATTTTCATTAATTGATACAGTTTCATTAGGAGTATTGGCTACTGGACAAACTGTTCTAGCAAGAATATGTGATGAATTGGGCATAGATTATGATAATGATGAAGCTCATTCAGCAGCATATGACACTACAGTAACTGCTAAAGTATTTTGTTCAATTGTAAATAATTTTGATAACTAACTTTGAGCAGAATCTATAAGTTTTTTTAACTCTCCACTTTCATCCATCTGAGCAATAATATCAGCACCTCCAACCAATTCTCCATTTATAAATACTTGAGGAAAGGTTGGCCAATCAGACACTTTTGGTAAAGCAACCCTAACATCATTATTTTCAAGAACATCAACATAACTAAACTGGGATTCACATTCTATTAAAATCTTAACGGTTCTAGCTGAAAATCCACATTGAGGTTCATAGGGAGTGCCTTTCATATATATCAAAATATTATTTTCTTTGATTTGTTCTCTTAGTTTTTCTTCTATATTCATTTTATTTCCTAATAATTTTTAAATATTTTATTATTGTCTCTTCAAATCCATAATGTAATGAATCTATTATAATCGCATGTCCAATAGAAACCTCATTAATGTTATCCATTTGGACTAAATAATGTAAATTATTTAAATTCAAATCATGGCCTGCATTAATTTTTAAATTCTTTCTTTGTGCTAAATCCACAATGCTTTTTATCTCTAAGAGAGCACTTTCATCGTTCTTCTCAATAGCCTTCGAAAAGTTGCCTGTATGGATCTCAATGAGGTCTGCGCCCATTTCATTAGCATATTCAACACCATTTAAATTATCTATAAATAAGCTAATATTCGGACTGGTACATTTAGTCTTTAATATCTCAATTATATTTTTGAGTTTGTCGTCATGTGATCCAGAAAACCAACCATGATCAGATGTAATTTGATCAACAGTGTCCGGAACAAGGGTTATCTGATCTGGATCTATTAATTCAACCAATTCACAAAATCCTAAAAACTCGCCACTTGGTTGTGAAAATGGATTACCTTCTATATTAAATTCAACACCTCTATTCTTTGATATTTTTGCAAGCTCAATAACATCATCACTTGTTGCGTGACGATGATCGGGTCTAGGATGAAGGGTAAGACCATCAACACCTAGATCTATAGCTTTATTAGCAAAGTATTTCAAGTCTGGATAATTTTCTCCTCTAGCATTTCTAAGGAGGGCAATTTTATTAAGATTTACACTTAATTTCATTTCTTAATTATATATTATCTATAAAGATCATCTTTTTCATTAACAATTAAATCAAATGCATTATTGACTTTAAAAGAGCTTTTATTAAAACCTTTAATAATTACTACAGGAATACCTTCATTGCTTTGTCCCATTAGAAGTCCCGCAGCTGAAGCCAATTCATCTGCTACAGCAATTTCCGTTCCTTTAAGCTTATTACCAAACATATCCTCTTTACCTTTCAAATCTATTAAGCTTTGGATATTATGACTAGCTAATGCAAAATTCGTTATGCCTGATCTAAAAGGTCTTGTCATAGAATCAGAAATTATTATTGATATATCTTTATTAAGTCTTGATGATAATTTTTGATGGAGATCAATTGCACTTTTTGTTGGGTTTTCAGGAAGCAATAATGCTGTATTCTTATCTTGTGAAATGTTTGATTGATCAATACCAGCGTTTATATTTATAAAACCTAATTTATGCTCAACTATTAGAATATTTTTTTCAGTTGATATAATTTTTTTTGATTCATTGATTATTGCTTGAACCAATCCTTTATTTTTATTTAACTTTGAAGCTAGGCCTTCAGCCTCTTGTGAAACTTCTATTGTATCTAAGTCAACATACCTATTTTCAGATTTTGATATTATTTTTTGAGCGACAATAAAAACATCACTATCATCAATCTTAATATTGTTAAGAGAAATAGATTTATCAATAATAATTGCTAAATCATCATCAGGCTCAACAAATGGAAAATTCTTCAGAGCTAATATCTTTATTGGATTCATTTTAAGTTAGATTTAAAGCATTAAGATAACATATATAAACAAAAATTCATTCATCATGTATACTTTCGGTCTATGGTACCTATAGATAAGAAATTACTCGATGTATTGGTATGTCCAGTTTCCAAAGGAACGCTTTCCTATAATGAAGAAACTGAAGAATTGATATGTGAAAAATCAGGTTTAGCATATCCAATTAAAGATGGTATTCCAGTAATGTTGCCTGAAGAAGCACGAAAAATTTAATAATCGCGCCCGTAGCTCAGTTGGATTAGAGTGCTTGGCTACGAACCAAGAGGTCGGGAGTTCGAATCTCTCCGGGCGCGCCATTTCCTATGTTTAGTCTATAGACCAAGTCCTTTCAATAGTAACCAATTCTCTTTTGTCACATGAAGTAACTTCTGCCCATCTTGCAAAAACTTCATTGCCAGCACCGGCTGTAAAAAAATCATCAAAGCCTTTTCCCATTACTTCAAAACTTGGCCAAGCTGTCATTAGTTCAAATGCTTTGGGATTCATAGAACCCATAAAAGTAGTTGTTAGATATTGTGTGCCCTTCATACCATTTTCTTCAGAGAATTTTTTAACTCCCATAGAAACATCTCTTACATCTTGCATTGAAAAGCCCTCATTTATATGACAATACCAAATCTCGGCAGGAAAAGTTGTAGCTCCTGTATTTTGAGAAAAACTATTTAAAGAAAAGATTAATATAAAAGTTGCAGTGGCTCCTTTAAGAAATTTCATTTTTATCTCCTGTAAATTAATAATTTAATTTTGCCATACTGGATAAGGAAAAAGAATTTAAAAGTAGAGTATTTTTAATTTTACTCTATGACCATCAAATCATTAGCAATAATAGTTTCACCATTGAAATTTTTTTTAACATCATTGATCAATGATTCTTCTGAAGCACCCCAAAATAAAATGTGTGATAAAACCAATTTCTTAGGCTTAAGTTCATTAGCAATTATTCCAAGATCTATCGATGATGTATGATGTGCTTGATGATATATTTGCCAATCGTTAGTTTTATTCACAAAAGTTTCACTTGAAAAAACTTCATGAACAAGGATATCTAAATCTTTTCCATATTTTTTTAGATTTTCACTAACGGCAGTATCGCCAGATAATAGAATTTTTTTATCTTTAGTTATGAATAAAAAACCAAAGGAATTTTCAAAGTCTCCATGAGCGTTCTTAAATGCTGTTACTTCAACATTTTCATCTTTAAAAATAACTCCATCACTGGAGATTTCTGAAACTTGTGTAGTGTAACCAAGCTTATTTGCAGGTTGTGAACCATATAATCGATAATTTATATCATCGATATAGGCCTCAGTTATATTTTTAGACATTGCATCCAATCCAGGAGGTCCATAAAGTTTAAGTGGCTCATCTCTTCCCATAATCCATGGAGTTAATATTAAGTCTGCTAGTGCGCCGCTATGATCTGAATGAATATGTGTTAAAAAAGCTATATTAATTTTTTGCAATTCCATTGATGGGAATTCACCTCCCCATGTAGGAGACATTGCCGATATTCTTCTTACAATTCCTGGTCCAAAATCAACAATGTATGCACTTTCATTAACTACAACTGCATAGCCCGAACCGTATCTTTCAGGATCAGGGTTTGGAGTTCCAGAACCAAGAATTATTAATTTAGTGTCTCCAAACGAAATTGGTGAAATAGTTATTAAAAATAAAAGAGAAAAAAATAATTTCTTCTTATACAGATTTAAGGCGTTGTTCAGGAATCTTGTTTTTAACATTTGTTACATTATTATCTTTATCAAAATATACCAGTGTTGGTTGATGTAATTCAGCCTCTGATTCATTGTAAGAACCATAAGTGCATATAATTACAATATCATTAACTGATACTTTATGGGCTGCAGCACCATTGACGGATAAAGTCTTTGAACCAGCCTCAGCTAAAATCAAGTAAGTTGAAAATCTCTCGCCATTGGTTACGTTATATACTTCAACTTTTTCATATTCTTGCATTCCAGCTAATTCAAGAAATTCTTTATCAACTGCACATGACCCTTCATAATCTAGTTCAACTTGTGTGACACTAATACGATGAAGCTTTGATTTAAGTAATGTTTTTTTCATAAGTGCGAAAGTATAGAGAAATATTAATGATTATTAAAGTTTTGTGAGTTTTATATTATCAATAAGTCTAATTTTTCCAACATATGCTGCTATTGCGACTAATATATCTTTTTCATTTATTTTATAGCACTCATCAAACGTATCAGGATCACATGAAATTAAATAATCAACATTAATGTCTAGAGATTTTAAATAATCTTTTTTTAAATTAATTAGGTTTGAGTTTAAATTGGTTTTGTTAATAGCAATATCTTTAAGGGCCTTATATAACTCAGTTGCAATTATCTTTTCTTGATTTGATAAAAGATTATTTCTTGAAGATAAAGCTAAACCAGAATCTTCTCTTACTGTGTCAACTCCAACTATTTTAATATTTAGATTATTATCAAGAATAAAATCTCTTACCAAAACAAATTGTTGATAGTCTTTTTTACCAAAGAAAACAATTTCTGGATCTATTATTTGAAAAAATTTATTTAAAATAGTTAAAACTCCATCAAAATGCCCAGGTCGACTTTGGCCGCA
>Ga0208130_1000617_pt1 | contig 18144 bp, 12 predicted proteins | sample ETNtaG_31_FD_185771 | JGI IMG/M metagenome (GOLD analysis project Ga0208130, IMG submission 185771) | Marine microbial and viral communities from oxygen minimum zone, Eastern Pacific Ocean - ETNP201310SV78 (SPAdes) (version 2) | ecosystem: Environmental > Aquatic > Marine > Oceanic ...
GATGGGTTGAGGTGGCCTTTTTTCTTCCGAATCATCCGCCATGAGGGCTTCTCGGTTCCGATAGGGTTTAGGTCTTGTTCCGATGACAGGTTCTAGCGTCTTGATTTGCTTCAGAAAAGGGTTTGCTGGACAGGCGTTTTGTTCGGTTGGAGGAGATGGTACTTTGGCTCATATAGGCCTGTTCAAGCCCTGCGATTTGTAGCGATAGGACCGACAGAGGAGAGCGAGAGCGGAGGCCTTTTTTCTCGTTTACCAACGGACCGTGTCGGAATCAATAAGAATGGGTGTTCTAAGGAATTGACATGCCGATTAAGCGTATTTTGAATTTTTTCGGCAGAGGAAATTTCTACACTCGCCTCAGAAACCAGATTTTGCTTTCCACCGAAACAAAACAATCGGCGATGTCGGTCTCTCACAAAGAAGCCATGAAATGGTATCAGATTCGAAAGTCTGCCTTCGAAGAGGTGGTCTCGGCCATCCTTCCGTACGTCGACCAAGAGGCGGTCGTTTTTGACGTCGGCGCAAACGTTGGTTTTTTCTCTCGTTTATTGACTGAAAAAATTGACTTCAAGGGTTCAATGTACTTGTTTGAACCTCTTCCTCACCTCGCAAAGCTCTGTGAAGAAACCTTTCGCGACGCTCCCTATGAAGTCCACGTGTTTGACTACGGGCTGAGTGATAGCGATTCTGAAGTCGATCTCTTTGTCGCCAGCAACGGTAACCTCGGCTGGAATACCATTGTTGAATCCAAGGCATCTGACGACATGGAAAAGGTGCGCATTCAACTCAGGAACTTCGAAAACTGCAAACCCGATGCGATACCGACGTTCATTAAAATCGATGTCGAAGGCTCAGAATATCTTGTTCTTCGAGGAATGCTTGATTCATTGAGGGAGTGGGGCTCTCTCCCCGTTATTTTGTGTGAAGTCGGCTGGGGAACATCTCATCCCCATTGGGATGAAGAATTGGAAGTGTTCAACGAACTGAAAACAATCGGCTACTCCATTTGTGATTTGGGGGGGCAGGAGATTGATCTAACGACCCTTTCAAGCACTGCTGATGTCCTCTTGATTCCCAAATAACCCCCCAATCTGAACGTTTCATCTTGGGAATTTGAGTAGCGTGGCTATCGTCTTGACCACTCAATCTTGCTTGACAACGCCCCAGGCGCTGGCCGTGGCGGCCGTCTGTTCGTCCATGGGTTCAACTTCAGCCGATTGAGGCGTACCCATCCGGCGCACGAGGCTGGTGAGCCGGTTGATGAGAGGAGCAGGGTTCATGTTGTCGAGGTTGTATTCCGTGGTGTCGACAACCCTCTCGCCATCTCGCTCGGTCAGGGTCATGAAATCGTCCCCGTTCTTACTATGGATGCGAAAGACCATGTGAAGCCCTTCGGTTCTGTCCTGGCTGGAGGAGAGGATGCATGTGCCGGATTCAACGGATTCAAACACACGGTCGTGGATGTCTTGGGAGGTCTTGATGCCAATCGTTCGGTCAACCCCTTTGGCGTTGAGCACAAACTCCCGCGTCTCTCCGTCAAACAGGTCGTTGTCCATTTGTGAAGCCATTTTTACGAAATCCACGATTTGCTTTAATTCACCTGAGGTGAGCGATTTCCAAACGCCATAACCGATGGTCAATCCAAAAAGCAGAATCAGGATGATGGTTCCCCACATGCTTCACACTCGCCCCACTTCGTGAATGAAGGTATGGGCGACGAACCGGTCTTAGGTGGTGTTTCAAAACAGAACAATGCGGCACTCAAACATAGGTGACGGTTCTTGAGAAAAGAAGCCGCCACAATTCAATGCCATCCCAGTTGTCTTCACCTGCGAAGTATACGTTGTCTTCGTGAACGTGAATGTCGCCGATGTAGCCACCGGTTGGCTTCAGATCAATCACTTGCCATGTGGTTTGATTGATCGAATTGTATGCCCACAATTCTTCACCGGTCGTCCCATCATCTGCCGAGAAATATACGGTGTTTCCACGAACAGTGAACTCGTTTGGTGCGCCTGTTCCGGATGTTGATTGTAAATCGGTGACCTCCCAGTATGAAGTGTTGGTGGCCTCATAAGCCCACATTTCGAAATGTGAACCTGATGTTGCCTGTAGGTAAACTCGTGTTCCTGATACAACCATTCCTGAAGGTGCACTTCCTGCAAACCCGGGCCGGATGTCTGCTGCGAGCCATGTCGAGTTGTTCGTCGTCTCGTATGCATACAATTCAGTTCCATAGGTCGTGCCCGCATTTGCAGCCATGTAGATGGTCGTTCCCATCACTGTAAGATGAGAAGGGCTTGATGAAAGAGATCCAGGGTTGATATCCTTAAGCATGAATGTGGTGTTTGTGGATGTATCATGCTTCCATAATTCGATTCCAGTCACTCCTAACGGTGGTTGGGCTGAGAAATAGAGGTCTGAATTGACTGCGACCAGACTCGTTGGCTGAATATCAGGTTCCACCTTCCACACACTGAAATTTACAGTGTCATAGGCCCAAAGGTCGTACAACCCCATTCCAGCTGACCCAGCACTGTCACGTGCTGAGAAATAGACGGTGGTTCCAATCAATGTGAACTCTGCAGCAAAACTTCCAAGAAAACCCGGAAAAATATCCGCGATTCGCCAACCTGTTTGGTTGGACGGTTCGAAAACATACGGTTCGACATCCAACGTCAACGGGTCTTGGCCGAGGAACATCAACTGATCCCCGATTTTGCGCAGGCCCAAGACAGTACCACTGAACTCCAAGGTGATATTTCCGTTCACATCCATTGACCAAATTCCATTCGTGGTACCATTGTTTGCAGTGAAATACAACGTTGAGTTGATGGTGCAGAAATTCGCAGGGTTGCTCCCCGTGGCACCGGGATTGATGTCCTCGACTTGGTCAACAGCGAATACGGTGCAAATGAGAGAACTGGTCATGATTTCTCCAGATTCAAGAACCCCGTTTTGAGGAATACCTCCGCCTGAACCGTCGTCGAGTCCCTGCTGAAGCAACTGCCCGGTTCCATTGCATCCAAGGTATGCTGGTGCGACGGAAAGACGTGCGACCATCATGGCTGTGGTAGAACTACCGTTGGCTCCGTCTGCTCCATCATTTCCATCTTCGCCATTGCATACAACGACAAATGAATCTACTTCATCGAGAGAAAGCGTATTGTCGCCGTTGTCGTCAACGCCCGTTTCCACGATGGTCCCCCCATTTTGGCATCCTTCGACAATTGCTTCGGTGCGTGTGGTAATAAGGGAGGTGAGGCCGTTCTCACCGTTGGTGCCGTCAGCACCGTTGCTTCCATCTGCACCGTTGCTTCCATCTGCACCGTCTTGACCGTTCATGCCGTTTTGTCCATCGGTGCCGTTGACCCCGTCTTGCCCGTTGGTGCCGTTGACTCCGTCGGTTCCAGGTTGGCCTTCTTCACCGGTCAAATCGACGGTGGTCCAGACGTTGTTTTGGCAAACTCGGAACCCAGAAACATCAGCAACGAAGAAAATCTGGTTGTTGATGGTCTGGCCACACGTTGGCAACTCGTCGCCACTCAAGACGAGATGGAAACTTGAGCCTGCCGTTCCGTTTTCTCCTGCCACACCTTCTTCGCCTTGGGGGCCTGTTGGTCCTTCGGCGAAGAGCGAGGAATAGAGCGAGAGCGGGGCGACCACCAGCATGATGACGATGAGAATGAGTTGGGTTTTGTCCGATGAGAGGCCTGTAGAAATCCCCGAGAGCGAACCTGGCTTTGTTTCGGTGATGGGGATGGAAGGCTCAGGCGTGGCAACCGGCATTGTAGGTTCGTGAGTGGGAAGTGGCAAGGCCGGTTCGTGGGCGGCGGGAATGTCTGCTACTGGTGGTTGTTGCTCACTTCGCCACTGGTCGATTTGCGTTTGGGTCCATCCTTGTTCAAGCAGTTGTTCATCGGTCCACATGGCTTTTTGTCATTGTTACCTTTTAGATGATTTTTGGTACATTGATTTGACAAACGGTTACAATGATGATACGAAAGGAAATATATCCTCCCCCAAAAACGGACAACATGTCGCTTGAAGCCTTCCATATGACCCTCTTGCTCTCCGCGCTCTTGTGTTCCTTGGTCGCCGGTCTGTTGTTTGGATTTGCCGTGGTGGTCATGCCCGGCATCACCAAGCTCGACGACGATGACTTTCTCAAGGCGTTCAAGCACATGGACGGCATCATCCAAGACAACCATCCGCTCTTCATGTTGGTGTGGGTCGGATCCATTTTCTCAGTTCTGGGCACACTGGTTCTCGGCACGCTGCAATTGACCGGCCTTCATCTCAACCTTCTGTGGGCGGCAGGTGTGCTGTATTTGCTCGGGGTTCAAGCACCGACCATCCGGTTCAACATCCCGCTCAACAATGCCTTGCAGGGCTGGGACCTCGCATCGATGGATGAGGCGGCGTTGGCCGAAGCCCGTACGGAATTTGAGGCTCCGTGGAACCGGTGGAACCGAATCAGGACTTTCAACGGCGTCGTGTCCGCTTCGGTGCTTCTCTTTGTTTTGCTGAAGTTGTGAAGGCCGTGCGGGACATTCGTCCCAACTTCATCAAGGCCCTCGCATGAACATCGTCACCGCTTTCTTCTCGTGCTGAAGCACACCCACCTCTTCGAAGCCAAATCGGTGGTGGAACCGCACCGAGCCCGGGTTGGGAGGCTCCAAATTTACTTCGGCTGCCACCGGGATGTTTTGTTCTCCTGCGTGCCTTGCCACCTGTTCGTAAAGCATTGAACCGACGCCTTCGTTCCGGTGAGCCTCGGCCACGGCGATGCGGTCCACGTAGAGGAAGGCCTCGTAGCGCTGGTTGAACCATGCATAATTCAGGCTTCCATAGGCGGTGGAGGGTGGCAAGCAGATGACGAAACCGTGCATGTGGCCGTCTTCGAACGCTCCTATGGAAAACGATGCAAGGTTGAGCAGAGAGGCGAGTTCTTCGGGAGAGACCTGCCCTGTTCCGGGCAATCCCTCCTCGTTGATGGCCCACATGGCCTCAACATCGTCCGGGGACAAGGCTCGGATGTCCATGACCGCCAAGCTCCCAGTATGGGATTCAAACCTTCTGCCAGTCCGTGCCGTTCCACCAGCGGTTCGTACCGTCGCTCATGAGGCGCCAGGTGTGGCCGTTTTCGTCGGTCCACTGGTTCGCCACGGTGGGCTCAGCAGGTGCCGCCACCGGTTCTGGCGTTGCGACTTCGGCCACAGCGGCGGCTTCGCTGACCGTCGGTTGAGCGTTCATGTCGGGCATGGGCGTGGTGGCAGCGTAGGTTTGCACCGTTTCCATCGAGGAGGTTGTGCCGGCAGGTTGGGCGCTCATGTTCGGCATCCCGGGGGGCAGGCCACCAGCGCTGAAGTCCTTGGCAGGGGCCTCTTCTTCGGCCATGCGCTTGCGTAGAACGACCACCACAGCGGCGGTGATGATGATCATCACCAAGCCGATGCCGATGAGCATGTTTCGCTGTGCGGCAGCTGCGGCTTCTTCTTCCTCTTGAGCCAGTTTGGCTTCGAGCACGGCTTGTTCGTTGTCGCCCATGCCGTCGCCATCTGAATCCATGGTTTCGGTGGCGTCGTTGGGGAAAGCGTCGGCGTTGTTTCCAACCCCATCGCCGTCGTTGTCCGCCCATTCAGTGCTGTCTTCTGGGAAGACGTCAGCCTCGGTACCTTGCGGGTTGTCGCCGTAGCCGTCGTTGTCGGCGTCGGCCCATTGGGTGGCGTCGTTGATGAAACGGTCGGGCGTGGTGCCTTGTGGATTGTCCCCGTAGGTATCGCCGTCGGTATCAGCCCACTGGGTGGCGTCGCTGGGGAAGGCGTCGGCGTTGTCCCCGTAGGTATCGCCGTCCGTGTCGGCCCACTCGTTGGCGTCCTCTGGGAAGGCGTCGGGATTGTTCCCCTCTGCGTTGTCGCCGTAGCCATCGCCGTCCTGGTCGGTGGTTTGCGTGGCATCATCGGCAAAAACATCGGCGTTATCGCCCACACCGTCTCCGTCGGTATCAACCGTCTCGGAAGCGTCGGTCGGGAAGACGTCGCTGTTGTCGCCCACGCCATCCTCATCGGTGTCGACCCATTCGGTCTCGTCACCCGGGAAGGCGTCGGGGTTGTTGCCAGCGGGGTTGTCGCCGTAGCCATCACCGTCGCCGTCGGTGGTTTGCGTACCGTCAAACGGGAAAGCATCGCCGTTGTCACCCACGCCGTCCTCGTCGGTATCAGCCGTTTCAGCAGCGTCGCTTGGGAAGGCGTCGGCGTTGTCGCCCACGCCATCACCGTCGCTGTCAGCCCATTCGGAACTATCGGTGGGGAAGGCGTCCGGATTGGTGCCAGAGGCGTTGTCGCCGTAGCCGTCACCGTCGTTGTCGGTGGTTTGGGAGGCATCGTTGGGGAAGACATCGGCATTGTCGCCCACACCGTCTCCATCGGTGTCTACGGTTTCCGAACCGTCGTTGGGGAAGACGTCAGCGTTATCGCCCACGCCATCGCCATCGGAATCGGTCGTTTCGGTGTTGTCGTTGGGGAAGGCATCTTGGCCGTCCAACACACCATCACCGTCAGAATCGATGTCCTGAATGGTCACTTCATTGCTCATCACGTCGTTGCCGAATTCGAGGCCGTCGTGAGGCGTGACCTTGGCCTTCCATTTCTGACCTGCTTGGGTGAGGGAGGCTTGAATGGTGGTCTTGTCGTCGTGAGCACTGTTGTGGGTGCCGTCCACGTACCATTTGATCTCGGTCTGGCTTGATTCAGGGTCGCTGTCGTTGTCGGCGTAATCGTAGGTGAGGGTCAACGATTCATCGCTCTTGGGACTGGGTGCCGGCGCAATCTGGACGTTGGAAGCCACCGGAGCGTCGTTGGGTGGCAAACCTTCGGGGATTTGCACCTGAATGTTGGCCCATCCATCACCGCTGTTGAAGCCGTTGCCGTTGGTCTCCATGACGGCGATGTCGGCCGTGGTTGCTCCCGAGCCGCCAAAGGGCGCAAACCAGTCAAAGGACCACGAGATTTGGTTGCCGTTGGTGTGCGTGGCTGAGTTTTGGGCTTGATTGATTTGAACGCCGGGCCCGGGGCTTACAAGTTGTCCTTTGTCGATTTCAACGTTGAACCCTCCGTTCGAGGGGGAACCACCGGTTTGGACGGAAATGGTCACGGTGTAGATGGCGCCGGCGATGTAGGTCGCTGGGAAATTGTGGCTCACGGAAACGCCACCAACGCTGCTGTGGCAGGTGCATCCTAGACCGGCTTGACTGTGCTTGCCTGCGGAATTTCCTTCGATGGCGGGAACCGAGGTGATCAAAAGCATCATGACGGCCAAAGCAACAACGCGGGCAGGGATGTTCATAGCCCTCGGATTGTTACATTACACATAATAAAATTGGTTTGCCGTCCGTAGGGGAGGTAGCACACTGTCAGTGATTTTGCCACTCCGTACCGTCCCACCACTGATGACTTCCGTCGCTCATCATTCGCCATGTGTAGCCGCTTTCATCGGTCCACTGGTTGACCACGGTAGGCTCCAAAGGTGCAGCCGTTGATGACGTGGGCTGGCTTGCTCCCTCCACCGTCGCCTCATTGGCGATAGCGGACGACGATGCCTCGAGTTCGGGCAACGAGAAATCCTTCTCGCCTTCAGCCTCGGGTTCGGTGCCTCGGCGAAGCAAGAACACGACGATGGCTGCGATGAGGAGCAGGGCAACTCCGCCGCCGACGAACATCTGTTGCTGTGCAGCCGCGGCTTCTTCTTCCTCTTGAGCGAGTTTGGCTTCAAGGACAGCTTGTTCGTTATCGCCCATGCCGTCGCCGTCGGAATCAAGCGTCTCTGAAGCGTCTTCTGGGAAGGCGTCCGCATTGTCGCCCACGCCATCATCGTCGCTGTCAGCCCATTCTGTCCCATCGTTGGGGAAAACATCGGCGTTCAGGCCTTCAGGGTTGTCGCCGTATCCATCGTTGTCAACATCGAACCACTGGGTGGCGTCGTTGGGAAACAAATCGGGGGTCGTACCCTGCGGGCTGTCGCCGTATCCATCGCCGTCGCTGTCCAGCGTTTGCGTGGCGTCTTCGGGAAAAGCATCGGCGTTATCACCAACACCGTCTCCATCGGTGTCGAAAGCCTCGTTGGCGTCCTCGGGGAAAACATCTGCATTATTGCCCACGCCGTCGCCGTCGGTATCCAGCGTTTCATTGGCGTCGTTGGGGAAGACATCGGCGTTGTCGCCTACACCATCACCATCGGTGTCCAATGTTTCAGTGGCGTCGTTGGGAAAAGCGTCGGCGTTGTCACCCACACTGTCGCCATCGGTGTCCAATGTTTCAGTGGCGTCGTTAGGGAAAGCATCCGCATTGTCGCCCACACCGTCACCGTCGCTGTCCATCCATTCGGTGCTGTCGTTGGGGAAGACGTCGGGGCTGTTGCCTGAGGCGTTGTCACCGTAGCCATCGCCGTCACTGTCGGTGGTTTGCGTAGGGTCGGTATCGAAGGCATCGGCATTGTTCCCTACACCATCGCCGTCCGTGTCAACGGATTCACTTGGGTCGTTGGGGAAGACGTCGGCGTTGTCGCCTACTCCGTCGTTATCGGTGTCGGTGGTTTCAGTAGCGTCGTTAGGGAAAGCGTCGGCGTTGTCGCCCGTGCCATCCCCGTCGCTGTCCACCCACTCATTGGCGTCATCGGGAAAGGCGTCGGCGTTGTTGCCCGAAGCGTTGTCGCCGTAACCGTCTCCATCCCTGTCGGCGCTTTGGGTGGCGTCGTCATCAAAGGCGTCGCCGTTGTCTCCGACCCCGTCGCCATCAGCGTCAGCCCACTCGTTCTCATCGTTGGGGAATGCGTCGCTCTGGTCGCCGTAGCCATCACCGTCTGCATCGTAATCAATGATCTCGACGGTGTTGGTTGAGGTTTCTTTTGCACCGGCATCGGTGCCGTCGCTTGGCGTGACGGTCATTGACCAAAGGTCACCGATGTTGAGAGCGCTCGCAGGAAGGGTGAGCTGGTCGTCGTACTGAGCCTGAGAGAGACCGCCTTTCAACCAGCGAATTTCTGTACCTGCTTCGTTATCACCGTCCTGGTCGTTGTAATCGTAATTGGCGTACAGCGTTGCGTCGTAGTAGGCCTTGGTGATGGCGGTGGCGGGACCAGGGGTGTCGCTGATGTAGACATTTGAGGCAGTGGGTGCGGTGTTGGTTGGCCCGGGTTCAGGTATGGTGAGGGACGTGGTGGTCCATGCATCGCCTGAATTGGCGTTGTTGGCATTGGCCGTTATGGCAGCGATTTCAACATCCACCGTGCCGCTGCCGGTGCTTGGAGCCGTCCAATCGAAGGACCAGGAGCGGTAGGAACTGGTGGTGTGAGTTGCAGACAGGCCCGAACTGTCCACCTTGACGGCCATGATGCCCATGCCGGGGGTGGAGAGCGTACCTTTGTCCACGACGACGTTGAACCCACCGCCGCTTCCAGAAACGCCCCCAGTGACTGAAATTTGGATGGTGTATGCTTGGCCGCCGTTGTAGGTGGTGGGGAAGTTGTGGTTGATGGTGGGCGCACTTCCGCTGTAGTGGCACGTGCAACCGTTGCTCGCTTGATTGTGGATGCCGCTTGAGTATCCTTCAAGCGTCGGTAGGGTGAGCAGAACGAGGGTGGCGATAACAACGGTCAATCCACGGGTAAAAATGTTCATGTCGCTCCGGTTTGTTATTTTCTTTTAACGAAACTGGTAAATTGGTTTGCAACCGCCTCATCAACAAGGCATGAGAAAGCGCCGCGGCGCGATTAAATAGGGGTGTTTGGTCGGAGGCCTGCCTACGTTCGTACGGAAGGAGTCGATACAATGCCAAAGCCATGGACCTCCAAGCTCATTATCAAAGCCTTGGGTGTGCAGAAGTGCAACGGCAGTATGGACGCCGCAGTCGAGGACCTGCCCCTCGAAAAGGCCATGGAAGTGGCCCGTGAGAAAGCAGGTCTTGGACACTTGACTGGAGCGGACTTGAAAGCACAAACACGTGAGGTCATTGGGACCTGTGTTTCCATGCGAGTCAAGGTCGACGGTCACTGGGCGGTTGAAGCCCTCGAGATCATTGCAAAAGGAGAATGGGACGAGCGTTTTAACTGAACAACTCACGAACCGCGGAAGAGGTTTCGGCCTCGCAGACCGCAGAGGTGAAGCAAGATGGAAGAAAAAATCAGCAATGCAATCAAGGCGGCCATTGAAGCGGCCCCTGAGCGAAAATTCGTCGAATCCGTGGACATCTCGTTCACCATCAAGGACGTCGATTTGAAGAACCCGACCAACCGTATCAAGGAAGAGATTCGTCTTCCTTCCGGCCGCGGTCGAGAACTCAAGATTGCGATGTTCGCTGCCGGTGAAGCCGCCACCAAGGCCAAGGCTGCCGGTATCGCCGTCTTCTCTCCTCAGGACATCGAAGACTTTGGTGGCAAGAAAGGTCAAGCCAAGAAAGTCGCCAACCAGTACGATTTCTTCCTTTCTGAAGTCCCTCACATGGGCCTCATCGGTCGCTACTTGGGTGTCGTTCTCGGTCCTCGAGGTAAGATGCCTCGCCCCGTTCCACCCACCCTGGACCCCGCCGTTCTCGCTGCTGGTCTTTCCAGCACCGTCGTCGTCAAGTCCGGCGATAGGATGACCTTCCACGCATCGTTTGGAACCGTCAAGCAATCCCACGAAGAACTCCTGGCCAACGCCATGGAAGTTTACACCCGTGTTACCAACAAGTTGGAGCGTGGCATCGGCAACATTCGCTCGATGTTCATCAAGACCTCCATGGGGCCATCACAACGTATCGAGGTGATCAATTGATTCCAAAGGTCATGTCCTGGAAAAAGGACACCGTTTCCGACCTTCACGCTCTGTTGACCAGCGGCGAGACCATCGCCGTCGTCGACATTCACGGCGTACCAGCCTCGGCCATGTTCGGCATGCGAGCAGACCTTCGAAGCAACATGAAGATTCAAGTGGCCAAGAAGCGCTTGATGAAGCTCGCTTGGGAGCGCGCTGGCTTTGACTTTGCTAACCTTGAGAAACTCTACGCCTCCGCTGTGCAACCTGCTTTGGTCTCCACTTCGACGTTCAATTCCTTCGAGTTGTTCACCGAACTCAAGAAGACCGAAGCCGGCCGAGCCGCCAAGGAAGGTGACATTGCACCCTACCAAATCGTGGTAGAAAAGCAAGACACTGGCATGCCTCCAGGCCCCATTGTTGGTGACCTGAACTCGGTGGGCATCCCTGCGAAAATCATGGGCGGTAGTGTTCAGATTCAGAAGCGCACCGTCGTTCTTGAAGAGGGCGAAGTCTTCGAAGGTGAGCTCGGAATGATGCTCTCCAAGATCGGCATCAACCCCATGGTCACGGGTCTGCGATTGTGCGGAACCCTCGAAGGTGGCACGCTCTTTGAGCCGTCCACGCTTGACATCGACTACGAACAATTCGAGCAAGACTTGATCGGCATGGCCGCAGGTGCGTTCAACCTCGCCTGCAACATCACGTGGTTCACGCCAACCACCATGCCAACCCTTCTTGCCAAGGCCAGCGGAGAAGCGCTGGCTGTTGCACTGGAAGCAGCGGTCGCTACCGCAGAGACGCTTCCCCACCTGGTGGCTCGAGCCCACGCCAGCGCCCTTGGCGTTGCTGGCACGCTGAGCCCCGACGCACTCGACGACGAATTGGCCGCCATGATGGGCGCTGCTGCTACGGCAGCCGCATCCGCCGCAGCCGCCGTCGACACGAGCGCTTCTGATGCCCCAGCCGAGGCAGAAGAAGAGGAAGAAGAGGAAGAAGAGGCCGGCTTTGACGGTCTTGGGAGCCTGTTCGGCTGAAAAACAAAAACACTGAGGTGAAAAAACATGGAATACGTATACGCTGCTATGCTGTTGCACGCTGCTGAAAAAGAGATTGATGAGAAGTCGGTAAAGGCTGTCCTGAAGGGCGCTGGCGTCGACGCTGACGCCGCTCGAGTGAAGGCCCTTGTGGCCTCCCTCGCCGGAGTCGACATCGCTGAAGCCATGACCCAAGCTGTTGCTGCTCCTGCAGCAGCTGCTGCTGCCCCTGCCGCCGCTGGCGGTGCTGACGCCCCTGCTGCTGAAGAAGCAGAAGAGGAAGAAGAAGAAGAGGCTGGCGGCTTCGACGGTCTTGGCTCGCTCTTTGGTTGAGCAAGGTCCGATCGCTGCCGATTCGCACGCCGGTTGAAACCGGTTTTTGCGTGAGCGCGGCCAGTCCATTGGTCCTTGTCCACGGGAACACCTCGCCCTCTGGGGGCGAGGACCGTGAAAGCGCCGCAATCGCACGCACGAAAACTCCGCCCAAACCAATGAGCGAGAGCCAGATGACGAAAGGGTTCATCCCTGTTCGTCCTCTCGAATGTTCATGGTGAGGAAAGCAACGCTTGACCTTGAGGTCAGCGTCTCGAGCATCCAAGCCATTCGATTGTTCCGAGAACTTGCTGAAGAAGCGGGTTGGTCCCTCGAACGTCATGAAGGTTCACGCCTCGTTGACCGATTCGCCATCATCATGCCCATGGCCCAATCGGCTCGTACCCTCGGGCTCAAAGTCCTGAACGGGCCCATGCGCGGGATGGAACTGACGTGCTGGTCTGAAACTCGAGGTTCCTCCGGGGCGGTCAACATCGCTTCCTGGCTGGTGCCGGGGGGTCCGGATGAACCGCTGTTCAGAAACCTCGTCCACCACTGGGTCGCCCGAATGGATCGTTGCCCTTGGCGATGGAGCTTTGGCGAACGTTCCAAAGTAGGCTACCTGTTGCCCGTTTGGCGGCAATCACGGCGACGTTTTTCAGACCTTGGTTTCAACACCAAAAAGAGCGGTTGGCCAGTCGCTGCACAGGGAGATTGGCCCGGTGTATCCCGCGTAGATGAGCCAGCGGAATCAGAGGTCGTTTCATCCGAAGAGGAGTGAAACGCCTCCCCCCCTAAAGGGGGAGGCGCCTGTAATAATGGGTGTTGCTTAAATGACTCAACAATTTGGAAAACACAACGGGGTGGCGTTATGCTGAACGATTCACAACAAAGGAAGGCGATGCTCCTCTCGTTGTTGATGGTGATGCTGGCACAAACGTCCTACATCGGGGCGCTCAAAGGGTGGAACTATCTTGACGAAACCAAGGCTTCGAACATTGGCCCTGGTTGTGATCTGATTACTCGAACGTCTGGAACGCCGATTCATGTAGATCCCGTAAATGGCTCAAATGATTGGAATGGAACGTGGTCTTGCCCCCTAGCAACGTTACAAGAAGCAGTCAATGTCTCCAGCGCAAACGATGAGATCATCCTCTCTTCAGGTCTTTACCACGAGGACGTCACGATCAACAACAAGGACAATCTCTTGATTCGTGCTGCTGATGGAGCAAGAGTCGTCTTTGATGGAACTCAAAGCATATCTGGCGACATGAATGCAACGTGGTCAACAGCAGATTCTGATGGTATCCAAGAAGTCACACTTCCACATGATGGATGGCAGTTGTTCCTCGCTTACGATGAACAGGTTCCTGCTCGCTGGCCAAACGCAGAATTTGATGATGAGACTGTGTTCAATCGGTCCTATTGGGCAGAAGGAACGTTAACCGGTTCAAACAATGCCTACACGAAAGGATGGCTGAGGGATGCAGGACCTGAGACGGGTGTCCACACTGGGCTCAATGAAACAATCAATGCGACTGGGCTTAATCCCGTGGGGGCAATCGCAATCATGAACTTGGGTTCGTTCCGCAGCAACAGCCGCATCATCACCGACTGGAACGCCAGCAACGGGACCTTCGCCTACGACGGCAACGGCGTGGGGTGGAAAACCAAGCACCATGCCTATTTCCTTGAGGGCAAGCGTGAACTCATTGACCAGGACGGCGAATGGTGGTTCAACAACACGAACAACCGCCTGCACTACAAGACGCCCTCCGGTCAAGACGCCAACAATCTGGACCTTCGCGTGAAAGTCCAGCCCTTTGCTATCAGCGTTGATGGGTCCGACGGCGTGACGATTCAGGGCATCGATTTCTTCGGCACCACGGTGAATTTCAACAACTGTCAGGGCTGTTCGTTTACCAACGCCACCCTCGAGTATCCAAGCACTTCCAAGCGTGGACTGGGGATTGCGGGTGAATCCGAGGACGACCGTTGGATGACTCGATTCTATCGCTCAAAGAACTCGTTCGTCGACAACATCTCCATCACGAACACCGACGGTGGTGCCATTGAATTCCAAGGTTCTCCGGGGCAATCGAACAATAACACGGTGAACAATTCCTATTTCCACGCCATCGATTGGTCCGCAGCTGACCAGAAAGGACTGATGGTGACGATTTACGAAGGTGGTCGAGATATGTACTTCACCAACAACAGCGTTCACCTCACGGGGGCCTCATCGGTTCTCTCGATCGGTGATGCGCCGAAGGTTTTCTACAACGAAGTGTGGGATGTTGGTTATCTGCAAACAGATGGTGCTGTTGTGCAAGTGATGCAGGCCGAAGCGCCAGGTGCTGAAATCGCCTACAATTGGATTCACGACGTCATCAAGTACGGTGCTCGATTTGATGCACCGATAGGAGAAGCAGGTGAAGGCCGTAATGGAACAATGCATCACAATGTCATCTGGAATGCTGCGGGGGGATTGATGGTCAAAGGCGACTATCACGACATCCACAACAACACTGTGTTCAATTCAAGCGGCAAAAACGACATCATTTTCCTGACCGATGGTGGCGTCAACAACGAGAATTCAACCCTTCACTACAATGCTGTTGATGCAGTGGCAGACCATCGTTCGAATGATATTTTTGTCAATCCTCTGCCCGATGGAGTTGATTGGATGAATTGGAACGGGTATGTGGACGGGGGCAAAGAAGCCATTATGGTCGGTAATGCCTACTCGTGCGCAATTTATTCCAATGGTTCACTGTACTGTTGGGGAAGAAATAATCAAGGCCAGTTGGGCATTGGATTCGCATCGAATGCTGCACAAGTTACCCCTACTTTCGTGGATGTTGGAACAGGTAGGACCGTTGCTAAGATTGAATCGTCCTCCGGAGCGTCTTGGATAAGTGGAACGACTTCCCATAATTGTGCTCTTTTGGATGATGGGTCTCTCGTCTGTTGGGGGCATAATCAGTTCGGACAACTTGGTGTTGGAAATGCAACAACTGCAGATGAAAGTTGGCGATATTCTCCCAATACGGTGAATTTGGGAACGACCCGTAAGGTCGTTGATTTTGCCGTAGGGGTTGCGCATACATGTGCCATTTTGGACAACGGTTCTCTGATGTGTTGGGGGAAAAATGCTGAAGGTCAAATTGGCATAGGAACGACCTCAACCACCAATGTTTTGACTCCTGCCTATATTGATCTCGGAGTCGGAAGAACAGCCGTTGCAGTGGAAGTATCAGCCTCCAATACTTGTGCAATCTTGGATAATGGCTCTGTTTCTTGTTGGGGGAGAAATAACTACGGACAACTCGGAATTGGAAGTACAGGTACGAAAAATTCTCCTCAACACATGCTTCTACCAGCAGGGAGAACAGTTACCTCAGTAGGGATTCAATTTCATGCAATTTGCGTCTCGTTCGACAACGGTTCAGTAGCGTGTGCTGGTAGAGACGCTGATGGACAGATCGGAGACGGCCCAGGCAATAGCATGCACAGTACTCTAGAATTCACAACCCCAATCGGTGCAGATGCCGTTCTTGTATCTGGAGGTAAATTCCACGGATGTGCTTTGCTTGTAAACGGTTCTGTAGTTTGTTGGGGGGACAACAATTACGGAACACATGGTACTGGAGACACCACCGATTCAATTTCACCCGTTAACTTTGCAGCCATAGACTCCAACCGACTCGCCATTGACCTCGCTGGCGGGTACGGTCACACATGTGCAAGTCTCGACAACGGTTCCGTTGCATGTTGGGGGCGTAACAACAAGGGAGAACTCGGACTCGGGAATACTTCCTCAACACCAGAAAATTCAGCTTCATGGGCGAATTCCCCCACCATCTTGTCCTCGTTGAGTACGTTATCCTCCACGTACATCCATGAGATGCTGGTTGATCCAGCAAACAAGGATTTCCGACCGAAATGGGGTTCACAACTTCACGTTCTCAATGCGGGTGCCTACGATGCGGATGATACCGATCCATGGACAGCAGGTGTCTCGTGGACCTACAGTCCAATGAGCAACCCGATTTCTGGCTGCATGGATTCCATTGCACTCAATTACAACAGCAACGCCATATTCTCTGATGGTTCGTGCACCTACACTACGCTTTCATCTTCCACAACCTCGCTTTCGTTGTTCATGGGCAGGCCAATGTCGCATGCATTTGATTATTCAACGGTCTTCCTTGCTGACGACAAGCAGACTGCAGCCTCTGATGGGTCAACTGGTCCAGGAACAAACATCGTTTTGGACTCAAACGGCGCCGTTCACATTTGTTCAAAGACCGTACTTACATCCAATCTCTACTACACAACCAACGCTTCGGGAAGCTGGCAGTCGGCGACCATCGACTCGAATGGAAACGTCGGTGGTGACTGTTTCATCATCCTTGACAGTGATGACGATATTCATATCACGTACTATGACGATACTAACAACGTTCTGAAGTACGCAACAAAAGCCCTCTCAAGCGGCAGTTGGTCCATTTCAACCCTGGACAACGACGACGATGTTGGAAACTTTGGTTCGATGGCCGTTGATGCGAACGACACCTTGCACGTCGCCTATTACAGATCCACTGGGTCGTCCTTGAAGTATGCAACATTGGTAGATGGGGGCTCGAGTTGGTCGATAGAGACAGTCGAATCCACCAACAACATTGGAAAATTCACGAGCATCGCCTTGGACTCCAACGGAAAACCGCACATAACCTACCGAGATGTCACCAACACGAATCTGAGGTATGCTCACAAGATGGGTTCGTCTTGGGTGACCACCACCATCGATTCAACCTCATTGTCTGGGACAGGCACCTCATTGGCCATCGATTCAAACGACCATCTTCATGTGGCCTACAAAACCAACAGCACTGAGCTGGCGTACATCACCAACCGTTCAGGCTCGTGGGTCAAGACCACGCTTGATGCGAACACATCGGGTTCATGGCTTGTCAATTATGTTGATATCATGATCTCTGAGGGAGACATCCCGCATGTTGTCTACTATGATGCAGTCGATCACGATATCTTCTACATGTCCAATGCCCGAGGTGTTTGGGAGCGGATTTTAGTTGCTGGTGATTCCATCAGCAAGACGCCATCGGCAACGATGGATGAGAACGGTGGCATTCACGTTGCGTACCACATTGACGGGTCATACGATGATATTGGCTATGCAGCCGTACGCAGTCTCGCCCACGTGCCAACGTTCGAGATTGAACCTGCTTTGCCAACCGGACTTTCACTGGACGCCGATACTGGTACAATCTCGGGAACGCCTTCGCAATTGTTGACGTCGACCGAGTTTACAATCTGGGCCAACACATCACGGACCTCAGCCATGACGACCCTTTCAATCGATGTGGACTGGTCGGTGAACTTGGACTTGATTCCGAGCGCGGAAGGTAGGACGCTGACCATCAACCAAGCCATGTTTGCCATTGGGTTCAATCGTCCAATGCCATCCTTTGCTGCTTCAGACATAGCAACCAGTGCGAATGGTGCCAATGACGTTCACGCCGCGGACATTGACGGTGATGGTGACCTTGACATTGTTTCAGCATCCTATACCGACAACACCATTGCATGGTACGAAAACGACGGCAACTCAGATCCAACGTGGACCGCCTATGACATTGTCACCAATGCAAGCGGAGCACGTACAATCTACGTTGCTGATATGGACGGCGATGGCGACCTTGACATTGTTTCAGCATCGAAAGGCGATGACAAAATTGCATGGTACGAGAACAACGGTGATGGTACCTCGTGGACGACCGCAGTCATTGCCACCAGCGCGCAGGATGCGATTGGAGTGCACGTTGCGGACATGGATGGTGATGGCGATCTCGACATTGTTTCAGCTTCCGAAGGCGATAACACCATTGCATGGTACGAAAACGACGGCAACTCAGATCCGACGTGGACCGCCTCTGACATCGCAACATCTGCCCAAGGTGCACACGGCGTGAGCGTCGGTGA
>Ga0208130_1000619_pt1 | contig 18120 bp, 20 predicted proteins | sample ETNtaG_31_FD_185771 | JGI IMG/M metagenome (GOLD analysis project Ga0208130, IMG submission 185771) | Marine microbial and viral communities from oxygen minimum zone, Eastern Pacific Ocean - ETNP201310SV78 (SPAdes) (version 2) | ecosystem: Environmental > Aquatic > Marine > Oceanic ...
CTGCATCTGTCATATCAGTTATAACAGGAGTTAATAAGTGAGGAATGCCATCATAAACTGCAAGTTCTAACATTTTTGGATCAACTAAAATCAATCTCACATCTTCTGGATCGGATTTAAACAGAAGACTTAATAACATTGCATTTAATCCCACAGATTTACCTGATCCTGTGGTTCCTGCTACAAGCATATGCGGCATCTTAGATAGATCAACCACTATTGGATTACCAGAAATATCTTGACCAAGGGCTACGCTTAAATTTGATGGTGAAGATTTAAAAGCTTTTGAAGATAAAATTTCAGTCAATCTGACCATTTTTCTATTGTTATTTGGTATTTCTATACCTACAAAAGATTTTCCTTCTATAACTTCAACTACCCTGACGCTACTTACTGAAAGAGATCGTGCTATATCTTGGGCAATATTAGTTATCTTGCTTGCTTTCGTTCCAGGTGCGGGTTGAATTTCAAATCTGGTTACAACAGGGCCTGGTAATACTGATTCAACAGTAGCCTCTATACCAAACTCTTCTAATTTATCTTCTAATAAGGAAGCTATTTGACTTAATTCACTTTCAGATAATGAGGCACCATCATCAAGAGCTCTATCTAATAGCTCAGTGCTTGGCATTACAGTTTTTTCTTTTTGTTCTTCTGGTTCAATTTCAATATTTTCTTTGGGTACTTCTTTTAATGGATTTTCTTTGGATAAAGGTAAGTCTTGTTGTTTGTTATTCTTTGGTTCATCAGTTGTCTTTTCTTTTATCTGAGGTTCATTGCTTATTTTGGGGTTGGATTTTTTTTCCCTCTTTATGGTTTTATTATTATCTTGTAATGTCTGGACAATTTTTTTAATACTAGAAAAAAATAAAATTATTATTTTTTTAATATAGCCTAGAATAGATTTTATTTGCTCTAAGATAAACTTAAGAAGGTTAACAATAATAATTCCAGTTTGATCAATGGCATTGATCCATGAAAAATTAAAAGATAAAGATGTTGCTGGAATTACTAAAATAACAAGAAAAATAAGCGTACCTATGCTACCCAAAGATGAAGATAAAATATTAAGAATATTACTACCTACAATGCCGCCAAATTTATTCATAAAATAAAATTCGCCAATAGAAGAGAAACAAAGAAGTAAAAAAATTGAGCTAGCTAATCTAACTAAAGTTTTGTTTGTAGAGCTTTCTGAATCTAAAAATAATGATTGTATAGACCAAACACAACCAATTAAAAGTATTAGAAAACTGCCGTAACCAAATAAAGTAATTAAAAAGTCAGAGATAGATGCTCCAAGGGGTCCACCTAAATTATTAATATCAATTGATGAATTTTTATTAAAAAAACCTGAGTCACTTGGGTTGTAAGATATTAATGAAATAAAAATATATAAAGAAAAAGCGATTAGAAAAAAACTAAAAAAATTTAAAAGTGTGTTTTTTATATATGGAGGCATTTAATTATTTTACTTAAATCTTATAGTAATTATAGGCATAAACGATAACAATTTCTTTATATTCAATTATAATTTCCATAATGTCTAACGATCATCATAAATTAATTATATTAGGCTCAGGCCCTGCTGGTTATGCTGCAGGTGTTTATGCTGCAAGAGCAGGATTAAATCCAATTATTATTGCTGGCATGCAAGAAGGTGGCCAGCTAACAACAACAACTGATGTTGAGAATTGGCCAGGAGATAGCGATGGTCTTCAAGGTCCAGAACTAATGGACAGAATGAAAAAACATGTTGAACAATTTGATGTAAAGGTTGTCAATGATCATATCAATGAGGTAGATCTTAAAACTAAACCATTTAAATTAATTGGAACATCAGAATACACCAGTGATGCTCTTATTATTGCAACTGGTGCTAGTGCAATGTATCTAGGCCTTCCCTCTGAACAAAACTATCTAGGAAAAGGAGTCTCAGCTTGTGCAACATGTGATGGTTTCTTTTACAAAGATCAGGAAGTTGCTGTAATAGGCGGAGGAAATACAGCTGCAGAAGAGGCTTTATATTTATCAAGAATATGTTCAAAAGTATATTTAGTACACAGAAGAGATGAATTAAGAGCTGAAAAAATTCTACAAGAGAGAATATTTAAAGAAGAAAAGTCTGGCAAAATTGAAATTTTATGGGACTCACAGCTTAAGGAAGTCTTAGGTGATGATATGGGCGTGAATGGTATGGTAATTGATACTAAAGGCAGTGAGGTTAAAAAAGATGTTATGGGAATATTTATTGCAATAGGACATAAACCAAATACTGATATTTTTAATAATCAATTAGATATGGATAATGGTTACATATTAATAAAATCAGGTTTAAAAGGTTCTATAACAAGCACCTCTGTAGAAGGCGTTTTTGCAGCTGGAGATGTTTCTGATCAAATTTACAGACAAGCTGTAACTTCTGCCGGTTTTGGTTGTATGGCTGCGCTTGATGCGGAAAAATATTTATCAGAAAAATAAATATGAAATACAAAGCATATTTAGTTGAAGAAAATAATGGAGAATATATAGGGTCTGTAAAAGAGCTTGATACACCAGTCTTACAAGAAGGTCGACTTTTGATTAAAGTTAAGTATTCTTCTTTAAATTATAAAGATGCTCTTGCAGCAACTGGCGCAAAAGGTGTTGTAAGGTCATATCCATTTGTTCCTGGTGTAGATGTTGCAGGAGTGATTATAGAATCTTCTTCTGACGACTTTATGCCTGGTGATGAAGTTATTGCTACTGGATATAAAATAGGAATGGCAGAATTTGGTGGGTTTGGAGAAATTGTTCATCTACCATCAGAATGGGTAGTTAAATTACCTGAAAATTTATCTCTTTATAATGCTATGTGTCATGGCACTGCTGGAATTACAGCAGCAGAGTGTGTAAATAAAATTATAAAAGGTGGTATTTCAAACACTCTTCCGGTTTTAGTTTCAGGCGCTACTGGTGGAGTTGGATCTATAGCAGTTAGTTTATTATCAAAACTTGGGTATGAGGTGCATGCGATAACTGGTAAACCAGATGAAAATGAAAAACTAACCTCAATGGGTGCAACTAAAATAATTGCTAGAAATGATTTTATGTCAGAGCCATTAAAACCTCTTGATAAAGCAGTATATTCATCAGCTGTTGATACTGTTGGTGGAGAAATGTTAGCAAAAATGGTATCAATGATATCTAATCATGGCATAGTCTCTTGTTGTGGAAATGTCGGGGGTGCCATGTTCACTTCATCTGTTTTTCCTTTTATTTTAAGAGGTGTTCAACTATCAGGAGTTGATTCAGCAGAATCTCCTATTGATCTTAAAAAAGAATTATGGAATCTTTTAGCTAATGAATGGCAAATTGATCTTAATAATCAAACAAAGACAGTAAATATTAAAGAAATAGATAATGAAATTAAAAAAATTTTAGATGGCGGTCAAATTGGAAGAGTTGTTATTAAACACGGAGAATAAATATGAAAGATGATGATTATAAAAAATACTACGAAACAGATGAAGCTAATCTAGATAGCAAATCTGATTCAAGAGTAATATTATTCTTAATTGTTGTAGCTGTTATAGCTTTGACTTATTGGACAGCTGTTCAATAATTTATCTAGGCTTCATCCTCATTCCGGAATCAAGCCTAATAGTTTCACCATTAAGATAGGCATTTTCAACTATATGGACTGCTAAATCAGCAAATTCATTTGGTTGTCCAAACCTGTGAGGAAATTGCGTTGACTCTAATAATGGATCTCTTACTTTATCTGGTGCTAATTGCATCAATGGAGTATCGAAAATACCTGGAGCTATAGTACATACTCTGACAGCATGTCTAGCTAAATCTCTTGCAGCTGTTAGAGTTAAGCCAATAACGCCTGCCTTTGATGCGCTATATGCTGACTGACCAATTTGCCCCTCATACCCTGCTATAGATGCAGTATTTATTATTACTCCTTTTTCGCCTTTTGAACCTGGATCGTTTTTATCCATTAATTCAGCTGCAATTCTCATGACATTAAATGTTCCTACAAGATTTAAATTAATAATAAATTTAAATGCGTCAAGAGGATGAGGCGCTTCTTTTCCAAGTATTCTTCCTGGATAGCCTGTACCAGCACAATTTACAGCAATATGTAATGCTCCAAATTTATCTTTTATTTGATTAACAGCATCAACCACAGGGTCTTCTTCCATAATATCTGTAGAGATAAAAATAACATTATCATCGCCTAAATCTTGAATAATTGCGTTAGCTTTATCTTCATTAATATCTAAAATAACTGCTTTGGCGCCTTTTGCCACGAATGCTTCAACAGTTGCTTGACCTAAACCTGATGCGCCACCTGTAACTAGAGCTACTTTGTCTTTTAAATCCATAAATTCCCCTAAATATATAAACAAAATTATATCTTTTTATTTAAAAAAAAGAATATTTAATTTTTTGGCATGTAAATTGCATATATATAAGTAAATAACTTTAAAGGAGTTAAATATGAAAAAATTACTAACGTTAATATGTATTGTTTCATTACCCTCGTATTCAGCTGTAAATGCAAATGTAAGCTTTGCATCTGATTATATTTGGAGGGGAATGACCCAATCGGATGGGCCAGCAATACAAGGTGGTTTCGATTATTCTGCTGAAAGTGGTTTTTATGCAGGAATATGGGGATCAAATGTAAACTTTAATGATGGAGCTGGAAGTGAGCTAGATTATTACTTTGGTTATAGCACTGAAACTAATAGTGGCCTCGGTATTGATTTAGGATACATTTCATATGATTACCCAGATAATAAAACTGGATTAGATTTTGAAGAAATTTATTTAGGGTTAAGTATGGGTGATTTGGGCCTTTCTTTTGCTTTGGGTCAAGATGGTGCTCCCAATTATACAGAGATCTCATATGCTCTAGGCCCAGTTGGATTATCCTTTGGTCAATACGATGATTATGGAGATAATTTAGGAATTTCATATGGTTTCACATGTGGTTCTTATGATTGTGCAGTAACTTACTCAGATTTCTCTGATGATGGATATGGTGCAGATGAAGATGCTTTAGTCTTTTCAGTATCAGCAAGTTTCTAGAAGGTGTATATATGAAATTAGTAACTGCGATTATTAAACCCTTTAAACTTCAAGAAGTAAGAGAAGCATTAGTTAATGCAGGAATTGAAGGACTTACCATTACTGAAGTTAAAGGGTATGGAAGACAAAAAGGCCATACAGAAATGTATAGAGGTGCCGAATATACAGTAGATACATTACCAAAAATAAAATTAGAAATTTTAGTAAATGATGAAAAAGTTTCTGATGCTACGGACGCTGTAGTTAAATCAGCTAACACCGGAAAAATTGGTGACGGAAAAATATTTATTACAAATGTTGATCAAATAATAAGAATTAGAACTGGAGAAACAAATAATGAAGCTATTTAATTCATTAAAATTTATAGGAGTAGAATATGTTAAATAAAATTTTTTTAAGCTTATTGGTAACATTTTTTGTACCATTAGGGTTCACTGATGAGTTAAATTCAGGTGATACAGCTTGGATTTTGACTGCAACAGCACTGGTTTTGTTTATGACACTTCCAGGGTTAGCATTATTTTATGGGGGACTAGTAAGATCAAAAAATGTTCTTTCAGTATTAATGCAATGTTTTACTATAGCTTGCTTAATGTCAGTTTGCTGGGTTGTTTATGGATATAGTCTCGCATTTAAAGGTAGTGGGAGTTTTGTTGGTGATTTTAGTGCGTTATTTTTAAATGGAGTAGGTAGAGATTCTTTAAGCGGATCATTGCCTGAGTCTCTTTTTATAGCGTTCCAGATGACATTCGCTATTATTACCCCTGCTCTTGTGGTTGGTGCTTTTGCTGAAAGAATGAGATTTTCAGCAATGTGTCTTTTTTCAATTGCTTGGTTTACGTTAGTTTATGTGCCAGCTACCCATATGGTTTGGGGTGGTGGGTACCTTGCAAGTATTGGAGTGATAGATTTTGCAGGAGGCTTGGTTGTTCATGCAACTTGTGGCATAGGTGCACTTGTTGCAGCTATTTATCTTGGCCCAAGGAAAGGTTTTAATAAAATTGCTCTCCCTCCACATAATAGAACTATGGTGATGATTGGCGCATCAATGTTATGGGTAGGATGGTTCGGATTTAATGCAGGCAGTGCTGTGGCAGCAGATAGTTCTGCAGGTATGGCAATGTTAGTTACTCATATAAGTGCATCCGTTGCTGCATTAACCTGGATGGGTATTGAATGGATTAAATCAGGTAAAGCCACAATGATTGGAATCGCAACTGGTATGGTTGCTGGTTTAGCAACAATCACACCAGCATCTGGCACAGTAGGTCCTGGAGGTGCTTTATTAATAGGTCTATTAGCCGGTTCAATATGTTTTTATGCTACTCAAATAGTTAAATCAACTTTTGAAATAGATGATTCTTTAGATGTTTTCCCCGTTCATGGGGTAGGAGGAATTCTAGGAATAATAATGTTAGCTATTGTTGGAGATCCTAATGGTTTCTTAGGTTCTGGTGCATCAGGTATATCTGAAGATGGAGTAATGGCCCAACTTTTAATTCAACTTCAAGGAGTTTTAGTCATTGGTATTTGGACATTAGTTGCTACATACCTAATATTAAGAGTCCTAAATATGTTTACTGAAATAAGAGTATCAGAAGAAGGTGAAGAAGAAGGACTTGATGTATACGAACATAATGAACAAGGATACAGCTTGTAAATATAAATAAATTAAAGGCAACACATGCATTATTCATAAATCTCCCCCTTTTCCTTATGATGGTATGCAGATTTAAGTGTTGCCTTTAATTATTATCTATTCAGTGAATTACTATATTGATCTAAAAAGTAGGGCTGCATTTCATCTGAAATATTTTCCATTCTTTCATTTAAATAAATGATTGCAGCATCTAGATCATTTTCTGAAAAATCATTTGCTGGTATTTCTTTACCTTGAATAATTGCAGCAGCAATATTTGTAGGATGGATTTTATATAATTCATTAATTTTATCAGTAATTAAATTAGCAGCAGCATCATAAGAATCATTTAAAAAATTAAGCTGTGATCCAATAGATAGTGAAACATTGCCTTTATGCCCTCTTATACCTTCAGATATGCTTATTAAATCTTCTTTAGGTTCTTTAATATATTTTTTATTTAAGTCTGTTAAAAAAAGTTCGCGTGCTTTAGTAAGGTCATTAGGATCTTTTTCATATGAGATTGAAACTGGAATAACATTTAAATTATTTAAATATTCATGTAAAGGTGTTCTTTTCCTTCCATTTAGGTGAATCATTTTTAAAACCGAAGGATCAGTAAAATCATTGCCATCTTTAGATCTGCCTTGTTTTTGAGCAATCCATATAGATTCATGCTTCTCTGTAATAGTATTAAATATAAATTCAGAAGCTAGGTATAAGCTCTGATATATATCTTTTTTTGATTTATCACTTCTATCAATAATAAAGCTTTTGTTTAATCTCATAAGATCAGATGCCCATTTTTCACTTAATAAATTATTACCAACCGCATTGTAAGTAGTAGATAGGTTATTTTGATGCAAACTTAAATTTAATAACGCAGAATCGAGCGTTATATCTCTATGATTGGCAATGAATAAATATCCTTTATTAGAGTCAATATTCTCAATTCCTGATACTGTGAAATTTGTAATAGATTTTTTGATTACATCTAAAACAACGCCCTCAAAAATACTTTGATATTTTTCTATGGAATCAATGTTCTTGATTCTTTTTTTTAATAAATAGCTTAAGATTTTTCTTGAAAAAGGCAGATATCTAATTTGATCAAACTCACCTGTAGTGAATAGCATTTTTAGAAATCTTCTGTTATTAGAAAGATCTATTAACACATTATTAGCCTCTGTGTCGTTATAAGGCCTTATCGAATCAAATTTATCCACAAAAAATTTTTTGAACTTTATATGTAGGATATATTTTACATTAATAATGTATACAATAGCCTTAAATGAAAACTTATCTAAATTACAAAGGAATCGAGGTTCTGGCACACAGGGGTGGTGCTGAAGAATCATATGAAAATACACTTGAATCTTTTGAATACTCACAGTCTTTGGGTTGTAAGTTCATTGAAACAGATGTTCAGGTATCTTCTGATGGAGTTCCGTATATATTTCATGATGATGACCTTAAAAGAATTTGTGATATACCAAAAAAATTTGATTCATTAAAAAGTGATGAAATTGAAAGTCTCACCATATTTAACAATTGTAAAATTCCTAGACTAGAAGACGCCTTGAATCAGTTTCCTGAATTATCATTTCAAATAGATTTCAAAACTGATGAGGTTGTTGAATCAGCTTTAAATGTTATTGAAAAGACTAATTCATCGGATAGAGTATGTGTTGCCAGCTTCAGCAGTAAAAGATTAGAGCGTGTTAGGTCTATTTCACCAAACTTATGTATATCAATGGGGCCAAACGAGGTCTTCAAAACTTTGCTTTCAAGATATAAATTAATTAATGGTCCTCTTAAAGGAGATTGTTTACAGGTTCCAATGAAATATTATGGTTTAAGGATAGTAACTAAAAAATTTGTTGAATATCTCAAGTCTAAAAATATAAAAATCATGGTATGGACTATAAATGATATTGAAACTTTCAAATATTTAATACAACTCAAAGTTGATGGAATTATTACAGACAGGCCAAAGTTATTATTTGAGACACTAAAAAATAATTAAAGATATTTTCTTACAAGCCTAGTTATCACTGCATACATTGGAATGATGATAGTTGTCGTAATAAGTAATTCAACCGTAACAGAATAGTCAAGAAAGCTTCTAATAAATGGAGCTATTACAAAAGCAGTAATTGCTCCTAATACACTATAAAAAATTATAGACTTTGTGCTAAACAGCTTCATGTTTTACTTTTAATAGAACAATACCGCCGAGAACAAATAATAAAATAACAGGCAATAAACCTAATTGGATATTATCAGGCGATAGCGCCACTCCAACAAGTGTGGGACCTATGAAAGCCCCAGCTTTACCAAACATATTAAAGAAACCAAAAAATTCTCCAGATCTTTCAGCTGGAATTATTGTTGCAAAAAAGGATCTTGAACTTGCTTGTATCCCGCCTTGCACACTACCAACTAGTGCAGCAAGAACATAAAACTCAATTGCATTAGATAATGTAAGTGAGAATATTATTACTCCAATATATATCAAGATTGAAAGATTAATAACCAACTTATCATTGTATTTTTCAGCTACATATGCCCATATAAGAGTGAATGGAAATGCAACGAATTGAACTATTAATAAACCAACAATAATTGCACTATTATCTAAGCTCAATAGTTTTGCATACAGCACAGCAGAACTCATTACAGTATGAACCCCATCTATGTACAAGAAAAATGCTAGTAAAAATAAAAATATCTTTTTATTTTCAGAGATAGATTTTATTGTTGAATAAGTTTTCTTAAATGATTCTACAATTACATTGTGCTGAATTTTATTTTGAATATTCTTTTCATCTTTATAAGTGATAGCTAAAGGAAGAAGAAATAAAAACCACCATATAGAAACTGTTAGAAAGGCAAACAAAATTGCTTCAGCAGAGTTCTCAAACCATAAGCTTTCCCAGAACATAAACATTGCTGAATTAATTAAAAATAGTAAGCCGCCACCAAAATAGCCCCATGCATACCCTATTCCAGAAATTTTTGAAAATCGATCAGGACTTGTAATTTTTACCAAAATTTTGTCATACAAGATATTACCGGCAGAAAAGAAATAATTGGCTACGCCAAAAAAGATTAAAGCAGATACCCACATTCCTGCTTCAGTAAAAAATAATACTCCTACACAAATAATTGAGATCGTTGTGAAAGTTATAAAAATCTTTTTTGTTGACCCATTAATATCTGTTAATGCTCCAATGACAGGTGCGCTTATAAAAAGAAGAAAGTTAGAAAGAGCTATTGTCCATAGTAAGTATGCTGCAGACTGAACTGAGGTTAAATCCTTTCCCCAAAACTCTGGAAAAAATAATGGAAAAAATGCTGCTAAAACAGTTGTAGCAAATGCTGAGTTACCAAGATCGTATGAGATCCATGCTTTTTCAAGTTTAGACATTTTATTATTTTGAAAAATACTATAAATTTATGTAAGTTTACAGGTTAAATCATTAAATATGTTGAAAAGGAATATTTTTTAATATAATTATAAGTCAAAGGAGAATACAAATGGATGATAATACAACTATAAAATACGGAACATTGTTTATTGTTGGAATAGGTGTGATTGTCTTTGTTCTTGGTTTAGGTGCTTACTTATTCTTTTAACCAGGCGGCCAATTAAGCGGTCTTCCTGATAGCAGGTGAAGGTGTAAATGAAATACACTCTGGCCTGCTTTAGCACCATTATTTACTACCAACCTAAATGTTTCATCTAAACCTAATTGATTAGCAATTTGTCCTGCCAAAAGCATCAAATGACCTAAGATATCTTGGTCTTCATCTGTAGCATCAGATAATTTAGGAATTACTTTTTTTGGAATTATTAATAAATGGGTCGGAGCTTGTGGGCTGATATCTTTTATTACTATTGATATATCATCTTCATATAATATTTCTGCTGGAATCTCTTTATTAATTATTTTTTCAAATAAAGTTAAAGACATAATTATAAAAACGCTCTAAAGAATCTAAAGCCTATATAAAAAATTGCAGCTGTCATTAAAATTGCTAGAAAAATAATTAATAAATCTCTTAATGTTTGAAGAAGTCTACCCTGTCTTCCAGCATTAATTAATTGAAATAATAAATACATCACTGCGATTGTACTTACGACTAAAATAAAAATAGTTAACATAAAATTATCCTAAAATTGAGCCAACGCCGATAACTAAAAAACCTAGTGCTATTCCCCAGCATATACAGGCAATGACATCAGCAATATAAAATCTTACAGTGTTTATGTTAGAAATACCAAGCAAAAAAGGTACAAGAGCTCTTATGGCTGGAACAAATCTTCCTATTAAAACAGTATATGAACCAGTTTTATCTAAGAATTTTTGTGCCCTTTTTACAGCCTTCTCTCGTTTGACCATAAACTTTGTTGAAATCAAGCTTGGCCCAACCGTCTTTCCGAATAAAAAACCAGACACATCTCCAAGATGAGCACCTAGTGTAGCCATTGGAACAATAGCATAAAGAGGCATTAATCCCATACTATATACAAACACGCACACTGAAAATAAAATTGCACTTGAAATAATTAATCCAGACAAAATAAAAGATTCCAAGAACGCAAAAGCAAAGACTGCCGCCCACGCGAGTTGTGAGTTTTGTGTTAGAAATGATTCAATTGCTTCAAACATAATTTAAGTAAAGATGATATTTTACTTCAATGTTTTCTAATATTGAGATAAATTAATTAAATACAAATATTAATACCATGATTGAACAATACGATATAAAAGTTAGTAACGAAGATATTGATTTATTAAAGCAAAAGATAGCTCTAACAAGATGGCCTGATGAAATAAATAATAATTGGTCCCATGGCACAGATTTAAAGTTTTTAAAAGACCTAGCAAATCAATGGGCCAATGAATTTGATTGGCGCGAACATGAAAAAAAGATCAATGATATTGGGAGTTATAGATTTCAGACTAGTTCTGGTTTAAAGATTCACTATCTTCATGCAAAATCAAATAAGGATAATGCGACAGCCTTAGTTATGACACATGGCTGGCCAGGTAGTATTCAAGAATTTCTAAAAATTATTCCAATACTCCAGAAAGATAGCCCAATTCCATTGGATATTATTTGTCCTGCCCTTCCCGGGTTTGGTTTTTCTGATAAACCAACAAAAGTTGGAATGAACTCAGGTGAAATAGCAAAATTGCAGCATGAATTAATAATGGCGCTAGGTTATAAGAAATATGTTGTTCAAGGTGGTGACTGGGGTGCAACTATAAGTAAATGGATGGCAGAATTATTTCCAGAGAATTGCATAGGGCTTCATTCAAATATGGTTCTTGCTTGGCCACCAAACGATCAAGATGATCCGATGGAGGGAGTTACAAAAGAAGAAGAATTATTAATGGGAAATTATGAAAAGTATAAGCAAGAAGGATTTGGGTACTATGAAATCCAAAAAACCAAACCTCAAACTTTAGGCTATGGGCTGAATGACTCACCAGTTGGTCTTGCGGCATGGATTGTGGAAAAGTTTTATGGCTGGTTTGAAGGTGAAGAAAATAAACTTGTTGTAAGTAATGATGAAGTATTAGCAATTATTTCTCTATATTGGTTCTCTCAATCAATAACATCCTCAACAAGAATATATAAAGAAAATGGTGATTTTGGTTTTTCATTTGAAAAAATTCAACAACCTATGGCTGGAGCGCTGTTCAACAGAGACCTGATAGCTCCACCAAGAGTATGGGCTGAGAAAATTTATAATATTGTTCAATGGAATACTCATCAAGGAGGTCACTTTGCAGCACTTGAACAACCTGAAACCCTATCAAAAGATATTATTAGTTTTCTTGATAAATTAGATATTTCTTAATTTCTGATAAAGATAAGAGTTTAAAGTTTTCTTTAGGAAGAGTATTTTCACCAGTATTCTTTCCATCTTGCACAACTAACAACCCATTTGGAAAATCATCATTAAGATAAGTATTTACGATTTCTACACCATCAGTATCTGTAACCCCATCAATAAAAGAATTTTGAATAATCTTAAAAGAACCAACAAATTTATGCGGCTTATTTCTATCATAAATATTAAATGTGCTATTTCCCTGTGAAGATGCAATAAGGTAGCCATCATTTGATGTTGTTTTTAATAAAGCTAAGCCTTCAGGGTCTCCAACAACATTCCCATTTCTATCATCTATATTGATTTTGTTTGTAAGTAATAAATCCTTTGATAAAGAATATGATCTAATGACTCCTTGCTCATTTTCTTCAGAAATAAACAGTTTATTATTTTCATCGTCAAATACACATCCTTCCGATTCAGATGCATTGCTATTATTAAAGGTATTCATAATCTCTAGATTATTATTAGAGAATTTCCAAAGTTTAACCCTAGGTCCTTTTGCCTCTGTTACAAACACTATTATTTCTTTATTGTTTATTAGGCCTCCGCATACTCCATATGCTAAAAAATTGACCTTATCAAAAAAGTGAGGCTCTTCATCAATACTAAAATCTCCTTCCATTGATTTTTGATGCAGATATGAATTTTTATAAACCCATACATTAATATTATTATTAGCTGAATCAGTTCCAAAAATATATGTCATATCATTATGAGTTCTAAGATCGATATTATTAATACTTCCTGCATTTGAAAAACCAATGGTTTCTCCTTTTAAGTTGTATGAATATATGCCGTTATATTTATCTGTTCCAAATATTATTGATAAATTAGGATCATTTTTATTTAACCATATTGCAGGGTCATCAGCGTTTCCATTAAATTTTACTTGCGGCGTTTCAAATATTGCAGAAATTGAAAACTCTTTTAATGCATATAAATTATGAACATAAAAAATCAATATGAATAAGAATAAAAGGTTGAAAGATTTTATTCTTATCATTGATTTAACTTGATTGATTTACCCAATTAAGCATATAGGCATATGCTGCTCTATTTGCTTCAATTTTTCCCACCTCATTTAAATCGCCATTTTCTCTAGTGTTTAATGAAAAAATAGAAATTATGATCTGAGTAAATACTCTAAATACGCCATCTTTATTAAAAAATTGTGGGAGTTCAATATTACTTTCGATGAATTCTTGAACACAAGATGATAATTCATTAAAGGGTTCTTTTGTTACTGGTAGAGAAGTTGTATTTGTAAGCACTAGAGATTGCGCGGCAGCAGATGATAAAAAATAATTATGCATAATCTCAACAGATCTCATAACTATTACGGATAGTTCACTAGAATTAATATCTGATGACTTGATAGAAAAATCTTTCGCAAGGTCTAATAAATATTTTGTTGCTAAGGCAGCTTTTATTGATTCTGGAGTTTGAAAAAATTTGTAAGTTGATGTTCTTTTTAAGCCGGATACTTTTGAAATATTTGCAATTGTTACTGAATCAATTCCATCTTCTAATAAAATATTTTCAGCAGTAGTTAATATAACTTCAATCCTTTTTCTGCTTCTTTCTTGTTTAGGCGCTTGATCCATAAATTTATTATGGACAAATGTTGAGAAAAGTAAATCAGATAAAAGTAAAAAGGGGCTATAAACCCCTTTTATAAATTAAAACTTATATTCAAATCCTACAGAAACATATTCTGCATTCTTAGATGTTTTATCACTCTCTAAATCTGAATAATGAAAAAAAACCTTAGCAATTTTAGATATTTTATAATCGTATCCGATTGAGTTCTGCTTACCCGATTCTAACTTTATATCTGAGCTAGCAGTCTGAAGATAGACACTGCCTTTATCTGACACTTTCTTCTTAAGACTTAAAAGATGACCATTTTCAGATACTCCAGTAGAGATTTTTTCAGATGATTGATACATCAAACCGACATCAATACCAAGTGATTCCATTGGAAACATTGTTGTAAATCTTTTACTGTCATATCCCTTTCCATTTGAATCTAAAGCAAACGCCAATTTTACAGATCCGGTTGAGTAATTAACTGAATAGGATTCAAAGGTTCCTGTTGATTGGCTAATAGAGTTTATAGTTACTTTAAGGCCATCAATTAGTTCTGGTGTTGTATAGGCAACAAAACTATTCATCCTATTTTCACCTTGGAATAAATATTTAATATCTGCTCTAGTATCATTAAATAAATCAACTTTTAATTGTGCAACTTTAAAAGCAGTATCATGCGTTCCAGTAAACAGTCTTCCAAAATTTCCTTCTAGCGCTAAAAATGTATTTCTTTCTTTGAAGACTTTTTCTCCATCAGCTCTAAATCTTCCATCAGTTGGATCAATCTCATTTTCAATTTGAAAAGAAATTTTTAGACCATCATTAATATCAAACTTACCCTTAACACCTAATCTTGATGCATTATTCTTAAAATCTGTTTCAGAAGATGTATCTTTATCAGCACTTTCATAACTTACATTTATCTTTCCATAAAAATCAGGTTCGGATATTAAATTTAATGATGAAACACTCAAAAAAGTTATACATAGATACTTAATATTTATAAATTTCATAATTTTTTAAACTCCAAAAACGAATCTTAGTAAGAAATAGAATATTATTGTTAAAGTCGCGCCAGCTGGAATCGTAACAAGCCATGACAATATAATTCTTCCAATTGATCCTAGATCAAGATGTGATACTCCTTTAGCAAGACCAACACCAATAACAGCACCAACCAAAGTATGTGTTGTTGATATTGGAAACCCAATATATGTTGCTGCAACAACTGTAGATGCTGCCGCCATTTCTGCTGAAAAACCAAGACTTGGTGTTAAATGAGTTATCTTACTGCCTACCGTCTTGATCACTCTACCGCCAAGCATGGCAAGTCCAAATACAATACCTGCACCACCAATTAATAGAACCCAGGGACTGACTGCAGCTTTTGCACCAATTGCGCCTTCTGAAGCAACGCTAATAATAGCAGACATTGGGCCAATTGCATTTGCGACATCATTGGAGCCATGAGCAAAGGCCATGGCAGATGCTGTCACAATCATTAAAATTGCAAATGCTGACTCAACGCCATATTCTCTTATTTTTTCTTTATTTAAATTCAATAATATCGCTGTAACAATAGTAACTAAAATACCAAAGCCGATTGTAACTAGCACGACTTCATTGTCTGTTAAGGGAAGTCCGACATGCTTCAATCCTTTTCTTGCAGTTACAAGACCTATAATTACTGCGACAAAAAATCCATAAAAAGGTATCAAAGATACTGCTGCTTGTTCTGGATCTCTTCTATCTAAAATTAATTTTTTTGCACTTAGAAAAATACAAAAAGCCATTGTTCCTGACACTGCCGGTGAGACAACCCAGCTTGCTGCAATGGTTCCAACCTTTCCCCAGGAAACAGCTGCAAAACCCATAGAAATAATTACGAAACCTACTATTGATCCAACTATTGAATGGGTTGTTGATACAGGCCATCCTCTTGAGCTTGCAATTAGCAACCATGTAGCTGCAGCAAATAATGCCGACATCATTCCGATTATAAAAATATTCTCTTGTCCGACATACAAGTCAGGTGAAACTATTCCCTTACGAATAGTTGAAGTTACTTCACCTCCAGCAAGGTAGGCTCCTAAAAATTCGAAAATAGCTGCAATAAATATTGCTTGTTTAAATGTAATTGCTTTGCTTCCAACAGAGGTTCCCATAGCATTTGCAACATCGTTGGCGCCAATACCAAATGCCATAAAAAAACCAGCAAATGCTGCTATTAGTAGAATTATCGTTGGATCTAAAAATAAATTTTCCATAATTTAAAATAGTAAGTTAAATACGGATTTAATTTAACAGTTGATGTGTTACAGATATGTGACTATAAAGAAAATTTTATGTAATAAATTTTAATTATTTGAATAAAAGCGTCGTTACTTGTTGGTTATCAATATTAGAATAAATAACATTCGTTAAAGCTTTATTGACTTTCATTGATAAATCATCAGAGAGTACGATTGAACTTTTTAAACTTTCAGTTCTAAATGTTAGTTTAATAGTATCTTCTATTTCCTCGATTTTGACATCTGATACTTGGGTTGAAGGATACGACTCTATTACTGATTTAATTTGGTTTATTCCTGATAATGAACTAATTTGACTTCTTTCTAATACCGAAGCCTTAGATACAACATATTCATAATCAGATTTTGCTTTATATAGTTTCTTATTTGAAAAATTTAAATCTTTAATAATATTATTTAAAAGAAAAAATACTAGGAATATAAAGGTCAATAATATAGTTATGAATATTAGATTCTTTTCTCTTGGTTGAAGATTGTTAAATATATTATTCATCATCAAGTTTTATGCTTATTTTTCCAGAAATGGTGTTGTCTGATATTTGAACATCTTCTTTTAATACTGAGATATTAAATCTATCAGAGATATTTTTTATAAGTTTGTATTGGGTCTGAGGTATTTCTTTAATAGTGATTATTGCGATATTGGTACTAAAATTTATATTTACTTCGCTAATAAATTTTTCTCCTATAGCGGTCATAAAATCTAAATTATCAAATTTAGATTCATTCAAAGTCTGTGATTGAAATGAACTAGGTATTTGATTAATTAATTGATCTATTTGAATTCTAGGGGTAACTACCCTCTTTGTATTTTTGTCTATCTTTTTAAAAATATTAAAAGTTTCTAATTCATAAATATTTGTGTATTTGTTATTTTGAGCTATTAAGAAATAAGGCAACAAAATACTCGCAGCAATAAGACCTAAACATAAATATAATTCAGATTTACTGAAATTTAATTTTGAATATATGCTCCTAAGAGAAAAATTAAATTTATATAAGTTAGGTAATTCTAAAAAATTTTTATTAGCAAAGTCATTTAATGAAAATTTATTTTTATTTTCATAATCTTTTAAGCACTCAACAGAATTATCTTTTTGTAAGTATAGAAATGGGCTGAAATCAGGATTTGATTCTTTTATAACATCTATATATTGGTCTATAGAACCACTATCAACCGAACTGCCAGTGCCATCACTAAAAGAAAACAAATATGAGTCATTAAACTCAGTTATATGATCAGAATCCTTATTATGATTAATAAAGTAATCTGGAATTAGAATTACTTTGCATTTTAATGAATTTAATATTCCATTTAACTTTTTATATATAGACTTATCAATAACAAAGCCATGGTTATCAAAAACAAAAAATTCATTATCTGAAACTTCGCTAACAATATCAGTATCAATATCTGAAATAAAATTTGCTATATTGTTTTGATTTGAAGTTTTAGGATTCTTTTCAAATTTATAGCTACTAACAAGGGAAGAAGGTATTAGATATATCAAGATATCTTTATGCGACAGAGAATTAAATTCATGCAAGTCAGAAGTCTTGTGTATTTTTTTATACTTATCATT
>Ga0208130_1000621_pt1 | contig 18108 bp, 18 predicted proteins | sample ETNtaG_31_FD_185771 | JGI IMG/M metagenome (GOLD analysis project Ga0208130, IMG submission 185771) | Marine microbial and viral communities from oxygen minimum zone, Eastern Pacific Ocean - ETNP201310SV78 (SPAdes) (version 2) | ecosystem: Environmental > Aquatic > Marine > Oceanic ...
TATATGCATCTGATGAATTTGAAGGAAGAAATACTGGTGCTGAGGGGCAAAAAAAAGCTGTAGAATATTTACGAAACTTTTACATTGAAAATGAAATTGAGCCTGGTGACCCTGATAAAGATTACTTTCAAAAAATGAAATTGAATTTAAGAAGAGGAAATGAAGGTGAAGTCGATAGCGAAAATGTTATTGCTATAATCAAAGGAACTGATAAACCTGATGAATATCTAATACTAACTGCTCACCTAGATCATGTTGGGTATGGAAGAACAGGATCAAGATCTAGAGAGGCTTATATTGGAGAAGTAAAAGAAAGAATTCATAATGGAGCTGATGATGATGGCTCTGGTACTGTAGCAATGCTTGAAATTGCTCAGGCATTCAAAGAAGCAAGCATAAAAGGAAAAGGTCCAAAAAGAAGTATTATTTTTCTTCACGTAACAGGTGAGGAAAAAGGTTTGTTAGGATCTGCCTATTATGCTGATAACCCAATATATCCACTTGAAGATACAGTTACTAATCTAAATTTAGATATGATTGGAAGGATTGATCCAACAAGGAAAGGAGATAAGAGAGAATACATTTATATTATAGGATCAGACCACGATAGTCAAGATTTACACAATGTTTCTGAACAAACAAATTTGGAGACTGTTAATATTGACTTAGACTATAGGTATAATGACAAAAATGATCCAAACAGATTTTACTACAGGAGCGATCATTACAATTTTGCAAAAAATGGCATTCCAATAATATTTTATTTTTCTGGAACGCACCCTGATTACCACCTACCTTCAGATACACCTGATAAAATTGAATATGATTTACTAGAACTTAGAAGTAAACTAGTTTTTTACACAGCATGGAATATTGCAAATAGAGATGAAAGAATTAAGGTTGATCCAAAACCTGAGGCTGAAAAATTTGAAGTGGATAAAGATAAACTTGAAGGATATGCTGGTAATTATGGAGCTGAAGGAATCCCTTTAAAAATCGGAGTATTTATAAGAGATAACAACCTTTTTATTGAAGTCATGAATCAAGCTGTTCAGCTTGATCCACTAGCAGAAGATGTTTTTGGCAGCGAAGCTATGGGCTTAAAATTAACATTTGATACTGCAAACGGTACTATGGAATTTAAGCAAGGTCCTTACAATATTAAGTTAAACAAAGAATAATCTTTTATTTAAAATAATTGAACCCATAAATTGATGGTTTTTTTATTGTTCAATAGACACAACATCAGATTGAATAATTATATTTTCTGAAATCTTAAAGTAAAAAGAGATTGGATTGCAGCAAGTTTCACAATCCTCAATAAATGTTTGGCTGCTTTCTGATGGATCAACTAATTTTAGCTGATTTTCCCAACAATATGGGCATGTGAATGAAAATTCAATCATTTAAATTTTGGGTGGAAGACCGGACTCGAACCGGCGACCTCCTGAACCACAATCAGGCGTTCTAACCAACTGAACTACAACCACCATTTTTAAGTTCGCTAATATAATATTTATGATAATAAAATAATAGTATTAGATCAAATCATTAATAGATTCGACACTCACTATTTTGTTGGAGGTAAAACCCTCTGCATGATCAACACCAATTAGTCTACCTAAATCCAATGATCTATTGAAAATAGTATCGAGAAAATTCTTTTTACTAATTAAAGTTTCTGTCTCTTTACTTTTTGGATCATAGAATTGAGATGAATAGCATTTAATGGCATCCATTTTAATATTCTCAAACCCACTTATATCTACAAGAAAATCTGGACTACTATTTTTCCATTGTATATAGTGATAAACATTTAATGGTCTCCAAGATTGTTGCGTTTTACCATCTAATTTGGTTTTTATTTTTTCCAAGCCGCTTAAAAAACAAGCATCAGAAACCAGATCAGCTCCTTTTGGATGATCTATATGTCTATCATCCTTTGCATTACATAAAACAATCTTAGGTTTATATTTTCTAATTATTTTTATTACCTCAAGTTGGTGTTCTTCATCGTTTTGAAAAAATCCATCTTTAAATCCTAAATTTTCTCTAATTTTTACTCCCATCACTTCTGCGGCACTCGCACTTTCCTGGTCTCTTATTTCAGGCGTGCCACGTGTACCGAGCTCTCCTCTGGTCAAATCAATTATGCCAACGGATTTACCAGAATGAATTTCTTTGATTATTGTTCCACCACATCCCAACTCAATATCATCAGGATGAGCTCCAAAAGCAAGTATATCCAAGTTTTTATCCATTAATTTCTAAAGCATTTGAAAGATCATTAATCAAATCATCTGCATCTTCGATTCCAACAGAAAATCTAAGAAGATTTTTAGTTATACCGATTTTATCTCTTTCTTTAGGATCCATTTTTCTGTGAGAGGTCTTTGCAGGAGAAGTAATCGTAGATTCTACACCAGCTAAACTCATTGTTGGTTGAATAATTTTTAAAGTTTTTACAAATTTATCAGAATCAATTGAATCATTAAGCTCAAATGAGACCATACCGCCAAATCCAGCTGTCATTTGAGTTTTTGCAACATCATGCTTAGGATGATTCACTAATCCCGGATAATAAACTTTATTAATTTTTTTATGGCTAGATAAAAAATTAGCAATTTTTGAAGCGTTATTATTTTGTTGTAAAACTCTTACAGAAAGAGTTTTAATACTTCTTTCTAAAAGCCATGAAATATATTCACTAATATTTGATCCAAAATTCAATCCAGATTTTTTAATTACAGATATTAAATCATTCGAACCACAAACGACACCTGCAAGGATATCACTGTGTCCACCTAAATATTTTGTAGCACTGTGTATAACTAAATCAATACCTAATGATATTGGATTTTGATTAATTGGACTAGCAAATGTATTATCAATGATGGAAATTAAATTATTTTTTTTAGCAAAGGAAGCAATAGACTTTATATCAGTAATGCTCAATAAAGGATTACTTGGTGATTCAATGTAAATAATTTTTGTTTTAGAATTTAAAGCACCTTCTAACTCATCCTGATTACTTACATCAACATAATCGAATTCGATATTAAATTTTTTAAACTCAGTGTTTACCAAGTTGATTGTTCCCCCATACAAAGATTTCTGCAATATTACATGACTCCCAGAACTTAATAAAGAAAACATTGTAGTTGCTACTGAAGCTAGCCCTGAGCCAAATAGAACCGCATCTTCAGCCCCTTCGAGTTCTGCAATTTTTTTTGTTGCTGATAATTGATTGGGGGTATTGAAATACCTTGGATACGCATCACTTTTTAAATAATCATAAGTGATTGAGGGATATATCGGAGTTATATTTCCATGAAATTTATCATCGATAATACCTCCGGAATGTATGCATTTGGTACTTAATTTTTTTGACATAGTTTAACTTGAAATCCAATCTATAATTGATTGATCATCTGGTTTAGTTCTAGGTGATACAACTCTAACAATAAAACCATTCTCATCAATCAAATATTTTTGAAAATTCCAAGACACAGAAGAATCCATTACACCATTCTCACTTTTTTTAGTTAAAAACTTGTACACGGGATGGATACTTGAACCCTTGACTGAAATTTTACTCATCATCGGAAAACTTACACCATAATTTTCTTTACAAAAGGATGCAATTTTTTCATTTGATCCTGGTTCTTGCCAAAGAAAATTATTTGCTGGAAAACCAACAATAACAAAATTTTCATTTTTATATTGATTATATAGTTTTTCCAAATTTTCATATTGATATGTCAAACCACATTTTGATGCAGTATTTACAACCATGACCTTTTTACCTTTCAAAGATTTAAAGTCAAACTTATTTCCATAAATATCTTGAACATCAAAATTATGTATTGATTTTGGCACTACATTGTTAGTTTGCGAAAAGATACAATTAAAAAAAAGAACCATAGATAAACTTAAAATTATTTTCATATTCGTTATTTAAATTATTTCGGCTGATAAATTAGCATCAATCAACCTCTTCAACCTTGGTTTTAAATCAATAAGTGTACCAGACTTTACTGAGCATTTACCCTTATAGTGGACAATCAGTGTACATTGTTCGGCTTGTAGTGGTGTATGATCGCATATGTTAATCAAACATTCAATAACGTGATCGAAGGTGTTAAAATCATCATTGTATAAAATAATTTGATGTTCATCACCTTTCTGCTCATCAACAGAATAATCTTTCTTTTCCTTCTCTTTAACGCTCATAACCAGTTAGTTATGTGCAAATTTACGATATTTATATTAAGTGATTGATTTTACGATTTTAATAAAATCATTATGGTTTAATGATGCTCCTCCAATCAATCCGCCATCTACATCTGGTTGATCAAAAATATCTTTAGCTGTCTCTGGTTTTACACTACCACCATAAATTATTGTTAAGTTATCAGAAATTGATTCCGAGAACTTAACTTTAAACTTTTCTCGAATGAAATTATGCATTTCTTGTGCTTGGCTTGGGTTAGCAGAAAGTCCGGTTCCTATTGCCCAGACTGGTTCATAAGCAATTATTAATTTTTTAGGATTTATATCATTTAAATTAAAAATTGTGTTATTTAACTGATCCTCTATAACTGAAAATTCTTTATTAGAATTTCTTGATTCTAAATCCTCTCCAATACATAAAAAAATTTCAAAATTATTTTTTACACATAATTCAATTTTTTTTAATAGTATATCATCATTCTCTTTAAAAATAGTCCTTCTTTCAGAGTGTCCAATTATTACGCTATTAATGTTTATACTTTTGAGCATATCACATGAAACATCACCAGTTAGAGCTCCTTTTTCTAAATGAGATACATTTTGAGCTAAAACTTTGATATTTGTAGGTTCGCATTTAATTTTTGAGTCCCTAAGGAAGGGAAATGACGGAGATAAATACAATTCACAATTAGTAATGCCCGCGCTATTTTCAATAACAGAATCAATCAAACTCATTGATTGATTTAGATCATTATTCATTTTCCAATTACCTGCAACTATTTTTCTTCTCATAATTAACTTATTCTAGGGTCTAAAAATTTATAAACATAATCTACAAAGATATTAATCATTATAAAAGAAAAACTTACGACTATAACTGCTCCAATTATCACAGGAACATCCAATAAATTTAAAGAGTTTACTATTTCCCTGCCTAATCCATTCCATCCAAAAATATATTCTACAAACACAGAGCCTGCTAATAAACTAGCAAACCAACCAGAAAGAGCGGTAATCACAGGGTTTAATGAATTCTTTAAACAATGATTGAGAATTACCTTAGATTTTGACAAACCCTTTGCATACGCGGTTATCACGTAATTCTTCTTTAATGTTTCAATTAAAGAATTTCTCATCATCATGCTAATTACAGCAATGGGTCGAATTCCAAGAACAATAGAGGGTAATATTAGATTTTTTAGTTCTAATCTATATTCATCACCAAAATCATCCAATTCAAATAAACTGCCAGTCATATTTAAGCCTGTAATATCAGCTAAAACAAAACCAAAAATCCAAGCAAAAATTATTGAACTTAAAAAAGATGGCATACTCATGCCAAACGTACTAAATAACTGAATGGAATTGTCAAATAAAGTTTCTTTGTAGAGAGCTGACAAAATACCTAAAAGCAACCCAAAAACTGTGGCAAACAAAATTGATGAAATTGCTAAAACAACTGTGTTTGGAAAAGTATCCATAATGATTGTTGAAACTTTTACACCTCTTCTTTGATAGGATTCCCTTAAATATGGAAATTTTAAAACTAAGGTTGAATTCTGAAAATCGTATATTTTGGTGAATGAGTACTTATTTTCTCTAATAAAATTAATTTTTTCAGGATTTTTAGAATGAATGGAGATAATAGATAAATCATTTAGGTAATATAAATATTGATTTAAAATAGGCTCATCAAAACCATATTTCTTTTTAATTATCTCTAATTGTTCAACATCTTCGTTTTGATCCATCATCATTCTAGCAGGATCACCAGGTAAAATCTGAAAAAGAAAAAATATGACTGTTACAACACCAAATAAAGTAAATAGGATGTTAAATAGCTTCATTTAAATCAATGATTTATTAGAATCAGAGCAAAAACAGAATAGTTAATGATGTCTTGATAATTTGCATCTACTCCTTCACTGATTAATGTCTCACCATCATTGTCTTCAATTTGTTTTACCCTTAAAAGTTTTTGAATTATTAAGTCAGTCAATGAACTAATTCTCATATCTCTCCATGCCTCACCATAATCATGATTTTTATCCTTCATTAAACTTTTAACAATTTCAATCTGTTTTTTGTAATTAACAACAGCAGAATCGATATCCATATCTGGTTCTTCTACTACACCCAACTCAATTTGAATTAATGACATTACAGAATAATTTATTATTCCAATAAATTCAGATGCTTGACCCTCATCTATTTTTTTTGTTTTATTCGTTTGAAGACTTCTAATCCTTTGAGCCTTAATATAGATTTGATCAGTCAAAGATGGAAGTCTTAAAATTCTCCATGCACTTCCATAATCTTTCATTTTTTTTGAAAAAATTTCTAAGCAATTTTTAATTATGGAGTCAAATTGATTTTCAGTTGTCACAAAAACTTATTTTACGTAAATTTCGATTAAAATTACCTAATAAACTAATTCACTAAATGAATATTAATATAAGAGGAGAACTTTACGATTTGTCATCCTCAAAGGTTATGGGAATTTTAAATTTAACCCCAGATTCTTTTTATGATGGCGGTAAATATAATAATGTAGATGATATAAGCAATCAAATATCTAAAATGTTAGAAGGCGGATTAGATATCCTAGACATAGGTGGATATAGTTCTCGTCCCGGTGCAAAAAATATCAGCTCTGATGAAGAAAAATCTCGAGTTCTCCCTGTGCTAAAACATATCAAAAAAAAATTTCCTCAATTAGTGATATCTATAGATACTTTCAGATCTGAAATTGCAGAGGCTTGTCTCACTGAGGGTGCAGATATTATTAATGATATAAGCTCTGGAATATTGGATAAGGAAATGATGAAGACTATATCAAAATTTAACTGTCCTTACATTATGATGCACATGCTGGGTAATCCCCAAAATATGCAGGATTCGCCAAAATACAAAGATGTGGTAATTGAAGTAATTAAATTTCTCTCTCAGAGAATAAAAATAGCTCGTGATTTTGGTATTGTCGATTTAATCGCAGATCCTGGGTTTGGATTTGGAAAGACAACAGAAAACAACTTTGAAATTTTAAATAATTTGGAGAAATTCAAGATTTTAGATGTACCCCTGCTTACTGGTTTTTCTCGAAAGTCTATGATTTACAAAACATTGAACACAACAAGTAAAAATGCACTAAATGGAACATCTAGCTTAAATACGATTGCTTTAACAAAAGGGGCAAAAATTCTTAGAGTTCACGATGTTAAAGAAGCTAAAGAGTGTATTATTTTATATGAAAAAACAATAAGTAGTCTATTTTGACTAATTTTGTAAAGCTTTGGAAATCCTTGACTTAATAAAATCAACTATACTACCAATTATTGATGTCATACTTGTAGCTATAATGCTTTATTATGCATATAAGTTAGTTCGTGGAACAGCAGCAATAATAGTATTTAGAGGTTTTGTAATTATATATATTATTTGGTGGATAACTGATCTACTCAACATGAATATTTTGAGTAGTATATTGGGAGGTTTTATTGGGGTTGGTGTATTTGCCGTTATTATAGTTTTTCAGCAAGAAATAAGGAAGTTTCTTCTACTTCTTGGATCATCTAGAATTACTAATAACAAATCTCTTTGGAAACGATTTAATCTTTTTTTTAAAATTAGTAAAGAGCAAACTAAATTAAATATTGAAGATTTTATAGTAGCCTGTGATAAATTGAGAAAAGATAAAACTGGGGCAATTTTTGTTTTTGAAAGAAATAATAATCTTGATTTTGTTAAAGAGGATGGTGATACAATTAATGCTGAACTATCATTACCAATTATTGAGAGCATTTTTTATAAAAATAGCCCACTTCATGACGGTGCCGTTATTGTTGTTGGAAATATTATTGTGGCATCAAGGGTTACCCTGCCAGTATCAAAAAATAGAAAAATTAACAAGTCATTAGGCTTAAGACACAAAGCTGGAATTGGAATTACTGAGGAGTCTGATGCGATCTCAATAGTTATTTCTGAGGAGACAGGAAAGTTGTCATACATTAAAAATGGAAAAATTGTAGATTACAAAAATGATGAAGAACTTAAAGACTTAATTTCAAATGACTTGCTCGATTAATTCAGAATCTTGAAATTGATATTCAAATAATTTTTTGTAAAAACCATTATCAATTTTTATAAGTTCTTTATGACTGCCAAATTCTTTAATCATACCATTATCAAGATATAAAATCTTATCTGCATTCAAAATTGTTGATAATCGATGAGCAATAATTATGGATGTTTTGCCCTCAATAATTTTATTTGTTGCATATTGAATTAACTGCTCTGTTCTAGAATCTATTGATGAGGTCGCCTCATCAAGAATTAAAATTTTGGGATTAGATACATATGCTCTTAAAAATGATATTAATTGTCTTTGGCCTTCAGAAAGCATTACCCCTCTTTCTTTTACATTATAATCAAAGCCACCAGGAAGATTGTTAATGAAATCTAAAATTCCAATCTCTTTTGCTGCTGCCTCTACATCCTTATCACTAATTTCTTTATTAAAAAGAGATATATTATTATAGATAGAATCAGCAAAAAGGAAGATGTCTTGTGAAACCAATGATATTTGGGATCTCAGATTTTTCAGAGAATAATCTTTAATATTAACATCATCTATATTAATTTTTCCACTATTCAATTCGAAAAATCTCAAGATTAATTTAATTATAGTAGATTTTCCTGAACCTGTTGGCCCAACAATTGCTATTCTCTCTCCCTTTTTAATTTTAAGAGATAAGTTCTTAATAATTATATTATCCTTATCATAGCCAAAATTTACCTTATCAAATAAAATATTGCCTTTGATAGATTTACTTTTAATCTTGCCAAAATCATTAACAAATTCTTCGGTATCTAATATTTTAAAAACTCTGTTAGCAGCGACCATTCCCATTTGGAGGGTATTAAATTTATCTGCTATTTGTCTAAGTGGTCTAAATAGCATTTGAGACAATTGAATAAACAAAAATATTGTACCTAAACTAATTGAATTTTCAACAGCAATATTATTAAATCCTGCATACCAAACAATCAACCCTACAGTTATCGATGTAGATATTTCAGAAATTGGGAAGAAAATTGAATTGTACCAAACAGTTTTTAACCATGCTTGTTTATGTCTTTCATTAATTTTCTTAAAGTTATTATATTCAATAAGTTGTCGATTAAATATTTGAATTTCTTTAATTCCTGAAAGACGTTCTTGTACAAAAGAATTAAGATTTGCTACTTCATTTCTAACTTGGTTAAATGCTACTTTCATAGCCATTTGAAAGAGTCTTGTTGCTACAAGAATAAATGGAAGTACTAGAAAAATTATCAATGATAACTTCAAACTTAAAATTAACATAACAGAAAGCACTGAAAACATTAAAATCAAATCTGCAACAATCATAAATAATCCTTGACTAAAAATACTTGCAATTGTTTCCATATCGTTAACCGTTCTTGTCACAAGTCTTCCAACAGATGATTTATTGTAATAAGACATTTTAAAAGAAATTATTTTAGAAAATAATTTAGTTCTTATGTCAAATACTACCTTTTGACCTAAAAGATTTGTAAAAAAAACAAATAAAAACTGGAATGTAACTTGAAAAAGGAGAATTCCTAACATGATAGAAATTATAGTAACTAATCCTTCATAATCTTTTGGGGTTATAAAATCATCAACTGCAATTTTTAAAAGATATTGATTAAAAATTGAAAAAAAGGAGATTAAAACTGCCGCAAAAGAAACAAATAAGAAATTAAGTTTATATGGCTTAACATATCTAACCAGCCTGGTAAATAACTTAAAATTGAACTTCCTTTTATCCATTTAATAAAATTTTATCCCAATCGTAATCAATATTTTTTAAAAATAAAGCGTGGGCAGGAACTGAGAAACCAGCTAGCTGTCTGTCTTTTTTTTCAATAATTAATTTAAATTCTTTTTCTGTAATTTTCCCTAAACCTATCTCAATTAATGTGCCGACAATTGCTCTAACCATGTTGCGTAAAAACCTATCGGCCTTGATTTTAAATATTAAAGAATTTTCATTGAGCATCCATTTTGCTTCATAAATTTTACAATCATATGTTTTTACATCAGTTTTTGATTTAGAAAAAGATTTAAAGTTTGTATACTGCAACATTATATTACAACATTTATTCATTTTTTTAATATCTAAGGACTTTTTAAAAAAGTAGGCTTTGTCAATTTCAAAAGGATTTTTTTTCAAAGATATATGGTATTCATATTCTCTATATAATGCATCAAACCTTGCATGAGCATTATTATGAACTAAAATTAACTTCCTAACTACTATATCTTTTGGTAAAAATGAATTAACCTTATGTTCAAATGATTTTATATCATTTATTATAATATCCGAGTCAAAATGAGCATACATTTGCTTGGCATGAACACCTGCATCAGTTCGACCAGCGGCAACTAATTTAACTGGATTATTTAATATTTTGGAAAAGCAATTTTCTGTAATTTCTTGAATAGTTATGGCATTAGGTTGAGACTGCCAACCATGGTAATTAGTTCCCAGATATGAAATTTCAATAAAATATCTCAATTACAGGTTAAATTTGTTAAATTCAAAGATAAGTAATAACGGTTTAAACAATTGAAAAAAATTCTTTTGATATCAGACACCCATGGGTACATAGACAATGTAATTTTAAAATACGCTAAAAAAGCTGATTTGGTTATTCATGCTGGTGATATAGGGGATATTGATGTAATAGATAAATTATCAAAAGTTTCAAGTTTAAAAGCTGTATTTGGTAATATTGACAACGCTCAGATTAGATCTTGTACTAATGAAAATGAGTTGTTAAATATTGAAGGATTTAAAATTCTCATTACACACATAGCAGGAAAACAACCAAACTACAATAACAGATTGAGAAAAATAATTAACAATGAATCTCCAGATATTTTGATTTATGGTCACTCACATATATTAAGAGTGGAAAATGATAAAATAAATGATATAATTTGCATTAACCCAGGTGCAGCTGGTAAACACGGTTTTCATAAAAAAAGAACTATGATAAGATTTAATTTAAATGAAAAAAAGATTGAAAATATGGAGATTGTTGAGCTGGGTAACAGGTCAAGCCTATCTTAATCTGTTGGATGAATCAATAATTGACTTATCCTTACTAATTGCCCTGTGCGATAAATAAATCAAAATAAAAGAAATAATAAAATAGGTAAGACCCAAATCCGTTAATGATTGAATTAATGATCTCTCATCAAAAAAATTAAACAACCCAAAAATCATTATTAGAACAACAATTTTTAATATCAAAAGTTGAATTTTTTGATATCTAAATAAAAAAATATTTAATACTATTAAAGATGAAATAATTTCAGAAAAATAGTATTCAACCAAATATGGTCTAAAATAACCAAAGTAACTTTCTGAAATTGACATGGATGCATTACTGTCAATTGAAAAAATTAAAAAAAAATTTATTGCAAAGATTAATAACATGTAAAGGGATTGAATTCTTTGTATCACTCTAATAATTTTACAGATAAAAATATTGTTTTTTATCTATAAATAAAAATATTGTATATTTGCTTTGCTATCGAAAATCAACTTTCCAGATAGCAACACATCACGAACCAAGATTATGTCAGAAATTAAAGATTTAAACAAAAAAAAGATTTCAGAACTGGTTGAATTAGCAACTGAATTAGGTGTTGATTCCTCAGGGAAAAAAGATGAATTGATTCAAAAAATAGTAGACTTTCACTTGAAAAAAGAAAGAAAAGAACCTGTTAAAAACAATATTGTTAAAGAAAAATCAAGAGAAAAAAGTCACAACAAGGACAATCGTAATAGGTACAAAGAACCTGATTTTGAATTTGATGGAATTATTGAGTCTGAGGGCGTATTGGATATAATGCAGGAAGGATATGGATTTTTAAGATCATCAGATTACAATTATCTAAGCTCTCCAGATGATATCTATGTTTCTCAATCTCAAGTAAGATTATTTGGTCTTAAAACTGGTGATACCGTATTGGGTCAAGTAAGACCACCTAAAGAAGGAGAAAAGTACTTTCCACTAATTAAAGTAAATAAAATTAACGGTCTTAGTCCTGATGTGGTTAGAGATAGAGTATCCTTTGAGCACTTAACTCCACTATTTCCAGATGAAAAATTTAATATTGCTGACAAAGAAAGTAGTATTTCTACAAGAATTATGGATCTTTTTACACCAATTGGTAAAGGACAGAGAGGAATGATTGTATCTCAGCCAAAGACAGGAAAAACCATGTTATTGAAGGATGTTGCAAATGCAATTGCTGCTAATCACCCAGAGGTGTACCAAATAATTCTATTGATAGATGAAAGACCTGAAGAAGTTACGGACATGCAAAGAAATGTTAAAGGCGAGGTAGTCGCATCAACATTTGATGAACCCGCTGATAGACACGTTAGAGTTGCCAATATTGTTCTCTCTAAAGCGAAGAGACTTGTTGAATGTGGCCATGATGTAGTCATACTTCTAGATTCAATTACAAGGTTAGCGAGAGCATACAACACAGTTCAACCTGCATCAGGAAAAATTCTTAGTGGTGGTGTTGACGCAAATGCTCTTCATAAACCTAAAAGATTCTTTGGAGCAGCAAGAAATATTGAAGGTGGTGGTTCCTTGTCAATTATTGCAACTGCTTTGACCGAAACTGGATCAAAAATGGACGAAGTAATTTTTGAAGAATTTAAGGGAACTGGTAATATGGAGTTACAACTTGATAGAAAAATTTCCAATAGAAGAATTTTTCCAGCAATTGATTTAGTATCTTCAAGCACAAGACGTGACGATTTGATTCTTGATGAAAACACAATTCAAAGAATGTGGATTATGAGAAAATATCTTGCCGATATGAACCCTGTTGAAGCTATGGAATTTGTTGAGGATAAAATTAAAAAGACCTTGAATAACGAAGAGTTTCTTATCTCTATGAACTCTTAGCCTTAGCTTTCGGCTTAGATTTTTTTACTGTTTTTAATCCGTTAACGTGCTTAGATAATTTAGATTTCAAATTAGCAGACTTATTTTTGTGAATAATATTATTCTTAGCTAGTTTATCTAATAGAGATGTAACATTAGTAAACAACTTTTCAGCTTCTTTCTTGCTGGTAGTTTCTTTCAAAGTTTTAATTGCGTTTCTAGTTGTTTTGTGCTGTAAACGATTTTTAGCATTCCTAGTTTTTGTCTGTCTAATTCTTTTGATAGCTGATTTATGATTTGCCATACTTATTCTAAAATTTTAGCCTCGCAAATATAATAGTTTTTTATATCTGCAAACAATTTTCAAGTTTTAATTTAATCATTATCAAAATAAAATCAATCCAAACCTGATAATTTGTAGCCCGTAGGGGAATCGAACCCCTCTTACCAGGATGAAAACCTGGCGTCCTAGCCGATAGACGAACGGGCCAGAAAATAACCGTGCAAATTTATATAAAGGAAATAAAGATGCAAAATATTAAATGCAAAATTAATATGACTTGGCAAAAAACACCTGACATTCAGAGCTTTTACCTGTTACAATACATTTTCCTGGATTTTTTTTATCAAAAGGAATACATCTTATTGTTGCTTTCGTGTCTTGTTTAATTTTATTTTCAGTTTCAACTGTTCCATCCCAATGTGCTAAAACAAAACCACCAGTTTCAATCATTTCTTTAAATTCATCATAAGATTTGGCTGTGGAGGTATTATCATCCATGCGTTTTTTTGAAGCATTAAGAAGTTCATTCTGTATATCGTCAATTAAGAATGATATCTCAGACATAGCATCTGAAAATTTTAAAACTTTCTTTTGCATCTTATCTCTCCTAAAAATCTCAAGAGATTTTTCTTTTAGATCTCGTGGGCCTACAGCTATTCTAATTGGAACACCCTTTACTTCATGTTCATTAAACTTAAATCCAGGTTTGTGATTCAATCTATTATCATATTTTACTGTTATACCATTTTTTCTTATTTCATCAATTAATGGATTAACATAATCAGAAATATCGGACAACTCAGATTCAGATTTGAAAATTGGAATAATAACAACTTGGTATGGAGCTAGCTTTGGAGGAAGAACAAGTCCATTATCATCGCCATGACTCATAATTAAAGCACCCATCAATCTGGTTGAAACACCCCAAGATGTTGCCCATACATGGTCAAGCTTGCCATCTTTATCTGCAAACTTTACATCAAAAGCCTTAGCAAAGTTTTGACCCAGAAAATGAGATGTTCCAGCTTGTAACGCCTTTCCATCTTGCATTAAGGATTCAATACAGTAAGTTTCTTCAGCTCCGGCAAATTTTTCAGAATCAGATTTTAAACCAGAGAGGACAGCTATTCCCATAAAATTTTCTACAAAATTTGCATATAAATCAATAATCAATTTTGTTTCCTCTAGAGCTTCTTTTTTTGTTGCGTGTGCTGTGTGTCCTTCTTGCCATAAAAATTCAGCAGTTCTTAAAAAAAGGCGAGTCCTCATCTCCCATCTCACTACATTTGCCCATTGATTTAACAAGATTGGTAAATCTCTGTATGATTGAATCCAGTTTTTATAAGTCCTCCAAATTATTGCCTCACTGGTAGGTCTCACAATTAGCTCTTCCTCTAGTTTTGAATCTTTGTCTACTACCAACTTCCCAGGGTTCTCCTCATCATTTTTTAGCCTGTAGTGTGTAACAACAGCACATTCCTTAGCAAAACCTTCAGCGTTTTTTTCTTCAGCTTCAAATAAACTCTTGGGAACAAATAGTGGAAAATAGGCGTTGTAGTGACCTGTTTCTTTAAATTTTGAGTCAAGTTCTTGCTGAATTTTTTCCCAAATTGCATAACCATATGGTTTAATAACCATACAACCACGAACAGATGAGTTTTCAGCTAAATCGGCCATTACAACCAATTCGTTGTACCATTTTGAATAATTTTCGCTCCTAGTTGTTAATTTTTTAGACATAATTTATTTGGCACAAAATTTGTTTTTATATTTATATAACAAAAATATGCTAATAATGCCATCTAACAAATTAAAATCCAATCTTAATAATTCCTTTTTAGTTTTAATATTGATAGTTTTTACTGGTTGTGGATCCTTTAATTCATCCAGCCTTGTATCTGCAGATGGTATATATAGTAACGGAAATAAAAGTGAAACACAGAATAGCTCATCAAAGTATTATGAAAATTATTTCAAAGAAAAAGCTCTTGAATTAGGTAATGATTTTGTTTTTTCTGATTCAATAAATTCAAATTCAGATTTTATTACATCTAATCAGATTAGCTACTCAACAAATAACGCAGCATGGGGACAAATTCCCGATACTAAGGATTATATAATCTACAATTCTTACAGAGACAGATATTTTGGTTATGGTTATTACGGTCAAATGTATCCACCGTATGGTTATGGATATGGTTACGGATATCCCTACTATTCATACTTCGCTATGAGAAACTGGTACAGATATGGTTGGGGTATTGGCTATTATCCATTTTATTTTGACTTTTATCCATATGGCTGGTGGGGAAGAACAATGCCTTTTGGTTACCGTAATAGATATTCTTCTTACGGTGCATATGGAAATAATGTATATGATAACTATTTGAATAGAGATTACAACAACAACATTTCCTATAATGATGGAAGAAGAGGCAGCTCATCAAATGTTGTTATTTATGGAAATGGTAAAAGCACAAGTGCTAATGGAAACAGTAAAAATAATAATAGTGCTAAACAATTGACTTATTACAACGTCGGTAGAGGTGTCACTGTGCAAGATGATAACAACATTGGAAACAATGATAATGACACTAGAATAAGAACTTATAAAGAATTTGTCAAAACTAATAATTCAAACTCTGTGACTAGAAACAGAACATATGCTAGACCTGAAATGGGTGTTGGTTTAACAGGGCCTGCTGCCTCAGGCAGAACATCATCCAACAGAGATGAAACAAGAAGGTATTACAATAATCCAAATAGTGTTAATAACGTTAGAGGAAGTAATCCCAAACAAAATGACTGGGGACTAGGTGGTAGAAATAGAAGTACATCAAACGGGTCACAAGCTAGGTCATATAGCAATCCTGGATCTTACTCAAATACAAGCTCAAGCTCATCAAGATCTTACAGCACACCAAGTAGTACTAACAGCTATTCAAGACCGTCTTCTCCACCATCAGGTAATGTAAGTAGCTCTTCATCAAGTGGCGGATCATCAGTTGGATCTGGTGGAAGAGGATCAAGATAATTTTAATGAGAATCATTTCGAAATTACTTATGGTTTTGGTGCCATTATTCATTAATGCACAGAGTGTTTCTGATGCAATTAATTGGAGTTTTGAAAATGAAAGTGGAAATTCTAGATATGAATCTATGGCGGGTGCCTTTGGGGCTCTAGGTGGAAACCTCTCTGCTATTTCTAATAACCCAGCATCTGGAGCAGTTTTCGAATTATCAAGATTTGGAGTATCATTGATTGTAAATAATAATTCAACAGAATCAGTATACAACAACAATCAAAACAGTCTTAGCTCTGGAAATTCAAATTATCAAGCTGGTCTTATTTATGTTTTTAAAAATTATGGAAATGGTAATTTAAATAAATTTTCAGTAGGACTAAATTTTCAATCTGTTAGTAATTTTAATGATGAAATTAAAATATCAGGAAGAAGTCAAAACTCGGTTGACAATTTCTTTTTAAATAATTCTTTAGGTGTTAACGTAAATAATATTAGTGTTGGTTCTAATGAAACTGTAAGTGGAGTCTATAGATGGCTTGGTGATAATTTAGGTTATTATGCTCAACAAGCTTTTTTAGGCTATCAATCTTATCTTTTGAATTATGATTCAGAATCAGGCTCATTCTACTCACTAGCTAAATATGATAATGGGGTAAATCATGATCATCAAATATTTTCATCAGGTTTTAATAATCAAGTTTCTTTCAACTTATCATGGCAGTTCAAAGAGAATTTATACATGGGACTAAATTTAAATTTTTATGATGTCCTAGCTGAAAAAGAAATAAGGCATATTGAAAGTAGTTTCGACTCAGACTCACCAATAACTAACATTGATTTTAGAAATTATTTAACAACTAATGGTCAAGGAATATCTGTACAGGGTGGAATGATATATAAAGTTGGTACTGTTAGATTGGGATTATCATACTCTACTCCTACCTATTACAACTTTGAAGATAATCTTGAGCAATATATAAAAACGAACTCGATTGATGTTGATAATGTATCTTACACTGACATCGTTGATCCAAGAATAACCAACATATATAACTATGATTTCAAATCCCCATCAAAATTGACATTTAGTGGAGGAGTTGTTATAAACAATATGATTATATTAAGTGCTGATGTAATTTCAAAAAACTATTCCAAATCTGAGTTTAAACACCAAAATGATGGAGTTTATAACTATCTAAATAATGCTGTTGCGAAAAACCTAATAAGTGTATTGGATTATAAATTTGGTACTGAAATAAAATTCAATCAATTTAGCATAAGAGGTGGTTATAAAGCATTGAATAACCCTTATAAAAACATTGACGAAAAGTATGTAACTACCCAGTCTTTTGGATTTGGTTATGAGTTCAATTCAGCTACATTAGACCTGGCAATAATAAATTCAAAACATGATTATGCTTATCAATTATTTGATACAGGATTAACCGAATCTGCTAATATTAATAATAAATTACTCAAATTAATATTGTCTTACAATATCATCTTTTAAAAAAATAAATCTTTTATATCTTTGCAAAACTTATTTTAAATATGAAATACAATAAATTCCTTGAAGAACTTGAA